>SMTZ1_10003109_pt1 | contig 16714 bp, 17 predicted proteins | sample DeeMarSWOR136_30_FD_25667 | JGI IMG/M metagenome (IMG submission 25667)
CCATAATACATGTACAACACCGTATCCACCGACGAAGACAGATTCGCTCGAACCCACGCCACCAAATGCCCAGTCGAGCCATTATACAACTCAATCTCATGACTCAACTGCACACCAGCCTCATCAGTAAACGCAATGTCTTCCCCATCACCTTGAGCCTTAGCCATCAAGTCCGAGTCTAGAACATCTATAAGAACGGGGAAATCCGTTAGGTCGCCTTCAACCCCTGTGCTATCAATGGTGATGGCCTTTCGATAGGCCCAACCTAGGTTCCACCAGCCATCAGCCCCATGTATAGGCTTAACGATGATGGAGACAGCACACAGGTTGAGCAATACGATCTGAATAACGAGTAGCCCAAACAGCTTTCTGGAATTTCTTGAATTATTCATTGATGTTCTCGACTCCGTATCTCAAGAGATGTAACAAAATATCTATGTAGCTGCATTTGTAAAAAGATTTGTGAAAGCTTTTTATAGAAAAGTGTTCTAGCACAGGCGAAGGATGTTGAACCCGATCACAGCCATGAATTGACACTTTCATGCTTTCTGGTATTCAAGGGAGAGGGGAGGATTCTTGCCTGTGCGAGCTTGTCCGGTTTGCTTTCTCGCCATGAGGCAAATGTATCTTCCGATTTTCTCTGAGAATGGAATCTTCTCTATTAAGAGGTTGACTCTGGATAGAAAGTCGAAGAAGACCCAATGGTAAGAGTTGGCGGAGACAACGCTGAGGTTCGTTAGCGAAAGGGCAAGTGACAACTCAGCTATGTTAAACCCTGAAGGACAGTGGATGTCTACTTCTCGATAATTCAACCCTTCCTCGCTCAACAGCTTCTCAAGGCGCTCTGATTTTTCCCTTTTCCTTCTGAAAAATGGCAGGCAATGCGCGAACTCGATGAGTCTGCGTATTATCATCTCGTCAAGGAGGTGGAAGAAGCGCCTGAAACGTACGTCGTTGGGCTCCCGGATTACATAGAACAGGCCGTTGGTCTTCAACACTCGCGACATCTCCCTCAACGATTTCAGGGGATTAGGCAGATGATGTAGAACGGAAGACACGGAAACGAAGTCTGCAACCTGGCTTCTTAATGGCAGGTTTTCTGCATCACAAAGCAGCAAGCTCAGGCCATTGAAACCCCTAAGCCGGGCTCTCGTAACTTCAAGCATTCGCTTGGAAATGTCTGCTCCAACAACGGTTTCGAACTGTCCAAGTTCAAAGCTGGTGACGAATCCTGTGCCGCAGCCAACATCTATGCTCAGCTTATGTCTAGTCAAGTTTCTTACAGCAGAACGGATGTCCCTAGAAACCTTCGATTTTTCATAGGAGCTCGATCCTTCAGGATGTATGGTCTCAAATAGGTTGGCTTCCACATTGTGGTGTAGAATGTTTTTCCTCTTCACTTCTGCTGAGTCTATTCTTTCTCCCTTCGAGCCTTGCTGATGGGCGCGAAAGTACGCGCACATATACTATTGTGCGCTTCCTCAATAAAGGGGTTGTGAAAGTTTTTTCCAGAAAGTGGTGGAAAAAACTGGTTGGTTCTAGGCGCGTTTCTTGGCTTGTGAAAGGTATCCTTTGACGAAGCCGAAGAGCCAACCTAGTTTCTTGAAATAGTAGTATAACGGAAGCAGGAACACTCTTTTGTCATGGAGCAACTTATAGGCCACGTGGGAGTACAGCACCGCGGACAAGAGCGCTTCTGTGGTCGCTGTTCTTATCTCCAGTGAGTAGTAGCTGAAGCCGTACCACACGTTCTGGTTCCAGACGTCTATCAGCTTCTCCTTTCCTTTGTGATAGAAAAGGGCGTCATTTCCAGGATAGATTAACCAGCCGGCATTCGCGATTTTGTGGGCGATGTCTGCGTCTTCGCCCGCTCCCCTTATTTTGGGGTTGAAGCCTTTCACTTCTCTAATCGCTTTCACCCTTAAGATTGTCCCTGCCATACCAGCGTGTGCAAATATTGGCTTCGATCTTGCTTTCTTCCCGTACAGATGGTCTTTTGCCATGACTTCAGCGTTGTCCAACGTTGCGTATAAGTTGCCTTCACTCAGCGTTCCGAATCTTCCTCCAGCCAAACCAACTCGTGAGTGCTTTTCCATGAACTCAACTTGCTTTCTTACAAAAGCCCTTTCTAAGACAATGTCGTCGTCGACCCAGACTATGTAGTCTCCTCTAGCGTCTGCAACTACAATGTTTCGAGATTTTCCCAGCCCCTTCCACCTTTCTCGGAATATTCTCGCATCGACGCCGAATTCTCTAAAGTCGTAGCCCTCAAGGATCGATAACGTCTGGTCTTCGCTTCCGTCGTCAACGAAGATCAATTCCATAAGACCGTGTGGGTAGTCTTGCTGTAGGAGGCTGTCTACGGTTTTCTTTATTGTCTTCTCTGCGTTTCTGGCGCAGATTCCAATCGTGACCTTCTTACCCATTGTGCTTTTCCCAAGCGCTGAGCCCATGCATGTATTGGGACGTGGTCTTAGTTTCTCCATTTTTTCCAGACTATCTTGTCGTCCCTCTTGATGTAACTCAAGATGGCGAGGATTAGTGCAATCTGGCTAAGGGCATATTGGAAAAGCATCACTCTGGATCTTCTGATGAGGAAGGGCAGCAGAGCAAAGAGGAAAATTAGAGGATAGAGCAGCCCAACCCAGATGAACCCGATGAGAGCCGCGAGACCTACTATTGGGTTTATGACGTGGAGGTAGAAGTTTGTGACGAGGATTAGCGATGGTTGGGGGAACTTGTTCTTCATTTTTAGCCTCAGTGAATCCACCAAGACCCATATCAAATGTAGAGAACGCCTGCTCTTTACGCGAATCCAGTCTCTCCATTTCGAAGGAGCTTCATCGAAGAAAATGGCTTCAGGCACGAAGAGAGTTCGACGTCCCTCGCTTATTATGCGTTTCACCGTGCCACTGTCATCTGAGCCTCTCTCCTCAGCGAACTTCTGGAATACTGAGCGTTTGAAGATGGACAATTCGCCTTGAAAGATTAATGTGGAGTGACGCTTAGATTCTCCCATTCTTATAGCGTTGTAGACCTTTCGATAGAGCCCTTCTCCCTGCGTCAAGGAATTCTGGCCTAGGTTCAGAAAGCGTTCGCTTCCTGTTACAGCCCCTACTCGACTGTCTGCCAAATACGGCAACGCCTTTCTCAACGCGGAAGGCTCCCAGTAGGCGTCAGCGTCTGATATCGCGATGACCTCATTCTTCGCGTATTCCAACGCGTAGTTGAGTGCCCTTGCCTTTCCTCTTCTCATACTCTCCTCGAGAACTCTAATCTCAAACGGAAACTTCGCCTTCTTCAAATGCTCGTTTATCAAACTCACTGTGTCGTCTGTCGAGGCACTATCAACGATTATAACTTCAAGCTTTTCGCAAGGGTAGTCGAGATTTGCCAGATTCTCCATCTTTCTCAGTATAAAAGCTCCTTCGTTAAACGTTGGGACGATCAGAGTAACCTTAGGCTCGTATTTTTGATCCACGGCCACGTTCCAAGGCTTCTTCGACATTTGCCGCATCCGCAGATGATAGAGAAGAGGAACAAGCAAGTGGACCCCGAAAAGCATCAGCACTCCTGCCAAAAGGAGGTACAAGTTCTACCCCACCATCTTTCCCAGTTCAGTCCACCTTGTCAGAAACTCGGTTGCTCTACACTGTTCTGCGGCCTAGACTCCTTCGAGGATTGGATGTGTTACGTCTCCCGCCATCTTTGTGTAAAGTTTAAGCATCTTCATTTGAAGGGTCATAGATAGCTTGGAGAACCGCATATTCTTCTTGGGAAACACTCTTCTGAAGGTGTCAAGTTTCTCTCCACATGTTAATACGTTGCTGGGGTCTCCCAGTCCTTCCTTCACTGCGAGCCTCATATACTCTAGGTTGGAAGGGTCATACCCCATTATTTGCGAGCCGACCCAGTCGACGGAAAACGAGTTGTAGCTAGCCATAATCAAACCAAGCTTTGTAGGAACCCGGCCGAGGGCAAACACCCCATCAACCAAGCAGAGGTTTGGGTGCAGCACTTTGTTTATGCCAACGATGGCTTCATTCAGGAACTTGTGATACACAATCTTTCGCCGTGAAGCTATGCAACCGAACATATTCTTGAGGGCTATTGTAACATAGACATTCTTTATGGTCGTTATCTTCAGCTTCGGCACGTTAATGAAAAGATCCGCTTTCAATAGAGATTCTGGGACGTCGAACTTTAGCGTTCGCCCATTCACTTCAGCTTCTTTGCCTACTACGCTGTCTTCTGAAAGATTCAGGAGTTCAACACTCTTTTCCCTTGCCATTCTCCTGTATCCGAGCATCGAGAACGCATGCTTTGTTCGCATCGCAGTGGCATCAGCCTCCGCCACGCTGATCCGAGCATCAGAGCCGTAACGCTCGCGAATCCAATCTACGAGCCCACTCACTACCCGGGGATCAGTGGTCTGCCCCGTTGTTGAATCCCAGTAATAACACAGGTTCGGCTTGATAACAACGGATTTGACTTTGCCAGTCGTCTCAAACTTGATGAGGCTGAGCGCCCTAGAGATAGACTCGCGAATGCCTTCGGTCGTGTTATCCGTATGAACCAAGCCAACGGTGTTATCCATTTTGCCAGTTCCTAGAGCTTCGATCATATATGCTTTCAATAAGTTTGGTGGCTTCAAGTCCATCAAGTGAAGAAATAAGCGGTTGCGCGTCTTCTCTTACGCAACTGAAGAAGTGTTCCAGCTCTTTATAGTAAGCCTCGAAAATCTCCGAGTAGGAGAGCGGCCTTATGCTCTTGCCTACTAGTCGTCTAAGAATATTTTTTGCCCCCTCTTTGGCAGCGTGAAAATACAGGTTTGGCCTCAGCAAATCGCTAGTCAAAAAACCTGCAGTTCCGTGGAGGATCATTCGAAAGTTAAAATTGGGAAAACTTGATTTCTGGTACCACCCAACATTGATTATTCCCCTCACAGACGATTGGGGTGAACCAAGTATTACTATTGCCCCATCTTCCATTGGAAGATCAAATTTGTGGCTCAAAGAAGAGTACATCACCTCAGCGTCGCCAGCAAAGAACCGGAACATATCGATCAGATGGGATCCTAGGTCGACGACCACACCGCCTCCAACTTCCTTCGGAGTAAACCACCACTCGGAAACGGGCCTTGGGATTGCAGGGTGACTAAAAGGCCCATTTGTCACTTCTTCAAGAGTAACTACTTCCAAGTCGCCCAGTTCCCCGCTTTCTGCAATTTCTCTCATTTTTTCGATGAAACGAATGAACCTCATATAATAGCCAACCATAAGCCTTCTGCCGTGCTTTTTCTCCAGCTTGACTATGTTCTCGCACTCTTCAAGGGTGTTGGCCATCGGCTTTTCGACGAAGACGTGGAGTCCGGATTCAAAAGCAGATTGGATGCATCCGAAATGCAGGTGATTAGGAAGGGCTATAATTGCAGCATCCATCTTGGCGGACGAGCTTTCGAGCAATTCGTGATAGTCACTATAGAGATTGCTAACGCCGAGGGATTTCGCCTTCATTAATGCTCTTTTAGATGAATCGGCCACGGCGACCACTTCAACGTTTTCCATTTGGATGCAATTCTGCAGGTGCAATCTTCCCATAGTTCCAAGGCCGATCACACCGACTTTCAGCACTCTGAGCTCTCCCAACTTCATCTAAATGACGCGGCGAAATGATTGCAGCAACATCTAGAATTATGGCTGATTGAATGTGTTGATGACGCCCTCTAGTCTTGAGCGAAATCAAGAAAGGATCTTTTCATGCAATACTTCGATGATCAGCCTCTTGAATATGGCGACACCATGTCTCAGCTTCAGTTTTTTTTCGCCCAATCTTTTTCTGTAGTGTATTGGAATTTCCACCGTATCCAGACCTGACCTATAAACACGGCAATTCAGCTCGACTTCTATATCAAATCCCTTTGACCTTGGTCTCCACGCTGACAACACTCTTCTTCTAACTACTCGAAGCCCAGTTAATGGATCTCGAAGCTTAACTCCATTCAAAATGTACTCTGAAAATGCAAGTAGTCTATTTCCTAGATAGAAAGCATCGTGAATCGCGCTTTCTACTTCAAATCGCTTCACGAATCTGTCTCCGGTAACCATCCCTACTTGGCGGTTCTGCTCAAGGAGTTCAATCATCTTTGGAATGTACTCCGCAGGATATGTGTAGTCTGCGTCCATTAGGGCAACGTAGCGTGTTCGAGGGTCTATTCTTTGCAGCGCCTCTCCGATTGCCTGCCCCTTCCCGCCGTCGCCTTCCTGCAGCATCACTGTGGCGCCCCTCTTTTTGGCGATTTCCGGAGTTTTGTCTACGCTGCCACCGTCAATCACAATGTATTCAACATTGACCTTGCTTCCTAGGACTTCGTCAAGCTCCCGTAGAACCTGGTCGATGCCTTCAGCCTCATTGAGAGTTGGTATTATCAAGGCTAGGTCAGGGAAAGCTTCGTCTGCAGCTCGTTCCATTCGATCGTCCTCACAAGTCAGTATACGTAATGCCAGAACCTGAATTTTAAGTCACATGAAACAGATATCTAGAAGAAAACCGGATGTTTTATAGACTTATCTTCCATTCCGGGAGCAATGATTCCATCAGCTAGTCCTTGGGCGATTGGCGCTCTTGTAAGAGTCTTCGACCAGTTCAACCGCCTTTAGACCGTCCTCCGCAGCCACCGGAACATCAGCGCCCACCTTGACCGCGTCAAAGAATGCTCTTAGGCTCTTTACATAGGAGGCGTAGTAGTATGTGTACGATAGTTGGTCAATCTTTTCTCCTGAGAGCCTTCTCAGAAGGTTCCTAAGCCCCTCTTTGGCGCTGTGGAAGTAGAGACTTCTTGGAGCTATCTTGTCTGTTGACATGAACCCTACAGTTCCATGAAAGATCAACCTGAAGTTGAAGTTAGGAAATATCATCTTAGAAAACCAACCAACATTTATGACTCCTTTTGTGGAAGCCCCTTTGGACTCCAGAACCACTATTGCTGTGTCCTCAAAAGGCAAGTCATAACGATTCGCTGTCTTGGCATAATCAACGCTGCATGATCCAAAAATCCATTCATATAGATCAAACAGGTGGTACCCAAGATCCATTAAGGCCCCTCCGCCCATTTTCTCGGGATCGAACCACCATTCTGGGACTGGAAATGGTTCCAAGGTCGCAGTAAACGGGCCGTTCATTATGAACTCCATAGTAGCTATTCCGATGTCTCCTAACATTCCCCTGAGAGTGAGCTCTCTCATCTTTTCGACGCAATCCAAGTACCTGAAATTGTGATCGACCATGAGTTGAATTCCTGATCGTTGGACTGTGTTGAGAATTCGCTTGCATTCGTCAACTGTTCTGGCCAACGGTTTTTCCACAAAAATGCTCAAACCTCTTTCAGCGGCTGCTTCTACAGCGTCCGCGTGTAGGAAATTTGGCAAGCTTACGATTGCGACGTCGAGTTCTTTGGTGGCAAACATCTTTTCGTAATCATCAAAAAGCTGGTCAGCGCGCAGACCATTCTTTCTGGCCCTTGACTGTGAACGCTTAGAAGGGTCCACCCCTGCAACTACCTCCACTTGTTCTTGAAACCTGCAGTTTGCTAAGTGAAGCAAACCCATTTTTCCCAGTCCAACTATCCCAACTTTTATCATGTTTTGCCCCGTTGAAGTATTGTGTTGGCATTCGACTAGGACAGAAGGTTGTTGTCTATCTGGCCAGTGGAGGCAGAATGTCCCCAACCAACTTGGTGTACAGTCTCAGGACTTTGAGTTGGGCAGTCCATGAAAGGTTGAATAGAAGGGGGTTCGTTTTGGGAAAACCAATACCTGCTTCTTCGGGACTAACGCCGATTACAGCTATCTGATTTGATTCTCCTACTCCTTCACGAGCAGCCAAGCTTAGATGCCTGATTCTTCGCGGGTTGTATCCCATCAACCTAGCCACTGTGAAGTCAACGGCAAGTGAATCCAAACCTGCTAGCACTACTCCCATCTTTACAGGGTATTTCCCTAGAGCAATAATTCCGTCAACCACAGTTAACCCAGGCTTCACAAGTTTGTTGACAGCGACTATGACCTCGTTCAGGCTAGTGTGATACTCCACCTTCCGCTTTTTGTGGATTGCCCCAAACATGTTTTTCAGAGCGCATGTGATTCCAGTGAGCCTGTGGACTTTTAGCTTGGGAACGTTTATCAGTAAGTCGGTCTTGAGCAACAGCTTTGGGATTGGCAACTCATACTCTTTTCTCCCTACCTTAGCTTTCTTGAGAATCGCCTCAGTTTTACCTAGATTGACCAGCTCAACGGACTTTTCTTTGGCGAGCTTATCAAAACCTAGCATCGTGAAGGCATGTTGTGCACGCATCGCTGATGCGTCTGCCTCAGCGATTATTATTCTAGCTTGTCTGTTGTATCTTTCGCGAATGTAGTCTATCAGGGCGGAGACTATTCGGGGATCAGTTGTCTCCCCAGTTGAGTGGTCCCAATAGTAGCGCAAATTGACCTTCATGGCCACAGAGTCGAGATCACCGTCTGGTTGATATCGAAGTCCATCCATCGCTTGATACACAATTCGTCGTATATCCCCATCGTGTATTGTATACTTCGTCAAGTCATCCAGCTGCGCAATGCTGACTGTTGCGTGTTTCATGGCTGTTGTTCGAGTCATGTTGTATTACCTCTTGCCAGCAATTCGCTGCCTGTGCGCTTTCATCCCGCGCGCGTAGCGCAGGGTGAGTCAACACGAATGCTGCGCTATCTTTCGACGTAGAATGTTTCCGTCTTTTTCAGGTATTTGCTGATCTTGTTGGTCAAAGGTCTTTCTTGCTTGCTTGAGATTACGGAGATCTCGCTTTTGAACTCCTTGGCCGCTTTGTCTTTAAGATGGAGAAAATCGGAGACATCGACGTTAATCATGTTTCTTCTGAACAAGTTCTGGATTTTGTCTATTATTGGCCCAAGTCTTGAATGTGTTCTTTCGATGGAGTACTGATATCTTGGAGACGTTGATCCGACTTTTAGCAGACAACTATTTACTATTTGATTGGTCGCGCGATGATCAGGATGGCAGTCTTTGCGATATGGAAAATAGACTTCGACTGGGGCGGATTTCTTCAGGATGCCTGCAACCTTCTCTTCAGCTTCTTTTTCGAATTCGTTCAGTTTCCCATCTACGAAGTCAAGGAAGAGCACATTATCAGATGGCACCCCAAGTATTCCAGTTGCGCTCATGACTTCCTTTCTTCGGATAAGTGTCAGCTCCTCTGGAGTAGGGTCGGATTCTATTCCCAGAACCTCTGAGAATGCATACCTGCCATCGGTCATCACAACTACGATTACTTCAAAACCTTGGCTAATTCTCTTGGCTATCACACCCCCACAACCCCACGTCTCGTCGTCTGGATGTGGAGCAAACACCAATATTCGTCCTGAACCAGTCAAAGCCTATACCCCCCCAGATGAGTTGGATCAACAACTGTCCGCTCGGATCCGAATTCAGAAGCAATTGTGCCCTTTCCAAGCAAACTATATTGTCGGTGGGATGTTTCGGGTCTTTTTGGTGTACAAAGTCTATCAAAGCATTTTGCGGCATTTTCTATGCGTTGCTTCATAGCAGCTTAACCTTCCATCCATCTTGACAAGTCTGCATCCAAGGCTTCATGTCCAATTTTGGCTTTAGAGCGACAACGTTCGTGGCCCGACTCTACTCCCTTGAATCAGCCGCTCTCTCCCTAGAGGAAATCCGGAAAGTCTTGATAAAAGGCTTATGGAGACATCTTCTAGTTTGTTTCTCTAGAAGGCCATGAAGGGGAACCGTCAAGACTTTTTGAACCATGCTAAGCAGCGCTCAGCAAGTCCCTTGGCTTTCAACACGAGCTTGTACCTGCCCAAGAACGTCTTCTCCATTATTATCATCTTTTCCAAGTCGCCCATCCATTCTCTTTTCCATCTCCAGACTCCCCAGCCCCTTGACTCTTGGTTCGGGGGAGGCTGCTTAACGCGTCCCATATAATACTTGGAGAAACCTGTTTCGCAAGCCCATTCCATAGCCTTCCAATGCATCAAATCGTTTGGCCTAACTCTCCACCCTTTCTCAAGTGAAGCCGCTGCGAGTGCGTAAACGTTTTTTCCATGCGTTACCACAAAGATCCCGGAGATCGTCTCACCTTCTAGACGGGCTAGAAAGACCCTTGCCAGCTCTTCAGGCTCTCTTATCGTCCAAGCAGCTTCAAACCACGAAAGGGGATAGGTGGAGAAGCCACGTCTTCTCTGAGTGTCTTCCAGCATCGAATAGAAAGTTAACAGGTCATCAACGTCATGGGACCTTATGACCTCAACTCCTTCCTTCATGGCCTTCTTTATGTTTCTCCTCTTGTTATGACTGATACTTCTCCAAAGTTCTTCAGCGCTTTTGCGAACGTTGACGAAGTATTCGTTGATCTCTCCCTTATTGCTGTACCCTAGTTCTTGGAACACTTGCTGCAATTGAAAAGTTTCGGGCAGCAATATTTGTGCCTGAATTATTCGCCTTTTTTTGCCGACGTCTTCCATTGCTTCGAGAAGACTCTTGGCGATCCTTGCCTTCTCGCCCCTTTCAGCGTTTATTATGGGCCCTCTCTCAACGAGCAGTGTCATGCCGAATCCTAGGTATTTGGAATAGGTTCCTTGAATTATTCCGGCCATTTCGCCGTCATGGGTGATTCCCAGACGAAGGGCTTTCGAATTCGGAAAGGCATTCTTGGTTATCTCTCCGTATTCACAGGATTGTTCGAAGTTTCCCCCAGGAAACGTTGATAAGAAAGCCTTCCACAGCTCATCCGATGGTTCTTCAGTGATTGAATGTGACATTCGAGACAACCTCTTCTCCACTTAAACTCGGCAGTGCTCCTGCGTGTTAGTTGTGTTGAACAGATAATCTTCCGCCAAGCCTTTCTATAATTAGTTGGGAGACGTAGTTCTCTTTAGCCCAGTCGTACATCCTTGGAAACCAGCCTTTCCAGACAATTCTGGCAACCATGTTTTTCCGAATTCCCGTGGCCCAGTCCGCCTTGTAAGGTTCGAAATCCCTCATTAGATCGTATTCTTTCAATCCTTTCTCGATGCTTTTTTTGACCACACACATCTTGAGTAGGTTTCCAACACCATAGGATGCGAATTCCGGGTCAAAGCCTGTAAGGTAACCATACTTTTTCTGGTTGTAGTCAAAGGAGTATACAGCTGCTATGGGCTCCTGATTCACAGTCAAGAAGTAGAGAGCGAGCCAGCCTTTCTCGTTGAATAGTTCAGCAAGACTGCGGTGAAAATCGCGAAAGGGTCTTGAGTCAAAGGCACCGGGCCCCCCTTTTGCCAGCCATCTTTTCTGATGCAGTTTGAAGAAAGCTCCCATAGCTTCTCGAATGGAACCAAAATCATCTTGGGTCTCTATCTCTACCTTGTAGTTCTCGCGGAGTTTCCGCATTCTCTTCCGGAAATTTCTTCGGGTGTACCGGCTGAGCTTCTCTGTGAAGAGCTTGAACGAGCTTGGCAGATCGATGTAGGGACACAGCGTGCCGATCTTCAGTTTCAGGTTCGGAACTTGCCTCTCGCCTGTCTCAATTAAGCCATTAGCTGAAGCGCTTCCCTCACGGATATCCCTAAGCTCCAACAGATCCCAATCCGAATAACTCAGCAGGCGCATCACAAAGCGTCTAGCAGAGTCCCAATTTCCACCCGTCAGAATCAGGTTGTTGTAGTCTGAGTGAGGGCTTCCTATGAATTCTATCTTTCCGATCTTACCTAGATGGAGAAATCTGTACCGTGACAGCATAAGTGGAGCGATGCTGACTATGGTGCCATTTTGCTTGGCGATCAGTATTCTGAGGACTCTTCCCTTTCCGAAATGTCTCCACCAGCACCATATCCATTCCCAGCTGGAAAATACATCGTTATCAGCTGATCTCTGTAGGAGGCTGTTCCAAACTCCCCTGAGATCCTCAAACTTGCTGAAGTCGTCAATTTCATCGATCTTCAGCATTACCGTTCACGTTGTCCAGCCTAAAGCCGGTCTTTGCTCACAACGTCGCCGGGAGTTTCCTTCTCTCGAATAAGCTTCGCTTTTCCTTCCGAGTTGACGAGCACAGCAGCTGGTCTTGGATAGAGAAACTGTGTTGAGCTGGAGATTGAGTAGGCTCCACAGTCAGGAACGACGATCAGATCTCCCTCTTTGACGTGTGGGATTGGCATTCTGATGGCTATGAAGTCTTTTGGATAGAGGAGGGGCCCAACGATGCTGGCTAATTCTTTGCTGGACGCTGTAGCGTTGTTGGCGACCAGGATTTTGCGACGTTCGTCGATGATAGGAAGGATGTTTGTTCCGCCGTTGACCATGATCCATCTGTGGCCTCCGGCTGTCTTTATGTGGTCAACCTCCACGAGTAACATTGCTGAAGGCCCTGTAATGAAACGTCCAGGCTCGGTGATCAGAGTGGGTTCGGGCAGATTCCCTAATTGTTGCTTCAAAGCCTCAATTAGAGAATTCGCAACGGACTCAATGCTGCGAACCTGTTTCGCCTTGTCTAAGGAGGATTTCAAGCCGAATTTTCGCCGGACAAAATCAAGCATTAGGAGAAAGTCACTTGTGTAACCAGTCATGCCGGGGTCGAATCCCCCTCCCACATTGAGATACTTCAATTCGAACCCGAATTCCTCTGCCTCTTTCCAGAGTGGCATGAGCACGTTCAGAGCTCTGCTGTAGGGATGCATCATGATGCATTCAAGGCGTAGGTTCTTCATTTCCTTTAAACGTTTGAAGACGCTTCGAACCTCTTCCTCCGGGAACCCGAACCTGCAGCTTGGCCAGCCATAGCCAGCTTCCAGAAGAGCGTTGGGATGCAAGCTTTTGAAGAAGCTGGGGCGCTTGAACGGATTTATCCTCAAGCCTACGGCTTGTTCTACTCCCATGTCCCCTGCTACGGCATTCAACTCTTGCATTTCTTTGATCGATTCCATATTCACGAGCAGAACTCTCATCTCCAACGCTTTTCGCAGAATGGCCTTGGGCTTGAATGGACCGTCGTAGATAATTCTCTCGCCTGAAAAGCCGGATTTTCGAGCTACGAAGAGGTCTAATTCTGAAGAAGCATCAGCCGCAGCTCCGTCCTCTGCCAGGGTTCTACAGATGCCAAGGTTGTTGTTGGTCTTTAGCGAATAGCACACAAGGATCTTTGGGTAAACCTTCTCAAACGCTTGACGAAATCGCCTGAAACTCTCTAAAAGGGTCACCTCGTCAAAGACAAACAGAGGGCTTCCATATTCATCACTGAGGTCAACTAGGTCTACACCATGAATCTTAAGATGATTGTCCTCACCTACTTCCAGATAATTTCTGATAGTCAAGCTCTTTCCTTCAGGTGTTGAAGACATTCTTGGTCCACCTCTCAGACTTTTACTACTCTCTCATGATCTCCTTCAAAGCCGCAACAAAGCGGTCATTCATCTCAGGAAGCCCGACAGTGGCTCTCAGACAGTGACCGATTACAGGCAATTTCCCGAGGTTCTTGATGACTACACCCTTTTTGAACAGCTCATGATATATATGGTTCGCGTCCCTGCGGGGCTTGAATGTCACAAAATTCGTCTTGGAGTCAAAGACTTCTAAGCCGTCTACTGTGTTGAGGAGTTCAAGCAGTCTTTTCCGTTCCTCTCTGACCTTATTTGCGGAAGCTTCAATGACATCTGTGTGGCTCATTATCTCTGAAACAAGCTTCGCTGTGAAACTATTCACTGTGAAGGGTATTACTTCCGAGAGAAACGAAGCTAATCCTCGGTTGGCCACAGCGTATCCAAACCGCAACCCGGCCAGGGCGAAGGCCTTCGAAAATGTCCTTAGCACTATTATATTGTCACTGGAAGTTGCTGGTAGAGCAGCAGAGTAGTCCCCAAACTCCGCGTAGGCCTCGTCTAATACAACTAGCGATGAACAGGTTTTGGCAATGGTTTCTATCTGTTTCCACTCAAACTGATTCGCAGTTGGATTGTTGGGCGAACAGAGGAAAATCAGCCTTGTCTTCGAAGTCACCTCGTTAAGAACTGCTTCAATGTCCAGAGAGAGGTCTTGTTTGAGGGGTACAGCCGACAGAGTTGCACCTCTTAGCTTCACTCTCTTTTCATAGATGAAAAAGCTTGGAACCACTACAACCGCGCTGTCTCCCCTTTCAAGAAATAGATTCGTAAGAAGATCAATCAACTGCTCGCTTCCGCTGGCTGCTGTTATGCTTTCAGGCTTCACTTCTAAATAGCGTCCCAAAGCTCTCTTGACATCAGCAACAGCCTCTGAATCATAGAGTCTCAAATCAACATCTTTGAGGGCTTTCTCCGCGAGGCCATCCAAGAAATCCTTGTCAACGAAGAAATTCTCGTTCGAGTCAAGTTTATGGACTTTCGACATGCTTTTTGGGGCTTCACCAGCCAGTTCTTTTTCCTTCGAAGAAGAGTCGACATACTTAAGAAGCGAACCGTCAAAGGATCGCACTTCTCCGAGTTTCTTTTCCAGCCAGTCAAGTTTTCCTTTTCTCTTCATAGTTCCAATTCTCCAATTAATCTCACTCAAGATTGGAGCCGGGGGCCGGATTTGAACCGACGTTAGCGGCTCTGCAGGCCGCTGCCTAGACTCCTCAGCCACCCCGGCTCTTCTAAAAAGCTGGCTTCTGCGTGGTTTTCACGCAGTCATGTTCAGCCACAAGCCTACAAAGCGTTCATGATAATGAAAGCTGCTTGTTTCCGTGTTGTATATCCAAGCCTCGAAAAACAGGTTGCAGTAAAACCCGTTCTTCTCTGAATCCCAACTGCTTGTAAAACTCCCAACGTTCAACTGGGCATTATCCAGCGTGACATCGTGTACCTGAATGTGTGATTGGTTTTCGTCACGGTTGTAGGTTAAAGAAAAAGTCAATGGCGTTTCCCATTTGTCTTCGTCTGCAACGAAGGCGCGAATCTCATACAAGGGGGGCAACGTGCTTGGGGTACGGTTAAAACTGTCTGGGCGCGACTGGTTTTGATTGCTGAGCTTCACTGCGACCTTATAGTATGCCGCGTATCCTAACCGGTTTCCTATTCCCAGAAACACCTGGTATTCCTCGCCAGCCGTGACGTTGAAGGGGTAGTCCTCAGCCTTATGGTTCGGGCCTAGAAGCCATAATTCAGTGAAGAACTCGGTGCGAGGGAGAACCAGTAGCCTAGTGAGACCAGGTGAGGCTGCAAACAGCACTAAAACACCTAGAACCACGATGAAAAGAACCTTATGCTCCTCCAAGCTCATTTACTGGCGCCCTCACCATATCTCTTCTTAAGCAAACGCCAGACTACAAACCCGCTGCAAACAACAGCCGCCACGCCAGCTGCAGAACCTCCTGTTGTAACTAGAAAACTTGCATAGTACTCTTTCACCGCTGTCTCGTGTAAGATCTCTGCTTCGGCGACAAGGCCCGTCAGCTTATTCACACTCTGGCTGGAGTAGTCGAACGCGGAATCGAAGTCTTGCCGTCCATAGGACAGCTCCGCTTTGGACAGAAGCTCGCCCGCTTCGTCGAGCCTTCTCAACAACTCTGCAACGTCTGCTCCAGCCCCGTCAGCTTCGGCAGCAGCCCGATAGCAAGTAGCAATCGTTTCCTCAGCTGCGACAACAGCGTCTAACGCCTCGCTTTCTGTGGCTCCTAAAGCGTATGATCCAGCGAAGCCGGTGAAAACTAGAATAAAAGCAATAGAGAGTAGGGCAAGCCTTGCATAGGATTTCATCGTGCAGCCCGACGCTTCCTAGCCTGTTGTGTCCAGTCTTACCTTCTGAGTGTTCTTTGCCTCAGAATTCGTGTACTTCTGCTCAAGCAGCATTCTTTTCTCGTTAACTTGTCTTACATCTTCTTTCACACGTTCACGGAGCTCAGCATAGGCTTGAAAGCTTTGCAGGAACTTCTTTCCCTTTGGAGCCACCACGTAGCGGTCTCCGTCGTCGATGCGGGCTAACTTGCACTCTAGAACCTCGTTAAGATATTTACACAGCAGCTTGTAGCTTAGATTAGCCTTGTACATGATGTGGGTCTTTCTGGCACCGTTCCTGACTATCTCCAGAATCTCCGCTATAATCTGAAGCCTAGTCCTATACCTCGCCAAAACCAAACCCTCAACAAACGTTACTAACGCGCGTGAAGAAACCAGACGTAATAGGCTATTCTTTCACTTGGAGGCGCATCACTATGCCTTGATGTGCAGCCAGCCTCTTCCACCCTTCTTCAGCTGCAACCCCTGCTTCCTGCCACCCTTCGATTCATCCTTAAACCACGCTTCCCGACCCCTTTCTTCACCTTCCCTGCGCATGGCAGCGATTTTCTTGCCGAATTTTCTCCAGCCGCCGACCTGCGGGGAAGGCGTTTCCTGTTTGACTTTGACTTCGTATGGAGTCTCGTATTGCTCCATAATCTTCTTGAAGTTCAAGGGCTTGAAGTTCCTTGTTGCGACAATGACTGTGCCCCGGTCGACGAAGAGCAACTCGAAATCTGTGCTCGCTATTCCCTCAGCCCTAGCCTTGTCGTCTATCCGCTCCCTCCACAAAAGTCGCCACTGCCGCTTAAGCTCCTCGATGAAAGCTTTCCATTCCACAGCGTTTGCTATATAATCCCCCCCTGACGGGAGCGGACAAGACACAGTCATTGGCTCAACTTTCTCCCATACAAAAGCGCGTTGCAGCAGTTCCTCCA
>SMTZ1_10003110_pt1 | contig 16714 bp, 26 predicted proteins | sample DeeMarSWOR136_30_FD_25667 | JGI IMG/M metagenome (IMG submission 25667)
TTGGATGTCAATCAAGTATATACCTTTTAGATGGAGACCCTACTTATGGTGGAACAGTAGAGTCACTTACTGACCATTCTGGTATATATGGTGCACGTTCATGGTGTAAAGACCACCAAAGTAATCTATGGTACTTTAGTGGTGAGGGATTATATAAAGCTGATGGTGGTAGAAAGAAACCAATCAGTATAAGTCAAACAAGATTACCTCAGTGGTCTACTAAATGGGATTTGAATCCAAATAATTTCAGAATAGTCTGTACATTTGACCCTGTTAGAAATGGAATTATAATCTCACATACGTCATTAATTAATGGTTCTAATCAGAATTATTGGTATGATATTAAAACTGATGGATTATATCCAGAGTCATATCCAGATGATTGTGGTATATTTTCTTCCTATTATTATAATTCATTAGATTCTGACAAAAGAATATTATTAATAGGATGTGATGATGGTTATATAAGAAGCTTTTATGACAGTCAAGATGATGATGTAGATTCAGGGGATACAGATATAGGAATCAAATGTTGGGTTGTGTTACCTATTATGAATATGAATGAGGATTTAGATAAAGAAGGTAAACTAACATCTATAACATTTGAGCTTGGTGGCGGTGCATCTGGTGGTGCATTTCAAGATAGTGATTCTATGGATTATGAGATATTTGTAGGTAATGACGCAGAGACAGTACTAGAAGATATACTTGATGATGCTACAGAACATTCCTCTGATACAATTTCTTCACCAGGTAAATCTGCTAGAGTTAGACCAAGAGCTAGAGGTAATTGGTTAGGAATAAGATTAAGTAATGTAAATGACTCGGAAACATTTACAATTAATAAAATTTATGGTACTATAATACAAGTTAGTAAAAGGAAAATATAATGCCTATAGACCCAATTAGTTTAGCTTTAGGTGGTGGCCAGCTTGGTTTAGGTTTATACGGAGCAATAAGTGGTCGTAAAGCAGCCAAGAAAGCACGTAAGGAGCAAAAAAGATATATAACACGTGCCTTGTCTCAATTTGACAAATTAGAAAAAGCCTATTCACCTACTGGTAGATATGGTATGGCTGCACATAAAGCTTTACGTAAACAACAGGCTAGGGATATTGGTGCTGGTATACAACAAAGATTGAGAGCAGGACTTGGTGGTACTACATATGGTGATGTACATGGTCAGTATCAAGCTACTACTGGACGAGAAGAAAGAATGAAGCTTGAGGATTTACTGTTTACTAGACAAGCTGATGTTGCTAGACAAAGAGCAGAATTCTTAGGTGGTATACAAGTAGCAGGGCCGAGTGCTGGTCAAATTGAAGAAGGGTTTGCTTCTGCTGCTCAAGGATTAGGTACAATGCTTAGTGCATTTGAGCCAAGTAATAAACAAGATGTTGGAGTATCTAGACAACCTACACCAGCTACTATAGCTGAAAGACCTTCATATCTTGATTTAATGAGAAGAAAAAGATTAGAGCGTGCAGGTCAATTACTAACCACAAGAATGTTAACTAGGTAATAATATGGCTCGTAGAACAACAAAAGTAAGAGAAGGCGATTGGCGTTCTGTTGAAAAAGCTATTGATGGACTAGAATCATCTCTTGGGGAAAATGTAGCTCCACGTTTTAATGGTGCTACAATTACAAACAATATTAATATTACAAATAATCAAATACAAAATTTTGTTTTGCATTAAGTAGCTGATACTGCTGCACGATTAGCACTAGATGTTGCAGAAGCTAAGATGGTTTTTCAACAAGATATTCAGCATCCTTTTATAGCAATTACTTTCTAAACTATGGCACTACAAGATTACTATACTGAAAATATTGATAGTCAACGTACAGTATTTGGTGTTACGTGGGCAGCACAATCTTTTACCACAAGTGAGAGTTATAGCATCTCGTCAGTGATGTTGAAGCTTTACAGATATGGAAATCCAGCAACACTCACTGTTTCTATTAGAGCAGTTGATGGCAATGGTCAACCAACTGGTAGTGATTTGTGTGTTGGTACGCTTGCTGGAAATGGCCTGACAACTGATAGTGATGGTGCGGAATATCTTGTACAATTTACATCTGTTTATTCCCTAGCTGCATCTACTAAATATGCTATTGTAGCTAAAGCAACAAGTGGCAATGGGTTAAACTTTGTAGCTTGGAAATGTGATGCTGCTAGTGCTACCTATTCTGGTGGTTGGAAAATGGATAGTGGAGATAGTGGTTCTAACTGGAATGACTACACTGGCTCAGACCATTACTTCAAAACTTATGATACTGAGGGACTTCAATTATTTGAGCATTACAATCTTGGTGATGTTAGTACTTTCAATATTGGTGCTGCTGCAACTTTTGGTGGTCAAACATTTACTCCTACGGTAGCTTATACAATAACCTCTGTTAGATTAAAATTATATCGTACTGGGACTCCTGGAGATGCAACTATAGGTATTCAAGCAACATCAAGTGATTTACCAGACAATACTTATTTGACATCAGAAACTATAAGTCTTAATGGTATTACTAAAGATACCAGTGGTGAGTGGGTAGAAATAGCATTTGGTACATCTGTAACTTTATCAGTTAATACTAAATATGCAATTGTTGTTCAGGCACTTGATACAGATTCCAGTAATAGAATTTATTTTAGAATAAATACATCTGGAACATATGCTGGTGGTAATGCAGTTTATAGTAATAATAGTGGTGTAAGTTGGGCACACTACGCTAATTCGGATTGGATGTTTGAAACATATGGTTATGGTGCAAATGTTACGGATGATGATGGTACAAGTTACCTATGGGTACGAATGATAACGGAATTAATGCCAACTGTAACTCCATATCTTGCATCAGTAAAACTTGCAGACCCAAATCCAAATAAGATTGCAAAGATTGGAAGTGACAATATTCTTGATTCTGTGAATGACCTTACTGGTTTTATTGCAGGAACAACCAATCAAATTACTGTTATGGACGATGAAGATGGTACAATTACTTTATCTTTGCCACAGGATTACGATACAGGAGCAACCCCTACACTAGCTGATTTAACACTATCAGCACCATCTAATATATATGCACTTAGCCATGACAGTTTTGCTGATTTTGTAGAAAATGAACATATAAACCATACATCAATAACATTAACTGCGGGTACTGGATTAACAGGTGGCGGTGATATATCAGCTAATAGAACATTTGCTGTAGATGGTGTGCTTGAAGATTTAGATACTCTTGGGGCTTCTACTGCTGATGGTGAATTTCTTGTAGCTACTGGTGCTGGTACGTTAGCATGGGAATCAGGGGTTACTGCACGAACATCAATAGGACTGGGTAGTGTAGAGGATACAGCACTTTCAACTTGGGCTGGTTCTACTAATATTATTACATTGGGTACTATTGCAACTGGCACTTGGAATGGTACTACTATTGCAATAGCAAATGGCGGTACTGGACAGACCACACAACAGGCTGCTATTGATGCCTTAACTGCTGTAAGTGGTGCTACTAATGAACACGTTTTAACGAAAGATACAGCCACAGGAAATGCAATATTTAAGGTATCTGTTGGTGGTGCAGATGAAAAAGTAAAAGTTGATGCTGCTGCAACTGCTGACTATATTGGTGCTGCATATAATGATGGAGTGCTGCGTGTTGCTGCTGGAATGTCCTACACAGATGGTGGTGACTATATAACCATAGGTGGATTTGATTCAAGATGTAGAGTTGTATTAAGTGGCAATCAAACAATAGAAACAACGTCATGGACTAAAGTAGAATTTGATGATGAAGATTATGATGGGTTAAATGAATGGGATAGTACTAATCATAAATTTACTGCTACCTACGCTGGATATTACAAAGTAAATGCAAAAGTTTACCTTGATGATTTGGATGATGGTGACCAAATATCTATTTCAGTAAGAAAAAATGGTAACATGGCAGCTAACAATCACTTTATCAATGCTAAAAATGAAATGAATGTTGGTATTTTTATATGTGATATTATTTATCTTGCTGCCAGTGACTATATAGAAGTGTTTACATGGCACAATGAAGGTGCTAATCAACTCGCTATTGCAGTTGATTATGTTACTTTTGTATCAATACATAGGTTATCATAGGGGATATTATGAAACAATTTATTGTTGAAATTTCAGATGCAGAAGAAAAAGCATTATTAACTGATATGATTTCAATTCAGGAATGGATTGATAATGCTATTCACAATAAGGCACGACAAGTTATTGATAACATTATAACTAAGCATACTGACAAAAATGCAAAGAAAATGTTAAAAGAAAGTAAAGAATTGATAATACAATCATTAATATTAAAAACTGCTGCTGAACGTGTAGCAGAATTTGAAGAACAAGTGAGGTGTTAATTAATATGCCTGAAGATAGGATTTATATACCGTATGAGTTTCCTGCACCGAGGATGAATCAATCTGTCCCTCCGAATCAGGTTAAGCCAGGGTCGTTTGGGCGTTTGTCGGGAATTGATGGCCGGTTTAATGGGGACTTCGTAAGTTCTATGGGATGAGAGAAGTTCTTGATTTGGATGATGTGACTGATATGGGGGATATAGATACTTATGCCAGGCCAGATTATATAAAGCAGGTTACTTTCCAAAAAAGAAATACTTCAACTGTCTATCGTGGGTTTGTGGTTCGGTGGGATAGTCAGGATGATACAACAAATGAGCAGATTGATTTGATTTATACTGCGGATAGTGGAAGTACATGGACGAAACTTGCAATATGGGATGAAGGTTAAAGAATCAGTAATAATGAAAAATGGTATTCAACCATCTGGTGTTATTGCTAATGAAATGGTGCTTAATGGTGGTGTTATAAGGTAGGGGTTAAAATGTTGATAGACTATTCAACAGAAGGTGCTCAATTTACTGGTGCTGCTAAGGGGCTAGGTGTAGTAGCTTCTGAAAGACAACGTAAAAAAGAAGCTCGTCAATATGAAGAACAAAAACGTGCTATGAATCAGCAACTAAAGCTTGAAGCTGAAATGAGAGCAAGAGCTTGGGAAATAGAAAAGATGGAGCTACGTTCTAGAATGGATTTTGAACGTGAAGAACAGCGTAGACAGAAAAGATTAGCAGAACGTGATGCACGTTTACAAGCATTAGAGGATGCCACTAAGAAGGGACAAATATCTCAACAAGAATATGAAGCTGCATATCTTCAAGAAATGACAAATGTACCTTTCTATACACAATATAAGATAGCTGAACGTGCAGGTCAAAGACAACGTGGTGGTATGTCACAACTTATTGAACAGTTTATGAATAAAGATGTACCAGAGGTTGATATACCTGAAAATGCTATTATAACTGGTGGTAAGGTTTCTGTTAGAGACCCTGATGGTAAAATATGGTTAATTGACCCTGATAAAGTACCATTAGCATTACAACGTGGTGGTACTATTGTCACTCAAGAAACTGCACCACAAACAAGAATACCATCGGAATTAGAGCGTCTTAAAGATGTAGCTACATTTGGCCCACTACGAAGAATACTAACTGAAACTGGTGGTTTTGCAGATATAATGAGTCCCGCTGGTACAGAATATCTTAAGCAGAAAAAAGAAGAGAGAATTAGAAAGAGTCCATTTTATTATTTTCTAAAGCCTGGTGAAGCTCCTGGATTTAAGATTAGAAGATAATAAATTTAAGGAATATTTATAATGGCTGATTTTTCAGACTTAGGTACTTTATCTTCAATTACACCTACTGGTGGTTTTGCTGACTTAGGTGAAGAATTAGGTGATAATCCACTTGAACATGGATTCTTTGGTAGAATTGTAGATTCTTTTCAACGTGGACAAAATAGTGTATTAGCTAATGTTGGTGTATATAATGCTATGATTGACCCTACTGAGGATTTAGAGGGTGCATTAATTGTACGGCGTAAAACTAGACTCAATGAAGCATTAAATCCAATTGAAGGTGGATTACTATCTGATTTAATCTATGCTGCTGCTAAAACTTCTGGTCAACTATTTGAAGCTGCTAAACGTGGTGGTGCTGCTGGTTTAGCTGGTGCTGCTGCTGGTGGCATAGGGGGTGCTGTTGTAGGTGTAGCAATACCTACTATTGGAGAGGAAGCTGTAACTGTAGGTACAGGTGCTCGTGTTGGGTTTAAGTTTGCTTCTGCTGCTGGCTCTACTTTATTTGCATATAAAGAAGGCGTTGGTGGTATGTTTGCAGAAATGGTAGAGAGTGGGGTTAATCCTGATATAGCTCAGGAAGTTGCTCATATAGCTGGTATACCATATGCTCTTATAGAAACTTTACAATTAAAAGGTCTTACTTTAGATGTTAAGAAAAAAGTAATGAGTGCTGTTCAAGCACCTATATTAGAAGTATTAGCTAAAGCATTTAAGACCTATGGTACTACACTTGGTAAAGAAGTGGCAGAGGAATTAGGGCAAGAGATTATACAAATATCTGCAGAAAAAACTGCTAAAGAATTACAAAGAGAAGGCATACACGTTAGTCCATCTTATCTTAGAAGTACAGCAGAGCTAGCTCTTAATACTGCTAATACTATATTTGAAGCTACTACAGATAAGGAAACACAAAAGCGTTTATATGAAGTTGGTAAAGGTGCTCTTAAAGGATTTGCTTTATTACCACTTCCAGGTGCAGCACTAGAAGCAGGTATTGGATTTACAGCTAATGATATTACGGCTGAAATGGAAGCTGCAAAAAAAGCTGCTGAATCTAAATCTATAATTAAAGTAGAAGATGTAAATACTCCTGCTGCTAAATTGGATATAGCTCTTGAAGAATCTTTAGTAACTTATGCTAAACAACAGAAATTAAGAGGAAAAGAAAAAGGTGTGCGTGCTGGTCAAGTACGTAGAATACGTAGAGAGTTTGATAAAGGTGATTGGTTATATGAAGCTAAACGTGCACTTAAAGGACAGTATACAAAATTAGGAATTACTCCACTTAAAGAAAGTTTACCTGTTGAATCATATGAAATACTAAATGATGAAATAAGAACCAATCAAAAACTCTCTGACTTTGAAGCAGTAAAATTAGCTGATGCACTTAAAAGACTTTATGAAGATGGAGAAATATTTAGAGACCATGAGATAGAATATGCTCGTAAAGCTTGGGGTGATAATATAGCTAATAAACTTAAGGAGATGAAACAACTTAGAGATAAAGGTGGTGAATCTTTTATTGATTATTTATCACTTCCTAAAGCTACTGCTGCATCAATGGACTTATCACGTACAGGTAGACAGAATATTACTATGATAGGTAGTCCTAAGATATGGTTTAAGGGCTTAGTAAGAGATTGGAATTTGTTACTTAGGGACGAATCCACCGCTCGTACTGTTGAAAAAGATATGCTAACTAGGCTTGATGAAGCTGGTGGGTTACAAAAATATATTAGATGGAATAGGTGGGGTGAAGGTGCAGGTTATATTACAGGGACAGAAAGATTTGCTTCTAAAATAGCTGGTGAAGTACCTGGAGTTAAAAGAAGTGAACGTGCTTATGCTCTTGGTGGCAATCTAATACGTGGTGAGAAGATGCTACAAATAGCAGAGCAACGTAAGGGCAGGTATACTTCTGATAAACAATGGAACGACTTAGGGCATGTTGTAGATATTCTTACTGGTGAAGGTGATGCTAAGAGATTAGGCAGATTAGCTCCTGCTCTTAATGCTGTGTTCTTTGCACCACGTCTATTAGAAGCTAGAGTAAGAACCTTTACTGATATACTTAATCCCTCACTATCATGGGCAGCACGTAAAATACTTGTATATCATATGACATCAGCTTTTGCTGTTAATATGGGTATATTAGGTTCAATGAGTTTAGTACCTGGTGTTCATGTAGAAAGAGATTGGCGTTCTACTGACTTTGGTAAAATACGTATAGGAAAACAACGTATAGATTTTTGGGGCGGTTACTTACCTATTGCTAGATTATTTATGAGACTAGCATCTGGTGAAATAAAAACACAAGCTGGCAGAGTTATACCTGCTGAGTGGAGAGATACACTTATTACATTCTTTCAATCAAAACTTGGCCCTGCTCCTGCCTATGCTTTGGATGTAATACGTGGTCAAACCTTTTATGGTGATTATGTTGGATTAGATGCTAATAGTACAATGGAACAATTCTGGCATAGATTTATTCCCTTTGTAATACAAGATATAATGGATGCTATTAGATACCAAGGCTTTAGAGCAGGTGCTAGAGCGTTACCACTTGGTTTCTTCGGTGTTGGAGTACAAACATATCCGGCTAGTCCAGGTGCTCAATTAATGCAATACAAGAATAGATTATCTATGCAAGTATTTGGTGAAAGATGGGATGATTTAGGGCAGGATATACAAGATTATATGCGTACTGAATTTCCTGATGTAGAAATAAAAGAAAGACAGTATGCTTTTGATAGAACCAACTTTGACTTTCTATCTAGATTAGCACAACAAAGGGAGAAAACACGTAAGAAACTATATAATGCCTTACCTGCTGATGTACGCCAAGAATTAGATGCTATCAACGTTCCTGTTAGTGGTATTAGTAGAAAGATTGCTCAAGATTGGTTTTTGAATGAGCAGAGATTTGATGAATATTTTAATACTACTAAGAAGTTATATAAAGAAGTTTTAACTAACTTTGTTAGAAGTAATTTATGGAAGGAAATGCCAGCACCAATACGTGTAGAAATTATTAATAGAATTATGGAAGAGATTAAAGCTGCTGCACGTCAACAGATTGTGAATAAAGCACAGCTTGAGGATTTGGAAAGGATACAAAGATTATAATGTCAGACCATGAAATCCTAATACAATTATGTGAACGTGTAGATTTAATATATGAATTGCTTACTAATCACTTACACCATCACTTTTTGTTTGGTATGTCTATGCTCGGCATAGTAGGTGGTCTGGTTACAGCTTTGTTAGTAATCATACTTAGAAAACAGAAAAATTAATCTTTCATAAATGGATACTTAGATTGTAAATCATGTGCTATTACTGATAATATATTGTTTCTCACTTCTTCAATTTTATTTTTGTAAAACTTTAAGCACCAATTTACATCGTCACAATCAAATTTGAAATCATTTATTACTTTTGCTATTATTCTATCTATCTTATTGACCATAATATTCTCCTAAAAAGAAAGGGCGAGTAACCCTGACAAGAAACCCGCCCGTAATAAAGAGGTAAATAATTCAATCTTTTAATTCATCTTTGATATATTGTATAATACTTCCATCTGAATTTGAAACTTCAACTTTACTTAAAACCCATTCCAAAGCTGCTTTCCACCCCTCTTCTCTACCATTTTTTCTATGGTTATCGTCATACTTATTATAAAACCATTCTTCAAATGCTTTCATTTTTTATCACTCCCTTCACATAACCATATTATTATCAAACACATCGAGTACATTATTAATGGCAACAAAAACCATATCATAGTATTAATTCCTTAACTGCACACTTCCAACATATATTTTTACGTAGTGGTATTACCTTTAATTCTAAATCAAAATATCGTTTCCTTGTTTTCCTAACAATACCGTAGCCACGAACATTATCCCACCACGGCTTTCTTCTGTTTCCACATATAACACAAGTTATTCGTCTCATATTTCTATCTCACATAATATATAAATTATTAACCCCAATAACATTATAGGCCACATACCAATAAAAATTAACCAGCATATTATAGGCATTTTACCCATTTCACATATTTTACCTAATAGTGTAAATAATATTCCTATAATAATATATCCTAATATCCACCAAGTCATTTCTTTAATCTCCTGCATAGCTTAAATATCCACCACACAATATAGGTCATGCATAAAGCTACTATAATATTCTCTTTTATGGTACAGTCATTCATTTTACAAATCTTTCTACTACACATAATGTATCATTGTGGTCTCCATTATGACAGACTACACATATAGCTATTTTTTCAAACCCTCTGCTTTTAGACATGCCTACAGTATCATAGCCTAATGTAATAACCCTGCCCCCAGGCTCAAGTATTTGTGGCAATAGATTTTTAATCTTAGTAAACGAGCCTATATATTTACCGTTATATTTTTCTCTTGCTTTACGTAGATTGTATGGCGGGTCTAATATAATAGTATTAAATTTTAACTTAATATCTATAGCCATATTTACAAAATCATAAGCATCAGAAATATAATCAGGCTTAAATTCTCCACTAATATCTACTCTTGTTTCAGGTACATTAAGCCTTATTTTACCAGCAAATAGATTTAATATATTACCACCACACCACGATTCAACCCATTGCTTTAATTTAGGCTGCTCAAATGTCCATCTTTTAGGCGGTTGTATTAAGTATGTCATATCCATTTTTATCTCCTAAAACTAGTGCTTTTTCGATACTTTTTGGGGGTAATTAGCCATTATCTCCAACCGTTCAACCTGTTTTCCTTATGTTATAGAAAATACAGTCTTTATCCGTACATTTTTCCACTTCCTTACCATCATAAGCACAGCACTCTAAGCAAAAAAGCCTGATTTTAGCCTTTCTACCCGTATATTTCATGGCTCTTTGCTGTAATTTTCTATATTTTCTAGGTACATCCCTCATATTAGCCCTCTAAATATTCTACAATTACATCACCATGACAAGCTTTAGGTTTACACCAACATCTTTTGAAAGGATTACCAAACTTAGATGGTCTACCTATATACACATCATAAGGTTCTTTTTTACAATGTACTACTTTAGTTTTAGATTTTTGCCTCTGCATAATTATCCCCAATTCCAGCATCTACTTCAATGGGTAAACTTATTTTAACTGCACTTTCCATAACTTCTATTAATTCCTTAGCTACTACATCAGCATATTCTTCTTTAGTTTCATATACCAATTCATCATGCACACTTAATACTAATAAACAACCCCATTCAGGGTGTTCTAATATTATATATCTAAACTGTCCTGCTGCTGCTTTCATCATATCTGCACTCGGACTCTGGATTAGATGATTAAATGCTTGCCGTATAGCCCTATTACTAATATACTTAAATCTACGATACCTGCCTAAGAATGTACGCACTTTTTTATATTTACGTAATTCTTCTTTACATTCATCCATTGCCCTTTTAAGTAATGGAAATCTAGCGAAATAACTATCAATAAACTCCTGGGCTTCTTGTACAGGTATGTTCCAATCTTTAGAGAAGCCGTAAGCTGTTTTGCCATATGCTAACCCAAAGTTAACAGTTTTAATCTTGTCTCTTTCAACTTTGAATTTCTTTTTATGAGTGTTATAGTCTGGATGCGATGTAATGAGAGCCTCAGCAGGAATATTTAATTCAAAGAATATATTAGCAATCATTAGATGCACATCCATTTTCTTGTTGAAAGCGTCTATCATATTAGGGTCTTGAGATACATGAGCTAATACACGTAACTCCTGACCTGAATAATCGGCACATATTAATTTCCTGCCTTTAGCAGGAATTATAACTTGACGTAATGGAAGTGGCCCAGTATTATCTTTAGGTAATTGCTGTAAATTAGGTTTAGTCGACGAAAGTCTACCAGTAACAGCAACAGTATTATGAAAATTAGCTCGAATTCTACCATCTTCTTCTATAAATAAAGGTAATGGTTTTAGAAACTTAACCATTAAGCTATTAGCTTTTTTGTACTCTAATAACAATTCAACAAATCTGTGTTGGTCTTTAACTCGCTCAAGCACATCATTAGCTGTACTATATACACCATCTGGATAAACTTTGGATGGCTCAGTTTTCTCTGTTAGTTTAACACCTAATTTGAATAATAATTCTACTAATTGCTGTGGACTATTTAGATTAATAGAATCTTTTTCGATATTGGCTGCTTCATACATTTCAAATTCAAGTGTATCTATAATACGTTGAGCCTTAGCCCTTAAACTTTTAAGAGCATTGGTATCTATTAATGCACCATTAATCTTTAAGTCCATTAAACAAAATTGAAATGGCATTTCTATATTGTAAAACAATTCTTCTAAACTCTGAGTAGATAATTCTTTTTCAAATAACTCATATAAATACCACGTCCAAATAGCATCATCTAACGCATAGTTATAAAATCTATCAGTATGAAATCCATTCTCAGATGCAGTCTCAAAGTCTATTACATCATTAGCATTAATATGAAGATATTTTATAGCTAATTGCTTTAGACTTTTAGGTTGAGTTTCATCTATTAAATGAGCAGCAGTCATAGTACAAAATAAATCTGTTACAAGATTCAAATCATATTTCTGCAACACCATCATATCAAAAGGTGCATTATGATAAATGATTTTTTGCACCTTATGTTCTAATAAATCATTGATAGCTATTAACATTAGATATTGTTGGTCATTATCTAATAAGTCTATATAGCAAGCTGAATCACCATTACACAAGCTAATACCAGCTATCTCCATAGATAACCAATTAGTGTCTACTAATTCAGTATCCAATGAGAAAACACTGGTATTAGCCACAGTAATCCAATTAACTAAACTGTCATAGGTTTTTATTATTGATACTTTCATACTTATTTGTCTAAATCACTGACAGCACCATTTTCAGATTTCTTTTTATCTTCATAAGGGGCAGCTAAAATATAAATATTACCACATCATATAGATGTTCTTCTTTCTTTGAAATAAGGTTTCAACGCTGTGTAGTTACCCTCAAGCTGTATCACATCTTTTATATTATGGTCAACAATATAATCTAAAGCTTCTCTACGCTCTTTGCTATTACCAAACTGTACAGTTAGCCATTTTTCAGAATGTATTTTAGTTTTAATATCTTTCTTCTGTAAAGCTTGAGCCACAGTACCTTGTCTATTACTATTAAGACAAAGCTTATCCCTTGCTATTCTCCATACATCCGTATGCCATATCATACCATACTCAGGGAAATCTAAATCCCATTGTATAGCTCTGGTACGTACAAATGGTAAATCAAATCTTGAGCTATAATGACCAACTAATCTATCATAATTCCACATAGCACGTATTAATGTCTCTGTTAAACGTTGGTCAAATTTACCACATTGTAAATCTCTGCTTGTTAGACAATCATACCATATTTCATCTTTATCTAATGTTTTGATAGACCAAGATAAGATTATGCCAAAGTTAGCTTTGAGATTACTAGCTTCAATATCAATGCAACCTATACGTTCAGTGATACCAAAGTATTTGTTATAGCAATTTTGATGTCCAGTTGATAAGCCTTGATGCCTATGTTGTGAGCATCTCCACATAGAGCGTTTATCTATTTCTGCTTTAGACCATCTAAGAGGATTAACTTGACTAAGTTTATATCGCTCCATATTATTCTCCTTATTTATTTAATACTTTGAGTATAGCAGTTTCAATAGAAGTAACTGCTGTATGGCTAGGTTCATATACTTCTGCTAATCCAATACCAAGCTCTCGTGCATGATTATATTCTACCTGCATACCATTACTATAACGGTACTGATGATTATAAAATATAACCAAGTCGCAATCACTTATGATGTCACAATCAACTTTTAATATAGTAGATTCATCAATAACATTAAGATGGTAAGCCTTACTAACAAAATCTTCCATTTCAGCAGGAATATGTAAGTCTAAATTTGGAAATGCTGCTCTAAGTATATTGCCTAAATAAATAGCTTTATAATTGTTCATTTCCATATCTTCTACAGTAGCATTAGCTCCTTTTAACCCTCTAATAGGATGGCTTAAATAAGCCTTTATTCTTCGCATTTATATTCTCCTTTAATAATTCTATCATCAAACTTAGCATATCTTTTATAAAATAACATATAATACGCTAATGTTACACAACCCCAAATAGCATGCCATGTATGGGATTTACCAGTTTCAGGGTCATTATCCTCTCCTTTATACCAAGCTAATAAATGTCTAAGAGTAGCACCATAAACACGACTAAACTTCATGCCTTTACGCCAGTTGTTATCATCATATTTTTTAGCACCAAATGTATAAATATAAGCCAGAGCCTCTATACATTCTGGTGGAATTAAATCAGTACGAAGCTTATCTTGGTCATATTTAGTACCTTCTTTAAGTTTATCACCAATAGTATAATCATTATCTTCTAAATCATAAGGCATATTACTCTCCTTTAACTAACTTTGTTAAGTCCTTAATAAGATTTTCAGCTTCAGTCTGCATAGCATCAAGCTTATCATTATCTGCTACTAACCCAGAGATAATTACTTTATTGCTATTTATTTCAGACTTGATTTCTTTAGCACCTAATTTTAACTCATTAATCATATTTATAAACTTTCCTGTTACTTTCTTAATCCTTGCTGTTCCAGTTGCATTAAAATTAAACACAGTTATTTCCTTTCAAATTTATAATATTGTTTACAGTTTTCATTAGGACAATAAAACACACCAGACCACCCAGTGCGTTGTTCCATTATTGTCCCACAACTTTTACAATGAGGATGGAACAACCTCTCATAGGTATATCCATATTTATTCCAATCAAATCCTTGACGTATTAAATCTCCCTTTCCTGAATCAGACTTATAACCCATTACTGCTCCCATTTAACTTCTTCTTATCAGAGGGCTTTGATAAACCTAGCCAACCTAATGTAAATCCAGGAATACCAGCTAATAGGATACCAATCGGGCCAGTAGGACTAAACACATTACCCTTAAACTCCTCGCCACCTGCAATAGATATATCTATAGAATCATTATAAAATGCGTAGGCTCTATTATCATCCTCAGCTAGCTTTTTAAGAGAAGCTTGTTTTACCAAGTGCATATAATCTAATTTATCATCAATACGCTTGGCATCCCATAATGAAGTATATGGTGTAAACACAGTTAATGATTCCTCTGCATACTCCGCTACTTTAGGATTAATATAAGCTGGAGTCACCACATCCATGACAGCACTACACCCTAGTAGAATTACAAAAAATACAGATACTAATGTAATTCCTAGTGTACTTAATAGTTTCTTAAACATCTTTTTTCCTTTCATTAATTAGACTTTAATTTATTAAAACACTCAACACAATATTTAACTTGACGAACACAATCTTCAAGAGCATTATGAGTTTTTATTTCAGCCTCGGATTCCTTGGAAAATTTAACATCCGACAAATCCACAAGTGTTCGTATATCTCTTGCTGCTCTAAAGTGAAATGGTAGTTTTTTATTACATGCTGTATATGCGTTAGCTAAAATTGGCACATCGAAAGTAGCATGTGACCACACAGCTGTGGCATCTTTAGCAAATACTTCAAATGAAGATAGTGCTGTATGTATACCTAGTATTTTACCTACAAGCCATGTTTTATTAGGTTGTTCTTTCCACCAATCAATAGTCGATTGGTCTATTGTTAAACCAGCTAATAAATTAGAACCCGTATCTATATTAATTAAAAATGTGTTTCCTATTTTACCTGTATATCTATCAAAATAACATGCACCAATTTGTACTATTACAGAGGTAGGTCTGATGCCTAAAGTTTCTAAATCTAACATTAAATCTTTCATATTAATCCCCTAAAAAATTATTTATTGGAAAGTGTCCTAAGCCACTACACACCAACCATTAGCCACAACTAACGTTAACACTTGATGCAACGTAGCCTAGGACACCATTTATAGGTGGGGTTGGACTCCACCATGTTAACGGGTACTATGACCCCGATTGTTCCTACGTTCCTGATGCTTCAATAATTGATAGGATAATCAAAACTATAATAAATAACCAAACTAAATAATCATTCTTCATTTTCATAATTCCTTTTCAATTCGGCTTCAAGTTTTATTGTATCTATCTCCTGGTTTGTTAAGAAATTATATCTGCGTATCAAAGTGATTATTCGATGAACCCCTTTACGTATTTTACGAGTTACTTCTTTAACTCTTTTCTCCTTATTCTCGTATATTATATGATGATTCTGAAATATTGCTTTTTTCTTAGCCATCTTCTTCCTCTAACTTTTCTTCATCTTCTAATATTTGTTGCAAATGTTCCCTACAAACATGCAGACTATTCCTTAAAGAATCTATACCCCACCAAACTTTAGCTACTGCAGGTTCGCCACAATCACTACAAAAATTATCATCTGGATTATATTTATCATACACCCCATACTGACATCTGATAGGAGATAAATATTTATAATCTACCATTTTTAAGTCTCCAATATATTAGCTTTCAAGTTACAAATTATACTCTTAAGAATATTACGTACACTTTCTTTACTATTATAATCTATATATTCACTTATGTCTTTACACACACCAAATTTACTTGTATCCAATACTACCACCCTATCACATACAGGTTTCAATTCCTTATATAATCTTTTTGCACCGTCTTTACCAGGTGCATCATTATCTGGTATAATTAATACATTGCATCCACTAACTATATCAGCAGTAAGTTGGTAAACAGATGAAGCACCAGGTCTACCTATAGCTTGAAATCCTAAATCCAATATTGTAGCAGTATCATGTACCCCTTCACATATTATAATTATATCGGTAAAATCTATATCAATGGGAACAAAGCAACCTAATTTGCTTCCACTAATTGCTTTTTTCTCTTTATTTTGATTAGTAAATCTACGTTGTATACCAGTTATAGCAAACATACTATTACACATAGGA
>SMTZ1_10003111_pt1 | contig 16714 bp, 18 predicted proteins | sample DeeMarSWOR136_30_FD_25667 | JGI IMG/M metagenome (IMG submission 25667)
AAGCTTGGAGCAGGTTCGCCTTGGGCAATGTGGTGACGCACCTCTTCCAGGTGTTGCCGTATTATTTGAAGCACGAAGTCGTGGGAATAGGCTTCCTCTAGGCGCTGTATGCGCTCATCGGAGAGGACTTTGTCGACACTGGGGAGGCTACGCAAGTTTTTGTCCATTGCCAGAGCAATGTAGCATATCCCCTTAAAACCTGTCAAACGAGATTTCATCGCCGGATTGTGCAAAAAATAACAATTTTTGACAATGCTCGCTGCTGTGCTTTATACTATAACACTGAATATAAAAAGTTAATTTAGAGAGGGGGTGAGATCAATGATAAAGCACCGGACATGAGTCGTGCAGCACCTAAGGGCGTGGCTCTTAAGGACTGGCAGTACCAATATTAAAGGAGATCGTTTTGACGCGTGCTTCACGACTGTTAACGCCGGGTACATTGATCTTCACCTCCGCGTTGGTTATAGGTATCCTGGCAGCATTTCTGGTCACGTGGGGAAACCCACAGAATATGGGAATATGCGTAGGCTGCTTCCTGAGGGATATCGCAGGTGCGATAGGCCTACACCAGGCCGGGGTAGTTCAGTATCTCCGCCCTGAGATCATAGGCTTCCTGCTGGGCAGCTTCATTGCTGCTTACGCCTTCAAGGAATTTCGGGCTAGGGGTGGATCCGCACCGCTAGTCCGATTCTTTTTGGGCATGTTCGTAATGATCGGGATACTGGTTTTTCTCGGCTGCCCGGTGAGAGCTCTGCTTCGGCTCGCTGGCGGCGACCTCAATGCCATAACCGGCCTTGCCGGCGTAGCTTTCGGGGCCTTTGTGGGAGTGCAATTGCTCAGGAGAGGCTTCAATCTTGGGCGCTCAGTGAGGATGCCAACGTCTGCAGGGTGGATAATGCCCGTGGTTATGGCAGGGCTGCTCATCATGGCGATCGTTATGCCCAGCTTCCTTATCGAGAGCGAATCAGGTCCCGGCTCTATGCACGCTGCGCTATTCGTTTCCCTCGCAGTAGGCCTGCTGGTTGGCTTCCTTGCCCAGCGGACGAGGATGTGCTTTGTAGGTGGCTGGCGTGATCTATTCCTTGTCAGGGATACTTATCTCTTTAAGGGAATAGTCGGCCTTCTCGCCGGGGCGCTGTTGATAAACCTGATTCTCACCTATGGCTTTGACTACAGTTTGTTTCAGATTGGCTTCGCCGACCAGCCAGTGTCTCAAACCAACCACCTGTGGAACTTCCTCGGGATGGCGCTGGTGGGGCTTGGGGCAACCCAGCTCGGTGGCTGTCCCTTGCGCCAGCTGGTCTTAAGCGGCGAGGGTGATACCGATGCCGCAGTGACCATTCTCGGCCTGCTGGTCGGCGCCGCTGTAGCCCACAACTTCATCTTGGCAAGCAGCCCTGCTGGTCCCTCAGCCCTAGGGTCTTGGGCGGTGGTTGCCGGGTTGATAATCTGCATAGGCCTTGGCTTCCTGCTGCGGGAGAGGGCAACAGCATAGCGATAGGAGGCATGTATGGCTCTTATTAAACGGAAGAAGAAGCCTTCCTTCGAGGGAGGGGGGCTGGCGCTGTTTACCGATGTTCAGGCCGCTCTAAAGGGAGAACGGGTGCTCAAGGCCGCAGGATACACTGTTAAACTAGTTGCTCCACCCCCGGCTCTGCGAAAAGGCTGCGATTTGGCACTTGAGATAAACTTGGTGGAACAAACCGGCATGGAGAGGGTCTTTGGAGAAAAGGACGTTGCTTATGTGGACATTGTTCCTCTGGGCGCGGAGCGTTCGGAGCTTCTGAACATCGTCAGCGTGACCGACTTCGTCAACTGGGTGATGGTCAAGGCAGGCAACATGAAGGTAGCCTTTGATAAGGAGACAGGGGTAATCGTGAACACCTCGGGAGGCGGTTGTCCTGATATTCCCTATCTCCACACCGAGTTGATCGATAAAAAGCTCACTGACGCACCATCTCCCAAGAAGATCGGCTTCACCTTATGTGCCTTGATGCTAGATAGGGCACTCGAAGAGTGCCTGCATCTGTGGCAGGGAGGTGAACAGCCATGTTCCTGATCGCCGGGACATTCCCCTATAAAGACCTGCCGCTGACGGTAGGAGAGGTTGGGGCTGAGGATGAGTTTCTAGTCGTTGATGGTTACAGGCTTCCCTGCATCCAGGGCACCGGTGCTATGATCAGTGCAGCACTAGCTGTCACCGACTACCTGAAGCTCGACCGGCCTCAGGTTGTCGTCGCCGGTGACATTGGCGAAGGAAAGGGGAGCCGGGAGATCTACGAGCACCTTATCCAGAATGTGAAAGCAGTCTCTCCACAGGTGCTTGCGCTGCACTACTGGCTACCCAACGTGGCCCTGACGAGGAGACTGTGCGAGGCCATCGATAAATGCGCCACGAGGCCGATTATGATCGCCGATGCCGCATCGATGTATTCTGCCAAGGCGGCGGGGCTGGCCTCATGCTTCGACATCTTTACCCCGGATGCAACTGAGATGGCCTTCCTCGCTGACTCCAACGCCACCCACCCTGCCTATATCGCCAGGCATCTCTTCGATACTGACATTACCCAAACCCCGAAGTTGGTTACTGCCACCTGTCAGAATAATGGCGCAGCCAAGCTGCTCCTGGTCAAGGGTGCAATCGATTATGTTGTGTGCAACGGAGAGATCGTGGAGACAGTGGATGAGCCCGATGTGCCTGCGCTTGAGGCCATCGGGGGGACAGGAGATACCATTACCGGCTTGGTCTCCGCTTTTGCCTATGCCGGCCTGGAGCTACATGAGGCAGCCATAATCGCGGCTAAATCCAACCGCATGGCGGGGAAGCTCGCCCGTGTCACTCCGGCTACCAAGGTTGGCCAATTAATAAAACAGTTCCCCGCTGTCTTCAATGAATACCTTTGTGAATGGAGCGGAGTATGTTGCATAAAAGGAGTAAACGGTGACTGAGGTCGATGCTCGCGGGCTTTCATGCCCGATGCCGGTGATAAAGACCAAGAGTGCCCTTGAAAGTATCGGTAAAGGGGATATATTAGTTATAGTCGATAATGCCACCTCCCGCGATAACGTGATGCGCCTAGCAAAAAGCAAGGGGTGTGCTATCTCCGTGGAAGAAAAGGGGGATGAGTTTTATCTGACCCTAACTAAGGATTGAAACGTTGTGTCACTCTGCCCAAGATGCTATTATAAGCCCATGCCATTCGCACTCCACAATAAAGGAGGATGAAATGGACGACAAAGTGAGGCCAAGGCTCACTGAGACCGTTCGCGGTTCCGGCTGAGCTTCCAAGATAGGTCCGTCGGACCTAGACAAAGCTTTATGCGGCCTGCCCTTGGTCGATGACCCGAACCTGCTTGTCGGCCTAGAGAGGGCTGATGACTCTGGAGTGTATAAACTGAGCGATGATCTGGCGATCATCCAGACCATAGATTTCATCACGCCTATTGTCGATGACCCCTATACCTTCGGGCAGATCGCTGCCGCCAATGCACTGAGCGATGTCTACGCCATGGGAGGCTCTCCCCTTACCGCGATGAATGTGGTCTGCTTTCCCATCCAGAGCCAGGATATATCGGTGCTCAGTGACATCCTGCGTGGTGGATTCGATAAACTGCGGGAGGCAGGGGCTACTCTGGTGGGGGGACACAGCATCGATGACCCCGAGCTTAAGTATGGCCTCGCAGCCACCGGCGTTATTCATCCCTCAAGGATAGTCACTAAGGATGGGGCCAAGGCAGGGGATAAGCTGATCCTGACCAAGCCCCTGGGCACAGGAGCGGTGAGCACTGCCCTCAAGGGTGGGATAGCAGGCGAAGAGGCCGTGGCCCGTATCGCTGCCTCGATGACCACCCTAAACAAGAAGGCATCGGAGCTAATGCAGGAGGTGGGTGGCCACGCCTGCACCGACATAACCGGCTTTGGTCTACTGGGACATGCCTGTGGGATGATTGACAATGGTGCATTGGGCATGGAGGTCCATGTATCCTCCATCCCCCTCTTTCCGGATGCGCTGCAGTTTGCCCAGATGGGGTTGTTCCCGGCAGGAACCCAGCGCAACAGGGAATTTCGCCTCAATATGATAGAGCAGGCTTATGATATAGACGATAATATGTGGAACATCCTCTTTGACCCCCAAACCTCGGGTGGACTATTGATCTCCGTGCCAGGAAAAAAAGCTGAGGTGCTCCTTCAAAACCTATATCGGCATGGTGTAAGGGATGCTGCCATCATCGGACAGGTAATACGGGAACCCAAGGGGAAAATCATCGTCCGTGAGTGAAGTATGTCATTTGTCCTAGGCACCGCAGGCCATGTCGACCATGGTAAATCGGTTCTGGTTGAAGCACTGACTGGAATCGACCCGGATCGGCTGCGGGAGGAAAAAGTGCGAGGTATGACCATCGACCTCGGCTTTGCCTGGTTAAAGCTACCCAGCGGTCGAGAGGTCAGCATTGTAGACGTACCAGGGCATGAGCGTTTCATCAAGAACATGCTGGCCGGCGTGGGGGGGATCGACTTGGCCCTGCTGGTGGTTGCTGCCGATGAAGGGGTGATGCCCCAAACTAGAGAGCACTTAGCTATTCTCGACCTGCTTCAGGTGGAGAATGGCCTCGTAATAATCACCAAAAAGGATTTGGTGGACGATGAATGGCTGGAGTTGGTAACTATAGAGGTAGGGGATGTGCTGGCGGGCACAGCCCTAGCGAAAGCACCGATCATCGCCGTCTCTGCGATAACTGGCGAAGGCTTACCAGCGCTAACTTCCACTATTGACTCGCTCTTAGATTCCACTGCAACAAAGAGGGATATCGGCAGACCGAGACTTCCCATCGACCGTGTATTTACCATGACCGGCTTCGGCACTGTGGTTACCGGAACTCTGATTGATGGATGCCTGTCCCTGGGACAGGATATGGAGATTCTACCCCCCGCTTTGAGAACGCATATCCGTGGCCTCGAGATGCACAAACAAAAGGTCGACGTCGCCCCGCCTGGCAACAGGGTAGCAGCCAACCTGGCCGGTGTCGCCAAAATTGAACTGAAGCGAGGTGATGTGTTAACCAGCCCTGGTTGGCTCACACCTACCAAGGCCCTGGATGTTAAGCTTCGCTTACTGCTCTCGGCACCTCACCCCCTTGCTCATAATGCTGTTGTCACCTTCCACACTGGCGCCGCTGAGGGACAGGCCAAGCTCCGCCTGCTGGAAAGAGATAAACTTGAGCCTGGTCAGGTTGCCTTTGCCCAGTTTCTGCTCGCTCAGCCCATTGTCGCGGTTAAAGATGACCTGTTTATCATTCGCTCCCCTAGAGAGACATTGGGAGGGGGGCAGATTGTGGACCCGAGGGCAAAAAGGCACCGCCGCTTTCACTCCGCCACAATAAAGAGTTTAATGGCCAGAGAGAGAGGCACAGCAGAGGAGATAATCTTAGCCACCCTAGAGCAAAAAGAGCCCCTTACATTGAGCAGTCTTTTAGCCATTTGCAACTTGCCTCTCAAGGAAGCTGAGGAGGTTATTGAATCCCTAGCTGCCCGGAGAGAGGTGGTGGTATTAGGGGATAAGAGGCTGCAACTCCTTTTCTCCGCCCCAAGATGGGAGAGCCTGGCACATGAAGCAAAGCAATCTGTTCAAAACTACCAGCGGCAGTTTCCCCTTCGCCACGGTATGCCCAAAGAGGAGTTAAAGGGTAAGCTAAGGGTTCCTGCTAGGTTCTTTGCCAGCGCCCTTAAGCAACTCTTGGGGGATGGCACGCTAGTCGAAGCTGGGCCTGCGGTGCATCTACCCGGTTACCAGGTTCAGCTCACCACGAAGCAGCAGGCACTAGTTGACGCTTTCCTAAAGGATTTGGCGCGCCATCCATACGCACCATCAAGCGAAATTCACCTTGAGCCAGACCTATTAAATCTGCTTATTGAGCAGCACCGGGTAGTGAAAGTAAGCGATGATGTGATCTTTGCCTCTGCTGCTTATAATAGCATGGTGGCAGGAATCGTCGATTACATAAAATCCCATGGCCAGATAACAGTAGCTGGGGTTCGCGACCTATTTAACACCAGTCGCAAATATGCCTTAGCCCTTATGGAATATCTTGATGAGCAAAAAATAACCCGCCGCATCGGCGATCAGCGGGTGTTAAGATAGATTGTAGCGGGAACGCATAGGATTCGAACCTGCCTAGACACCATGATTTTCAAAAACTTAAGCAGGTGGGAAAGCCTGGAGATAGTGAAGAGGTATACTAGGTCAATTAGCTTTAACGACAGCATAAAGTTCTATAAACCACCATCGCCTTGAAAGCCATCCATACCGGGGAGCTTCTGATAAGGTATTTGCTTTTCTAGAGCGCGGACAAAGCAAGCACCCTTAGCATCTTAATCTTCACTAATAAACAGGCCTGGGGGTAAGCTCCGAATGATATTCCATCCAGTGATGAACATAGCCACCTTATCTCGTCCAGGTTGTCGTGCAAGGGGTTCAGGCGGCTCCAAAGCCTCCACGACCATTTCTATATACCCCAATCTCCAATCGAAGCATGCAGTCCATGAATCATATGCTTGATGAATCATCTTTGGATACCAGCTCGGTGGCTTAATCAATATAAGTTGTGACCGTGCCTGCGCTAGGTGGTCGCGAAGAGCCTGGAGTTCCTGTCGGGCTAGCTCTACGAGGTCATCTATACCTATCGGTTTGCCACTGTAATTGGGAGCTGCCAAGCGCGCATAGAGAGAGGAGACATCACCAACCAAGCACTTCACAAACTCCGTCTGGCATGGCCTGCATATAGAATTCAGACGCTTTTTAAATGCTTGCACCTCATATTGTTGTGCTGGAGTTAATTTCCTGAATAATATACCCACGGCCTTGCTTCCGGCGATTACTCACTGTTTGCCTTTATCGGAACTATGAACTATATATTCGGCAATTGACTTCTGCTCTTCCGACATGCTCCTATTCTAAAGGCGTCAAGTCAATTAATACCTTCTCCCTATGTCTTCGATAAAGAAAGATCGCACTGATTACCAATATTATCATTCCCAGAGCCAGCGCCCCTGCCCCAGCTCCTGTAAATATCCCAGGGCTAACATTGCCATCTATATAATCACCTAAAGTGTCCGCAAAATCATTAGCTCCCACAATACAGGCTATACCCCCCGCAAATGAAAGAGCACCGATGACCATTACGATAACAAGCATAATACGACCAACTATCCACATAAACTACCTCCTTACGACATAGCCAGCAAATTCACGTTTGCTGCCCGATAGTTTATCGATTCAGGTTTTTCTCCGACGAAGGGTCGCTTTCTAGCGAATGATCCATAAGGATGAGCAGTTGCCATAAGCTAATAATCAAGTCTCATGTTCGGAAATAGTAGTCCTTGTTTATCTGTTTGTCAACCTGTGGAGCCATGAGGAGCCAGAAATATGGTAGGAATGTGCAAAAAGGGGCTGACGGTTTTTTAGCCTTCACTAGTATATGTACCCGGTGCCTCTCCCAGATTCAATAATAAAACCCTAGCTATCCACTTCTATACTGCTGTATAGAATCCCCTCAAACGGGGCATCTCATAGCTGATGAAACAGCCTCAAATCTCAAGTCCGACCTGGTTTATCATGTTGCAGGAAATCGGCCGTATTTGCAGCCATAAAGGAGGCAGGATGCTAGAAGTTAAGCAAAGTGTTAAGCAAATTGGGCAGATTGTTAAGCAAAGCTTGGCGGGAGCGCATAGGAGTCGAACCTACCGTAGACACCGCAGGGTGCCCACCAACGGATTTGAAGTCCGCGGAGTCCACCGGGGCCCATCCGCTCCCATTTATTTATTGAGACTCTAGCCGGGCTTCAGTCAGCGCTATACGCTTACTCTGAGGACGGGCAATCCAAGCGAGCAGAATGCCTATCCCATAGAGCATAACTATAGGAACAGCAACCAAGGTCTGATTGACCGGGTCCATAGTAGGGGTGATCAATGCTCCTAGTAAGAAAGCAATAAGAATCGACCACTTCCATTTCCCTAGGAGCCATTTCGGGCTGACTATGCCGAGCCTGCTAAGCATAAGCATCAGCATCGGAATTTCAAACACTACGCCGATCCAGAACATAAGTCTAACCAGCAACGAGACATAGTCTCCTATACTAATCATCGGTTGGGCGATGTCACCACCAAAGATTGGGGGTGGATCGAGCAGGAAATTTAACGCTGGTGGTAGCAGGATAAGGTATGTAAATGCTACCCCAGCGATGAAAAAGAGAACCACTCCCAACAAGAGTGGGTACATATATCCTTTCTCACGGCGCGTAAGCGCCGGGGCAATAAACATTATCACATGATATATAATAAAGGGCAGCGCCAAGGCGATTCCACAATAGAGGGCCACTTTAATATATATGCCCAGCATCTCCGTCACGTGGGTATAAATGAGTGGTATATCGGCTGGCGCTCGGGATGCAAGATATTCGAATATATATCTGGCAAAAAAGAAGGAGCCTATTGTAGTTATACCTACTGCGATCACGCTGTAAAACAGACGGCGCCGCACCTCATGGAGGTGCCCCATAAGCGTCAGCTTCTTTTGCTGATCCATAGCGTCGCCAGAATGTTGTTAACTCTTTTGATCCCCCTCACCCTTATCCTTTCCCACCATATCATCCTTTATCTCTCCCCATTCCTTGCTTATCTGTCTGCTCGCCTCAGAGCTTGACTTCCGCAGCCAGTTGATACCTTTGCCTAAAGAACGAGCAGCATCGGGCAACCTGCCAGGCCCAAAGACTAGCAGTGCGATGATAAGAATAAAAGCTATCTCCCACAAACCTATGCCAAAGGTCCCCATCTTCTCCCCTTTCCAAGGCAGAAGCCGTCAGGATGTGAGCGCCTGATCCTTACTCACCTTCCTTGGATTCTTTCTTGGTTGACGCGCTCTCCTCTTCACTCGTTGTTTCTCTGCGGAACCCTCTGATGGCCCTACCCATGGCACTACCGATCTCAGGTAGCCTGCCGACACCGAAGATGATGAGGATTATCGCCAGGATGATGATCAGTTCCGTTGGTCCAATATGAGGCATCGATTTCCTCCTATGCGTATTATAACACTAACCGATATCTGGGGCAAATCCCAAAGATCCCTTCCTATACCCGGACTGCTGCGCCTGCATATCCATGTCCAGCGTGAGAATGCGCTCCAATAATACATCGGAGTCAGTGCGGCGTAAATCAATAGCCTTGATATAGCTTCGGCACTTATCGCAGACGTAGAGGCGATAGATCGCCTCATCATCGGTGTGATAGGCCAGGGCATCTTGATTCTGAGTGCCGCAATAGGGGCATTCCAATCGCTGAAACAGCCACTCAGCATCACAGCGAGAGCAAACGAGCCACCTAGCACCTTTATCCTTGTCTAAGAAGGCGAAATCAGGCTTGCCGCCACAGATCGGGCAATCCCTGCGCCGCCATGATTCCTGGTCAACCAGGGGTAGTAATACATCAGCGTAGGCGGACATGAAGGGTTTAAGCGCAGTTTCTATCACAAAGGCGAACAGCTGTTCATCGACATTCCGTGCCGCGGCAATTTCGCTAATAGAAGAGCCCTCACACCAAGCCCTGACCGCTTGCTCTAAGAGGACAGCATTAGAGGTGATATCCTCCACCCCTTGAACCTCGTTCGCCAGATCTGGGGAATCCTTAGTTACCAATGCGATAACTTCGCGCGCGAGGTTCCCTATTTGCTCCCAGTCCAGCACTAGCTCTTGGAACGATAGCAGCGAGATTCCCTGAGAGAATCGCTCTGATACGGTGCCTTCGGCAAAACTTGGCTTCGGAACAGTGAAGTGTGACCTAGCTTCAATCTGAATACTGAGCAACTGCCGGTAGAACTCAACGATGTCAGGGAGTTGACCTTCCCTCTGTGCCCAATCCTCCAGTCTCTGCAGGATCTTGCCCTCTTCTTCCCTCCTCATCTCATCACTTGAGACGTTACACTGGCCAAGGCGGCTAAGGGATGATACCCCTTACATCTGGCCCCCAACCACGATTACCGCCCTCAGGGTAAGCCCGCCAAGCAGCACGCACACCGAGGGAACCACCACAGCAAGCCAAGTCGCTCGCCCTCTTATTTCCTTGCCCCAACTTCGAAGCTCCAATCCCAGAGGAATAAGCAGAGCTAGCAGTACAACACCGACCCAGAACGCAGGCGCTAGCGCGCCTATGGTGAGGATCTTAAGCCCTTCGGCAGCACCCCCCATCGCAGAGACGCCCAACCATATGGCGAAACTGATGAGGATTGCCATCTCGATGACAATTACCACAGCATCCGCTTCAGTTAAGCGAGCTATCGTTCTCCTAGAGATCGTCTCATCACGCCTGACTATGGCGGTAATGAGCACGGCTGCCACCCCTGTGGAGACGGCCGAGGCGACGAAAAGGCAAGGCAACAGGACTGTCCCTGCCCAGAGCGGCTGATTGCTGGAGGCAAGCAGCACACCTGTATAGGTCATCAAGAGTGCAGCGAAGATGAAGGCAATCCAAGAAAGAACATTCGTTATCAAGGCAAAAGCAGGACGCGCTCCTTCTATGGAGATGAAGCGGTCAGCGTTCCACAGGATGCCCATAATCACTGCCGCACCGACCCAGACAAACAAGATCCAAGTTCCTAAGGACATCGCCGAGACCACATCGAATTGAACTAGCAGATGCCAGAAACGAATCGGTACGCCCAAATCCACAATCAGAAGTAACACCCCAATTACGGCAAAGGGCAAACCGACATAGGTTGCTAGCCTCAGCAGGGCTTTTTGCGTGCCTCCCATAAAGCGGTCAACCAAGAAGGCAGCGAAGTAGGCCCCACCAGCCATCCCCGCCAGCCACAAATAGAGCCAGATCGGTCCTCCCCAGGTAATCATTACTACTCTCCTCCTACTCTAGATGATTCCTCCAGCTCTCTCCTCCTGCGGAAGAGCAGCCAGAAGGGTATAGCCGCCAGCACACCGGCAGTTATAATACCGCCGACCCACTGGCTAGCAAGCGCATGCGTTGCCAACTGAGGAGATTCAGGCAAACCGAATTCAGATGGCCTCCCATCTATGATGTAAAGCCATTGAAGTCCGCCCATTTCATTCTCCCCGTAGAGGCGAGCATTGGGATGACCATTACTCTTAAGGCTATTCACCCGGGCATGAGCTATGGTCAGGAGCTCAGCTCGCTCACCGAATTTGATAGCCCCAGTGGGGCAGGTCGATACGCAGGCTGGTTCATAGCCATTGCTTACCCGATCCATACAAAACCAGCACTTTCTTGCTGTTCCCCGCGGCGGCTCGTTATGGACTGCATCGAAGGGACAAGCCATAACGCAGTATCCACAGCCGATGCAAATATCCTGGTCAATAATTACGACCCCCCCTTGATGCGAGATAGCTCCGCTGGGACACACCGCTTCACAGCTTGCATTGGTGCAGTGCATGCACTGAGCCTTGCGGAAATACCACTGGACCTCCCCGTTATTACCGAACTCGTAGAACTCAATCCTAGTCCAGGTGCTTGCCGACAGCTCGGGGGGGTTCTCGTAGGTGCCCTCATTTTGGGTTTCCTCCGCCAAGTGGTCGTTCCACGACTTGCAGGCGACCTGGCATCCGCGGCACCCTGTACACTTGCTGAAATCAACTAAAGCTGCTTTTGCCATCGCTTCTCCTTCCTTACACCTTCTCTATCTTGCACAGGAAGGTCTTATATTCCGGTATGGTGGTATTGGCATCTCCCACGTGTGGGGTAAGGATGTTACCACTGCTCCCGTTAGGGCTGATGCCAGTCGAAAGTCCAGTGTATCCCCAGTGCCAGGGGACTCCAACGTGGTCAACCCACTTCGAACCTATCTTCAACCTCTTGAAGCGCTTGGTCACGATTGCCACTGCGTCGACGTAGCCTCTGGCCGTAGTCACCCTGACTATGTCACCGCCCTTTATTCCCTTTTCAGCTGCCAGTTCCTCACCCAACTCCGCGATTGGCTGGGGCTGGAGCTCAACCAGCCATGGCAGGTTTCTGGTCATCTGCCCCGCCTGCCAGTGCTCCGTCAGCCGATAGGTCGTACCCACGCAAGGATATACATCTGGCGTTCCCTGCTCATTCCAGATATCGCCATCCATCTCCAGCTTGCCGATGTAGCAACATGGGTCATTGAATCCCGGTGTGCCATTAGCTTGTGTATTGGCAACACCCGTCATCAGATTCATACTCAATGGGCTTTCCCACGGTTCGTATGCTTCAGGCAGAGGCCCTTCGGCTCGGCCAGGCCCCCAGAGGTGCCCCACACCTTCCTTGTGCATAATGAAGGGGAGAAATTTACTTCCAGGAGCAGCCTCATTTATGGCTGGCCATCCTCCATCAGCTATATCACCCAGCCATTTGCCACCTTCCCTAGAAATGACAGGATGTTCACTATCCCACGGTTTGCCATCAAGGTCCACCGAAGCCCTATTGTAGATGATGCGCCTGTTTATGGGCCAACACCATGTCCAGCCAGAATAGAGACCTATCTGATTCAGGCTACTGTCCACCGGGTCATGCTGCTTGGCCTTGTTGTTGCCATCTGCGTCAAACATGCCACAGTAGAGCCAGTTGCCTGAGCAGGTAGACCCATCACTTTTGAGATCCCCGAAGCTGGTAAGCGCAACCCCAGTACTCCAATCGTATCCATTGATCTCCTTGGCCACCGCATTGGGATCAGCCTCGTCAGCATATTCACCGCTGGTGTGATAATCCCAAAAGAGCTTGGTTATGGCCTCAGCATGGGGACCGCCCTCGCTGGCATAGAGATCCTTAAGCTTGAGTGTGAGCTCATCTATGATTGCCAGGTCAGGCTTGGCTTGCCCAATGGGATCGATAGCCTTCCACCGCCACTGTGCCCAGCGTCCGCTGTTGGAGATGCTGCCCTGCTTCTCGTAGGAGCAAGCCGCCGGCAGGAGGAAAACCTCCGTATTTATGCTACTCGGATTGGCACCATGCCTGTACCAGAAGGCTGCTGTCTCTGTCTCAAACAGGTCACTGACCACCAGCCAGTCGAGTTTCTCAAGGGCCTTACGCTCGCCCATAGCATCAGGGCCGCCCACTGCTGGGTTCTGCCCCCAGACCATCATGCCCTTGATTATTCCCTTGGCCACTGCCTCAAAAATGGCTATGTGGCTGTAATCATCGGTACTTGTCTTCTTGGGCAGGTAGCTGAAGCAGAACTCATTGGCCGCAGTCGCGTTATCGCCATACCACGCCTTGAGCAGACTCACTATGTACTTTTTGGAGTTGGGGTCAGCATCGTTATACCACCACCAAGCGGCGCTCTTATCTCCTGCCAAGCCCTGTGGGGTCACAATGCCCCTTCCTGCTTTAGCGGTGGCGAGATAGTCAGCGAGGGTCTTTTCGTTGTGGTTCACCATATACAGATACCCAGGCAGTAGATGGTAGAGGAGCAGCATATCCGTAGAACCCTGCACGTTGGATGTCCCTCTCAGCGCGTTGATGCCACCACCGGCGACACCGATGTTGCCCAGCAGCAGTTGAAGGATAGCATAGCCCCTGATGTTCTGCGTCCCGTAGGTATGCTGGGTAGTGCCCATGGCATACATTATGGTACCAGCCTTGCCCGGTGCCCCCGACTCAGCATAGGTCTGACAGACCGTCAAGAAGTCTGCCTGGGGACACCCGGTGATCTCCTCCACCTTTTCCGGTGTGTAGCGCGAGAAGTGTTCCCATAGCAGCCTGAGTACACACTTGGGATCCAGATCATCCCACTTGGTCCAAGTATTGTTGACCACAGCTGCATCTGAAGCAGGCGTGCTGGTGTCTGCGTACTGCCAAGTTGACTTATCATATTCTCCAAGCCTGCCTGGAGCACCGTTTGTGGAAGCAGTATATCCACTGAAGAGCCCAGTGCCGGTATCGGCGGGACCCTGGTAGCTAGAATTAACGATTAGCGCAGCATTGGTGTACTGCGTCAGATAGGTCATGTTGTACTTCTGGGTACGTTCCATCGGGCTCAGCTTCTGCATGTCATCCAGGATGTACCTTATCATCCCGCCGATAAAGGTGATATCGGTACCTGACCTCATCGGAGCATAAATGTCAGCCTTAGATGAGGTACGAGTGAAACGCGGGTCAACGCTGATAAGCTTTGCTCCACGCTCCTTTGCCACAGTTACCCATTTGAAGGAAATGGGGTGGTTCTCCGCCGCATTGGACCCGATGATCATAATGCGGTCGGAGTTTCTGATGTCGATCCAGTGGTTGGTCATTGCTCCCCTGCCGAACGACTCTACCAGAGCCGCTACAGTAGCGGAGTGTCATATACGGGCACAGTGTTCTATATACACCAGCCCAAGAGCACGTGCCATCTTGACCAGCAGATAGCATTCTTCGTTGTCCAGCTCGCCACCACCAAAGTTGGCGATGGTATCGGTGCGGTTTACGGTGTACGTGGTGCCACCAACATCTACCGTCTGTAGCCAGTTGTCATCCCTGGTCTTCTTTACCCTCTTTGCGATTTCGTCTATTGTCCAATCCCAATCTACCTCCTCCCACTCTGTTCCCCCGGCTCTACGGTAGAGCGGTTTGGTCAAACGCCTTGAGTTGTCCTTCCCATCAACAGTACGGAACTGGGACAGCGCTTGCCCTTTAGAGCATAGCGTGCCTTCGTTTATGGGGTGATCAGGGTTCCCCTCGATGTTTGCCACCTTGCCCGCATCGGTGGCCACTAGTGCGCCACAACCAACAGCACAGTAACAGCATATGGTGCTTGTCTCACCAATCTTCTTGTGTAGCGAAATGCTGTTTGGAGATGAAGCGGCAAAGGCAGTGGGTTTCCCTAATGTCTTGTAGAGCAAAGCGCCACCGGCGCCCACACCAGAAAGCTTGATAAAATCCCTACGGGTTATCTCCACGAACTCCCCCTCCTTTCAATCAGACTTTTCTTGGGAAGTATCTTATCTGCAATCCCCGGCGAAATCTAAAAAGAAAAGGCGACCACTTCTTAAAAACGAATCGCCGCCTCCATGACTATAATACTCCGCCACAGCATGTAAATCTATTTTGTCATATTTTTCACAAATTGTCAACCCTTTGTGTTGGCTTTTTCTCAAAATTCTCAGTCATTGTGCAGGGAATCGGTGGCCGTGACGAAACACAAAGCTCAAGCTAGGCCTCCACTAGACTTTTAATCAAGGAAAGCTCATCTCTTATCAGTCGTGGCATAAGGAAGTTGTCTTTAATGTGCTCCCTGCCCTCCCTCCCCAACTCTTCTGCCTGTTCACGGTGCTCAAGCAGGTAGACTACTTTATCGGCACATTCCTCTATGGTATCAACCAGATAGCTACTAAGCGGACCAACCATCTGCAATGGGATACCACCCACATTGCCAGCAACCACCGGGGTGCCTTTCCAGAGGGCCTCTGCCACCACCAAGCCAAAACCTTCCTTGATTGACTTTTGAATCACCACATCACTAACGGTCTGGAAGGCGTTCACCTCCATATTGCCAACCCCGTGAAGGTTGCTAAATACATGCATATCTTCATATTTGTCTGCCTCTTTATGGATGGCAGCATATAACTCCCAGCCCTCAGGGTCATCATTAGCCAGCGAGCCAACGAGCGCCAGTTGGAGCCCTGGGACCTTCTCCCTGGCCAATCTGTAAACCTCAATAACCCCAAATGGGTCCTTCCAGCGATCAAAGCGCGAGACCTGGATGATAAGCGGTCGGTTGCGGTCAATGCCGTGGTTATCGAGCATGCTTCGACACACCTCCGCTTTGGGGAGAGTCATATTCTTGGTGCTGAGAGGGTCGATAGCGGGTGGGATGAGAGCGATGAGGACGCCCTTGAGGTCGAGCGGCACAAACCTGCCCATGGTAAAGACCGCGGCATCGTGTTCTTCGATGTAGGGGCAAAGGAAGTGCCATGTCTCTTCATCGGGCTCCGAACTATCTATATGGCAACGCCATATCCACTTAGCCTGCGTCCCCTCGGAGAAGTGACGGAGTGCTGCAGGTTGAGGATCGTTGACCACGAAAACATCGTAATTGGGGTCCAGCTCCCGGGCATTGCTTTGGTTGTTTGATAGGTAGACTCTTTGGGTTTGCTGCTCCAGTAAGGGATATTCGGCGCCTTGGAGGGCATTATGCAGGGACTTAGTGATGCTGAAGAACCGCCGGTCGCCACGGATTACCTGCCAGTCAGCGTGGATCCCCAGGCTGCGAACAATGGGGATATAGGAGAAAAGAAGCTCAGCTACCCCCCCTCCAAAGGGCGTGGAGTTGATGTGGCAAAGCCTAAGTCCTTTCAGATCGCTGGCTAGTGACTTGATTTCGTTGATTAACTCGCTTGACAGAAGAAAACGGTATCTATCGATTTCCTTCACGCCGAGCGAAATCTTCTGTAACATCCTGCTAACTCGGTGTTACAGTATAGCACAGGCTAGCGGCAAACTACAAGCTAAATCCCTTTCGTGAAGTGCTTTTCACCAATGCGACATAGCGCGCAGCCTAGCGGCAATTTGAGGTAATATCTCCAGGACGTTGTCGAGCTCTTTTTCAGTGGCCCCCCGCCCTTAAGTAAACCGCAAGGAGCCATAGGCCAACTCATGAGATCATCCCAAGTCAAGCAGCATATAAAAGGGCTCCAGACCGCTTAGGTACACCCTCATTCTACGACATTGGCCAGAAGTATATCTACAAAGTTGGTA
>SMTZ1_10005639_pt1 | contig 16710 bp, 16 predicted proteins | sample DeeMarSWOR136_30_FD_25667 | JGI IMG/M metagenome (IMG submission 25667)
GCACCTGCGATCTGATCCACCTCAGGAATCAGGGTTTCCTTTGTTACTCCGAACATCTCCATGGTGGGGCTGCAGGCATAGATTTTCACGTTTCCAGATGCCTTCATTCTTTTCAGCATCTCGTAGGGCGTTGGGTAATTCATTTCTTTCAATTTCGTTTTCAGCATTTCCTCGTATTGTTTGTAGGTTGCCGGGAGTCCGGCTTTCTCCATGGCTCCCTTCTTGAGCATGTTGAGACCCCAAAAAGTGAAGTAAAGGTGGGTCTCTATGTCCATGGCTACTGCAGTGGAACCTAGTGTGAAGGCACAGAGGAGACGGTCTATGGTGCCGCTGTGAATGATTAGGGCAAGTTTTTTTTGTTTGGTCATAATTTTCAACCTCTATGTGGACGAAACAACTTTGTTATAACGCTGTCATAAATTTTTTGTAGTGCAACTTTGCGTTTTTCTGGATTTGTTGGGCGCACCACAAAGCTTATAAAATACACATGAACATATATTCATATGAAGTTTATTTCAACTAAAAGTATGAGCCAAACGAAAAGGAGAGAAAAACCGAAATGCTGAGAAATGCCATAGAAAACAGGAAAGAAGAAACTCCATTTCAGCTGTTCTTCCTGAAAAACGATGAAAACCAAAGCGTTGAGGTTGCAGAACTCAACGAAATCGACTTTGAAGAAGTGAAAAGCCGCCTTGAAAGAGGAGAATCTGTTTTTATAACGCGGAAACGAGAGCAGAAATCAGATATGAACTTCATCGCCTATGAAACAGTAAAAGAGCCTTGGTACCTTCTTCGCAGCTAAAGGGAAGGAAGAACAAGATGGTGTTAAGAAACATCGTTCGAATCGATGAAAAGAAATGCAACGGCTGCGGATTATGCATACCCGCCTGTGCCGAAGGAGCCCTCCAAATAATAGATGGAAAAGCCCGATTGGTAAAGGATGTATACTGCGACGGTTTAGGAGCCTGCCTCGGAGAATGCCCCCAAGATGCCATAACCATAATAGAGCGAGAAGCAGAAGAATTCGACAAGAAAGCAGCAGAAGAACACCTGAAAAAAAGCCATTCAATTCCCACAGTTCACCATAACCATATAGCCTGTCCATCAGTAAAAGCGATGAGATTCGAAAGAGAACCAAAAGAAAAAGCAACCGCAAAACTTGCAGAAAAGAGGGAGTCAAGGATTTCCAACTGGCCATACCAACTAAAACTGTTACCGCCCAACGCACCCTTCTTCGAAAACGCGGACCTGCTCATAGCCGCTGACTGTGTGCCCTTCGCGTACGCGGATTTTCATGAAGACATGCTGAAGAACAGAACCCTTGCTATTGGATGCCCCAAACTTGATGATGCAACCCTATACAGAAACAAGCTGGCTGAAATATTCCGGATGTCCAACATAAGAAGCATCACAGTAGTCAACATGGAGGTTCCATGCTGCTTCGGCTTAAATCGCCTCGTCCAAGAAGCCCTAGAACTTTCGGGAAAGAGTATTCCTTGGAGGCAAGAAACAATAAGCATAAAGGGAGAAAAAATTTCGTAATCAAGTTACCATGGAGAGATGAATAGTTGACAAGTTCCAACGCAGAAACGTGCCCCGGCATAAAAAAGTTCCTTCGTCCAGTCCCAGCATATTTTCTGTGTCCCAATTGCGGTGGAAGCGTGGAGATTTGGAGCGACGAGGACACTGGCGTATGCGACACATGCAACAGGGAAATTGGCAGACCCGAAAAGGAGCCATCCTGTCTAGACTGGTGCCAATACGCAGACAAATGCAGAGAAATAATCGAAAGCAAGAAGCATTGACAACAGAGCCTCTTTATGTTTCCTAGTTTTTCTGAAAAAGTACTGTTTTCAACATAGAATTATTATTAGACTCCTAATATGATTGAGAAACCGACTGTCTGGAGCGTATTTGGCAAACGTGGAAGTGTTAGATATATCGAATTTGGGAATATGTCTTCTAGGGTAGGATAGTATTTATCCAGAATATGGATAGTGTGTTCATTGAATTTGGGTAGGGATTATGTCATGACTTACAGGATTGAAATAGAGCTTCCATGTTCTGGTGTTTGGTTCAAGTATTTCACTAGAGTAGATTCTTTGGAAGAAGCCGAGAGCATCAAACAGGCGGCAGAGGGAAATATCAAAGCAAGGATACTGAAGAACGCGTGATATAGAGAAGAAATCGGGGTACCTCAAAGCTAAACCTTTTTTCTATCTTCAAGACTTTTTCATTTTACAATTCCTAAAAAGGAGAAGACGTAAGGCTGAATTTTTATTCACAACGAAAGACGTTTAAAGTTGGGTGCTTCAAACAGTTTTCTTGCAGCTAATGGTTGTGGAAAGAGCGCCGATGACAATTCAGCTGAATGAAAGCCTGAAAGAGCGTGTGCTAGAACTATGTAGGGATATTGCTGGCTCACGCCAAATCGCTGCCGCTTGTCTCTATGGGCCATGGGTTTGTGGATACGCCGATGAAAAGACTGACGTAAACGTTTTGCTGGTTCTTGACAGTTTCACTCTTCGTGTAAACACCTATTTTGAGACTGTGGATGGTGTTAACGTCTCGATTTTGACAGTTAACCGTTTAGACTTTGAAAGAGATGTGAAAAGAGGGTGGCTAGGAGAATTTTTCGCCGAAAAGGTCACTGTTCCCTACGAACCATTAAAGAATGGAAATTATCTGCGGCTCCATGAAGTGAAAATAAAAAAGAGAATTGTCTCCGAGCTTCTCAAGAATCTAATCTTAGAATTTCCCGAGTCATCTCATGAGTTTCTCATCAAAAAAGAATACTTCATGTACGAAGTTATGATGAGAAGGGCTAGGCTTTTTCCTTCCCTAACCTACAGTTTTCTCAACATGTCAAGAAGAAATCTTAGAAGAAAAAACATGGAAGCGATTATGGATGGATACCTGAAAGCCCTCGACGAACTGGCAAAAGAAAATTTGATATTCGATTCTAACGGCTACATCAAAATCGCGCGAAGCCATATTGCTGCTGTCAAAAGACGGAAATCACGGCTGCCTCTCTTTCTCAAGTCGATTCAGAGAATAGCACTTCTCCATCTTCTCAGCGTCTATTCAAAAACTGTCAGTTCCCTTATTCAGGACCAAAGAATCTTCATGGAAAACCATAGAAAGGTTAATGCTGACGGACTGGTTTCCAGACTGGAAGACCCCAAAAAATACGTTTTGCTTCCTACGTCTCTGGGACCAGTTTCCCTTTCAGACAAATCTGACATTGAAGATGTGGCTAGAAAGATTATCCCAGACGGGGAGTTGTCGAAGATACGGGTTGAGAATATTGGAGGGGTCTTGAATGACGTCTACTTTCTCACTCTAACGAAAAATGGTGAAGAACAAAAGTTTGTTGTTAAGCGATTCAGAGATTGGTCAAATCTCAAATGGTTATCTCTAACCTTATGGTCTTTCGGAACCACATCCTTCGCTGTGCTTGGGCAGTCCAGACTAGAGAAAGAATATGCCATAAACACGTTTCTGCACAGCAAAGGTTTTGCAGTTCCCAAAATCTTCTATATTAGCCCTCAAAAACGCTTGATCTTTGAGGAGTTCATTGAGGGAGAGGAAGTGGTGGAAACTATCAAGCGGATTATCTCATCTAACAAAGTTGCAGAGGATGTTGTTTTGGTGAAGGAGATGGGACGAAAGATAGCGGAGGCACATAGCGTGGGCGTCAGTTTGGGCGACTGCAAACCCGAGAACTTCATTGTTACAAAAGATCAAGTTTTCTTTTTGGATCTTGAGCAGGCGACGAGAGATGGAAATCAAGCATGGGATATCGCCGAATTTCTCTACTATTCGGGGCATTATAGTCCGCCAATGTCTTCCACCAACGCTGCGAGCATCATAGCCAGAAACTTTATTGAAGGCTATCTGGAAGCTGGAGGAAAAAAGGAGACAGTGAAGAAAGCTGCATCAGCGCGATACACCAAAGTTTTTAGCGTCTTCACGCCACCCCATGTCCTCCTCGCCATTTCTAATATCTGCCAAAAAATGGGGAAAGAACTGGTTAAAAGTGAATCTTAAAGCGTGCAAAAAGGTGTTTTGTGTCCGTTTCGGTAAAAGTTCTGTTTTGTGGTTTTATAAGCGTTCGTTGAGGATTTGAAATTCGTTTTCCGATATCCAGCCCTCCTCTCTTAACTCTGTTAATCCTTTTTTGACGCCTACTTGTAACTCTGTTGTTCGTAAGATGTTAGCCGCCTCGGTTATCTCCTTCTCAAACACGGGATTCCCTTGGGTTAAATCCACAAGTCGGTCAAGAAGGGTTGCGATTGCTTGTGAACGAGACTGGAGAAACGATTTCATTTTTCCAGCGCCGAAGACACCCTTCAATTTTGTTTTGATTCCCATGCTGCCTACGTTGGATGGAGGATAAACAACGTATCTTTTTCCAACTTCTGTTTCGTAACAAACAAAATAGACAGGAAGATACACGATGGCATGCTTTCTTCTTCTTTCTGGGGCGCCAATGCTGTCAATCTCGTTTAAGGCTCCCTCTTTTGCTTTAATCATCACATCAATCTGTTTTATTATTGAAGAGGTCATCTCCTCTAGAGATGCTAGTTCCTGCTGTTCCAGTCGGGTTCTAGCTTCCTTTGCAGCTTCTATGTCCCGGAGATTCTTCATAGCTTCTTCAACACGATCGTCTGGTTTCGTTCTTGCCCTAGCCACCTCAATTTTCTTTGCATCCTCAACATTCTCTATCCCCCTATCAATATCCTTGATTTCCTTATCCAAAACTGGAAGCCTCTTCTTGATCTCATCAAGCTTCTGCGTCAACTGAAACTCGCCAGCCTCGTCTTTGTGTTCCCTAGCGACTTTTATGTCCGCTTCAATGCGCTCGATGTCAGTTGACAGGCGTTCAAGTGTTCTTTCTATTCTAACCCTGTTTTGGTGAAGGGAGCGGAGTTTTCTGTCATGTTTTTTGGAGATTCTGGTGACCTCTTCATCGCGTCTCTCTTGAATTTTCTTTATTTTCTCCATTACTTTGGGTTTGACCTTCTTGATTCTTTGATCATACTTTTTTATGGTCTCCTTCATTTCTGCTTGAAGAGCTTTCACCTGTTCTTTCGTCCCTTTGCTGAGGAGCTTCATGCTTATGCTTAGGTTCTTTATTTCCTCCTCCACTGTGTCTCTTAAGTCAGAAAGCTCATCGATGGAAACTGAGACCTCAGACTCATCTAGGAGCGGGGACAAAACCGCTTTTGTTGTTGCACATTTTCCGATCTCCTCTGCGTCTTGGAGATAATCAATTAAATCTTGCGTGAAATTCGGGTTTGTGATAAGCCCTTTTATGGTTTTTCCCTCTTTTCCGGCGAAGTTTTGGAAGTAGCTTGCGTTCTGGGATAGGGCTGCAACGTAGGCTTCACCTGATTTGGAGCTTGCTTGAACATCGTTGTCGAAGGCTTTGAAGTCTGGAAGTACGTCGTAAGATATTGACGGATTCGTAAATTCTAGTCCATCGAAGATGAGGGTCCTTCCCCTCCATGGAATCAACCATATGGGATAACATGTTTCAGCTATGAAAGCCAGTTTTTCTTCCGGTTTCTTCAAGACGCGACCTTCGCCCTTCTTTCTATCCCTTTCTGCGAAGTAGAAGATGGATGCCATCTCCATGTCCTTGGTGAAGGGTTTAAACCGGTCTTTGCCAGCAACGGCGAAGGGAAGAATAAGCTTTCTAATTCTTTTAGCCAAGTTTCTCACCATTTCAGTTCACATAAACTTGAAATCTGCCTGTGTTAGTGTGCTGTTTAGTTGTCATGATTTGAACCTCACATCATCAAACGAGATGAAATCGACTTTATTCTAACCCTGAAATATTATTTAGGCTTTGTTGCTTTCCGAGTTTTCAGCAGAAAAGACTAACATGCTATTGAACTGGATAGAAATCGAACATATGTTGGTGCGCGGAACCAGTTCTTGATCACGTAGCATTTAAATGTGTGTTAAATCTTTGCAGTTGACGAGTAGATAGCTTTGAATTATTGGAAAGAAATCCCCTTGGGGGAGAAGCCGCCAAAATTGTTGAATGCAGTTATTGAGGTTGTGAGTGGTTCAAGGGACAAATACGAGTACAAGTCGGAGTGGGAAGCCTTTGTTTTGGATCGAATAATTCCTTCCTCGGTTGTCTTTCCGGTTGAGTACGGTTTCGTTCCTCAAACATGGTACAATGACCAGGATCCCCTTGACATCATGGTTCTGAGCTATGAACCTTTAGAGGTCGGGTGCATAGTCCGAGTTCGGGTTATAGGCGCTTTGATAATTGAGGATGAGAAGGGTGTGGACCCGAAAATTTTGTCAGTGCTTGCTGATGATGCACGATTCGAGGGAATCAGAGACATCGAGGATATTCATAATCACAGACTTAGAGAGATACAGGAATTCTTTGAAACATACAAACGGTTAGAGCCTCACAAGTGGGTGCGAATAAAAGAGTGGAAAAACGCGGAAGCCGCACTAGAAATTGTCCAGTACGCCGCTAAACAATATGACGTGCACAAAGCGTAAACGCTGAACATGGAAGTGTTTTCGCGCGTTTTTAGCGTGAACTGCGATTTTTCTAACGTGTATAGTTTATCTGCTCATGGAGTATGACCAAAAATGATTTCTGTAAACCTAGATATCTGGGTTTACGATAGAAAATGGCATTGAAGGCTGTGCTCTTTGACTTAGGATTGACTCTTACCAAAACCGCGTCTTTTCCTGAAATCTATAGGCGAATTCTTGCCCGTTTCGGGGTCACGGTCTTGACTGACGACGTTGTTCGGGCTCAGAAAGAGACTGAAAGCGAGTTTGACGTTGCAGATTATGATGAAAATCGGCGAAAAGAGTTCTGGACCAACTATAATATTTCGTTGCTCGAAAAGCTGGGCGTCAAAGAGAAACGGGTTTTTTTGGCTGCACAGATTGATGAGCGTTGGTGGGAATGTTCCCATCTACAGGTTTACCCGGATGTGGAGCCCACGCTGTCTCGGTTAAGAGCCAAGGGCTTGAAACTGGGGCTTGTGTCTAACGGCTTCAAACAGGACCTTGATCATGTTTTGGGAGAATTGGGGCTGGAAAAATGGTTTGATGCAGTCGTGTGTATTGATTCCTGCAACTGTGCCAAGCCAGATAAAGAAATCTTTCTTTACGCTCTAAACGAACTTGGGGTAAAACCTAGTGAGGCTCTTTTCATCGGCGATTCTGTTGAAATCGATTATGATGGCGCTATGAATGTTGGAATTAAATCCTATATCATAGACCGTGAAGGGAAGATTCCGGGTCAATATGACAAAATTGCGAGCCTAACTGAATTACTAACAATTGTATAAGATTCAACACTCAATCATTTACTATAAATAGGGTGCTGTGTCAACACGTTAGATAGAACTTGCATCAATAGGCGGGTATCGATGACTGAATTAATCTCTGAAGGAAAAGACATCTTTCTTTACTTGGATAGAAAAAGAACATACCTCGTTAGAGTAGAAGCAGAAAAGAGCTTTCACACTCACAAAGGATACATCCAGCTAGGAGATCTGATTGGAGAAGAATACGGAACCCGAATAACCAGCAGCATGGGCATAGAGTTTGTTGCCCTGAAACCCACCCTTCGCGACTACATCTTCAAAACAAAACGAAGAACCCAAATATCCTATCCCAAGGACATATCCCTCATCATAATGTTCAGCGGAATAGGCCCAGGAAGCCGCGTAGTCGAAGCGGGAACCGGAACCGGCGCTCTCACAAGCGCCCTAGCCCACTACGTCAAACCTACAGGACGCGTCTACACCTACGAATTGCGCCCAGAATTCAGGGAGAGCGCAATAAAAAACTTGGAGAGAGCCAAAGTCTCTGATTATGTGGAATCAAAAAATAGGGATGTAACCGAGGGCATCGAGGAGAAAGATGTGGACGCAGTGATTTTGGACATGGCAACGCCGTGGCTGGTTGTTCCTCATGCCTATACTGCGTTGAAGGGAAGCGGAGTATTAGTGTCTTTCAGTCCCACCATTGACCAGATTGTGAAGACTGTGGAAGCCTTAATGGAGAATGGGTTCGTGGGCATCGAAACTGTTGAGACGCTTATGCGGTTTATGCAGGTGGAGAGGGGGAAGACGCGCCCCCAAACCGTTATGACTGGACACACTGGGTACCTCACGTTTGCTCGCAAAGCCATCAAGATACAGCAAGATGGTTAGGAAAGTTCTACCGCGTTGATTTCCGCTAAGGTTTCTAGGTTGTTCATCTTCACTTTCATGCTGGATATCGTGTAGAGCACATTTTCGATGTATAGGCTTCTCTGCACAGTATAGTCATAGTAGCCATAGTAGCGGTAGTAGACATCATTGAATAGGCCATTGTCGTCTATATGGGTGATTCTGCCTCTGAGCTCAATTCCGTCTAGGGATATGTCGAGGACGTAGGCGCCCTGCCACACGTATTCTCCGTAGGCGTTATCGGGAACGTCTCCAGTGTAGTCGCTCTCATCTATTTCAGCCACCAAGACAGGTATTACAAGAAGGTTCTTCTCCCTGTCGAACAGCAGAGACTTGTGGTCATACAAGATTGGAGAGTCTGTTCCCCTGTCTCCTATCTCGTACTTGGCTACTTCAATTGGATTCGAGACGTCGCTTACATCAAACAGAGATATCTTGATGCCCTGATACCATGCGAAGTCCTCTTTTGCGTCATAGCTGGTCTCTTTGCCTATTCCGATGATGTGGTTTTCGTCGTATGGATGAAGGTAACCTGAGTAGCCTGTCACTTTGAGTTCTCCAAGAACAGTGGGTGCTGTGGCGTCTGACAGATCTATCACGAAGAGCGGGTCAATGTTTCTGAAGGTGACCATGTAGCCTCTGTCGCCCATGAATCGGGTTGAGTAAATCTGTTCGCCCGGCGCCAAGTCTTCCAGTTTTCCGACAATGTTGAGGCTCATGTCGAGAACGTAAACGTTATTCTTGGATGTAGCTTCTTCATCGAAGGTTCTCCAGTTAAAGTTGTTGACGGTGGTTGCGATTCTGAAGTAGCCGCCATGTTCATCCATGGAGAACTGGTTAAGAATGTATCCCGGAACATCGCCTGTTGCCACAAATGTTATGGATTCCTTGTCTATTTTTGCTCTGTAGATAGTTGTCTTCATGGTTTCGTCTTCTTGCCAACTGTAATCGGGGAAAGTCAAGTAGATGTTGTTCTGTGAAACGTAGATTGCGCTGGTGCCGCCCAAAACCATAGTTTCATGGGTTGGCTGTTGGGTGTCGTCTTTTATGTTTAGGGCAATGATAGTCGTGAACGTGTAGGATGTGTCTGAGAAGTTGGAGTAGTAGATGTCAGTGGCAGGTATTATCTCTGTTGTGTTGTCTGAATGAATTCTGGGAAGGGCAACAGCAGTTTCCGTGTAGAAGGTATACATGGTTGCAACAACGTAGACGTAGTCGCCGATCATCCGCGAGTTGAAGTAGTTTCCGTCGATGGCAAAGTCTCTTGTCAACACAGGGTTTGCCCGGTCTGAGATGTCATACACTTTGATCGAGGTCGTAGGCGGCTCCCATATGATTGGTTCTACGGGCTGGACTGAATCGTCTGGGAGTATGCTACTGTCTGATGGTTCGGTGACAGGCGCTTCTGGCGTAGTGGCGTTTGTGGGTTCTGGAACACGTCCTTCATCCTCTGTAACTTCATTAACAGCTGCGGGTTCCACTGTAACGGTTGAGTCGGTTCCTTTTACTCCTTCATAAAGCGGATAAACCGAGTACTCATTCACGAAGATCGCCAACTTGTCTCCGTTGATGAATATACCCATTACGCCACCATCAAAGCTGATCTTTGAGACAACTCTGGCTTCTTCAGGTGGATATGCCTTCACAATGGTTAGGTTGTTGCCAGAAACAATGTAGATGTATTCGCCGTCGGTCTTCACGATGTCCGCTTCGTCTACTCCCTCAACTTGAATGTTAGTTTTCGAGTAATCTGTGCTTCCAGTTTCAGAGGGCTCAGGTGCAGCGGCTGGAGACTCGGGGGCTGCCCATGCATCGTTGCTTTCTAGTCCCGCTCCACGGGAATCAAGAAGGTAGTAGCTTCCTTGTGGTGTTGTTTCTAGATATGTTTTCAGTTCTTCGATTGAAGCAAACTTGTTCAGTTCAATGGCAATCTCATTAGGTTCTGTAGGCTCTGTTGGTTCAGTAGGCTCGTTAGGTTCTGGAGTGACTGGAGTCTCGGGGGCTGTTAGATATAACGATAAAGGTATTGAGGAGATAACTAGGAGTGTTGCTAGGAAAGTAAAGATAAACCATTTAGTGCTTTTCATATTTTTCACCATCATTTTGTTTGTTATTTAATATCTCGTATAGGCACTTAATGCTAGGGTTTAGAACATTGTGTACCAAAAAGTAGAACACTATTCAATTCGTTTCTTTAGGTAAACGAAAGCTCCCAACGCAATAAGAAAACTGGGAACAATCATTAACCCAATTGAAGACAGACCCGAAACTGCGTCTATTTCATTTAATTTTGCGTCACACAATTCAGGTTCTTCCGGTAAAGGTTCAGAAGGTTCTGGAGCAGCCTCTGGCGACTCGGGTACCGCTAACATGTCATTACGCTCCAAGGTTCCCCCTTCCGATTCAATAGGAGTAACTGTCTTTCCGTCCTCAACAATAGGTTCGCTGGTTCCAAGCAGCGCTAGGGGAGCAACCATTGTAACTGTGCCAAGCAAGATGGCAATCACGGTGTAGACCAGAATCTTGTTCATTGTTCTCTTCCATCCTTATCTTAGATTTGGCATGCTTTTAAGTCCACAGTTTAGAACACCTCAGAATGGTTTTTCTTTCCATAGCCTCACCGTTTCAAGCCACAAAATTATGTTGGCAACAGCACCAAAAATGAGTGCTGCGATGTTGTGGACTGAACCTGTGGGCTGGTACAAGATTACGTTGTATACGATTAGGTATATGACAAACATTGTGGAGAGCCAAATAGCATAGAATAAGTGGCGTGGAACAAGGAACCGTCCCATCCTGCTGAAGAATTTTAGGAGTCCAACCTTAACTTCTTGATTCAGAAGATATTCTCCTCTAGTAGTCTTTTCCACCAAACCAAGGGACAACAGCTTATCCAAGTGGTGAGCGGCTACGCTTGGACTGGAAAGCCCTAGGGACCGCTGAACCTCACGGACCCCCACACTAGAATTCGGATCCCTCAGCAGATACCAGTATATCTGAAGAGTTTTGCCCTTCAACTGGGACTCGATTACCGCCAAATCAGAGGAAGAAAAGTCGGACATTAACCTCGCCAAAACCAAATATAAACATCCAATATATAATATAATTCTCCCAAAAAATCTCTTTAACTGTCCAGAGAACGGAGACTGTCAAGCGAACAGAAGCAAGTTTCAGACGAGTTGTGCCCTAGTTTGTTCCTTCTTTTTCAGATTACATTGTTCCTAAGGCTTATTAGCTTGTTAACATTCTTTTCATCAGAAGAGAACCTGTAAATCAGGTTTTTGGGTCCGTGGTCTAGTCTGGATCAAAAACAGTCAGGTGAGTTCACCCGCAACTCCCCCTTTTTTTCACAAAAAAGTCGAAAGAACATTTGGAAGAAGGGAAAATGGAGTGCAGCAGAAAAACTTAAAGCAAAATGTCCTCGGTGCAGTGGCAAGCGCATATTAAAAGACGGATTCCGTTACACAAATACCCGCAAAGTACAACGATACTTCTGTAAAGACTGTGGATACAAATTTTCATAATGAAATATTCCGATTATCCCCCCCAACTTCCCTTCTTTTTTTGTCTCTCAATTAGCTGGTGGTAAATGATGTGTGAACAGAAGATAACATGTGAAGGCTGCGGCAGCAAATGGGTTTTCGTGGGTGTTGGCAATCAGATCGTGGCTAGGCTTGTTGAGTGCCCCTTGTGTACAGAGGAGAAAATAGAATAATTTTCTAGAGGAATCTTCTATTGACTCGTAAAAAAGAACAAGGGCATGTTCGACGTGTTAAACGAGTTAAACATGATTTTTTAACTCTTACAGATGCGGTTCCTCTATCTAAGAAGGGTCAGCAGATCCTGAAGCTGTTGGGGGCTGGAAATCCTGCTAGTCAAGTCGCTAAGGCTGTGGGTTGTAGTCGTTCTAATGTATGTTATTGGAAGGACAAGTTTCTTAGGTTAGGTGCTTTGCGGCTTCAGGTTCGGGATGCGGTTCACATTTATCGGCTTACGCCGTATGGTTCAAAGGTTCTCACTAGGAGTGAGGGGTTTTTTCCTGAGGTTTGTTGTTTGGAGGATCATGGTGTTAAGTTTGGGGTTTTGGAGTGGGAGAAGATGCCTATTGAGTGGAAGCGGTTGGGGCGTCCTCGTAATTGGGAGAAGCTTGGGGTTAGGATCGGTAATGTCCGGGTTGTGCGGACTAGCAGGAGTATTATTGTTCATCCGGGTCGGTTGCGGGGTTTTGATGTGGATGAGTTGTTGATGTTGTCTGGGCGGATTGTTGAGAGGGTTAGGATGGTGTTGGAGAATCGTTTTGGGTTGTTGTTGAGTGATGTTGGGGTGCCTTTGCATCAGCCTGTTACCCGGTTTTATAGTGAGGAGGCTGGGGAGCTTGTTAAGTTGGGAACTACGATTGTCGAAGATGTAGGATCTATTGATAATAGTCCTCCTGAACGGGTTCCCCATGAGGAGTATGTTGGCAAGGATCTGGCTAAGGCCAGATTGCTGATGCCCTTGAAGTTGTCTCGCCTTGAACAGCGGGTTAAAGGTTTAGAAAAGAAGCTTACTGATTTGAGCAACAATGTATGTGAACTTGTCTCTGTATTGAAGACTGCTTTGGTTCCTAAGGCAGCTAAGGAGTTTCCTTCGCAGCCAGTTGAGGATAGGAGGTACATCTCTTGAGGGGTGTCCGCTGTAGTGGACATGTCCGCCGTAACGTGTTTTTGGCTTTGTGGTCTGCGCAAGCCTTGAAATGGGCTTCTTTTATCTCGTCATTTCGGGCTTATTTTCAGAAATTACGCCATTTTTGGAGAGGGTTATAACGTGACGTTTTTGAGAGGAAAAGAGTCTACGTTGACTGTTTCGTTTGTATCGCTTTGGAATGTTAAGGTTGGTCCATGTTTTGGGGTTTTGCCATGGAGAAGGGGTTAGAGTCTGCGCAAAATGGTTCTGAAAAGCCCCGAAAACGGCGTTCTGGAGAGGAGAAAGTGGGTCAGCGTAGATGGATTGTTCGGACTCTTAAGCGTATGGAGGATCGTCAGAAGCGTATTGATCGTAGGACCCGTATGTTGGCTGCTGGTCTCCGTGAACTCTTCATACTAGGCGAAGACTACGTATCCATGGTTGCATGCCAAGACAAAATTGATGTGGCAATTCTTAATGCTCTACGAGAAGCTGGGGCAACAGGTCGCCAATCAGGCGAACTAGCCGCACAACTAGACATCAATCACCGAGATATCGCTCGCAGGATCCAGCGCATGAACAAAAGAATGGGGCAAGAAATCGGAGAAAACATCGTAGAAAAACATGGACACAAATGGAAGCTGATCCCGCGCCTTAGACGTGATTTTGCTGCTACAACGAGAAAAGAGAAAGCGTAGAAATAATTTTTCATTATTGCGTGCACATCATTCGGGCTCCGGTAGTATAGTCCGGTTAGAAGAATCCACAGTGGTGATGTCTTCCGCAACTCCCTTTTTTTCTGTCAAAGAATCCACTACACAAACAATATAAAATGTCTGACTTTAACCTACAAAGTGGAAAGGGGCAAAGTTGCTTAAACCAGAGGTGTTCAAGGCTAGATTTCAACATTTTAGAAGAATTGATTATGGAACTTACCCCTATTGTTTTGGTGAATTTTGGAAATGGAAATTAAAGACTGAAAATAAAAGTGAGCACATCCTTGATGCTGCTAATATAAGAGAGACCCATAAAATGATAAGTCAGACTCTCAAGCGATGGCAATGGCATCGACCTTACAGCTTCACTGAATTGGCAACAAGATTGAAGGACTCACTTGAAAGAATGCGTGATAGCTACAACAAGATTAGAAGATACAGCTTGCTTGAATTTGACAGAATTCCTAAAGAGCAATTAGAATCGATTTGGCATGAGCTTGGCTGTGTCAAAACATTCAAAAAGAATCTCGGAGGGTATTACCTAGCCATGGCAACTACCAAACCATTGATGTTTCTGTGGGGGCAGACACTTGCTTTTGATTCAGTAGTGAGAAAGCGTATGCCTAGATTCAATTTTTGTGGATTAACTAACGACTATTGGAGTTTTGAAACATGGAAAAAGGTTATGGTTAAATGGCAGGAAATGCTGAAACGACGGCCTGCGATCATGGAACTCTTCAAGGAAATATCATTAGAAGAGTATGGAACTGACTCCCATGTCCCTTATGGACAGTTCATAGACCTTTATTACTGGGTGCGATGTGAGTAGCGCGCGCATATATTGGTTATTATCTAATCTTTCCCTCTTTCCTTGATCCAAGATAGAACAATTTTTTCTACCAGATTTGCCGGGTTTCTTGTTTTCTTTCTTAGACTACGATAGGTTGCCCTACTCAATCTTATTGTTATGGAGACTAGGTCGTCTTTCGAAATTGTAGGATAATTAAGCACTCCATCTTTCTTTAGCCATTCTTCCACAACATGTGTTATCAGCAACGGAACATTTTGGGATTCTTGAAGCAGTTGTGTGTAAATTTTTATCGGAAAGGCGAGCATAACTATGTTAACTTCTCTTTTTTCTAATTCTTCCAACACTTCAGCTCGCACACGTTCTATTGGGACACCAGGACTCATAGAGAAGCGCTTAATCACTTGTCTAGCATCCCTGTAAGGTAATCCTGAAACTGCTTTTGCAACTTCAGTCTGTCTCGTGCGGTCCAATGGTACAATATCGAAGGCTACTGTTAATGGCAGACTCTTTTTTGAAATGAGGTTTTGAACTTCAGGTGGCAAATCCGTAAGTTTAGATAGTATTCGAATTGTCTCTCTGCCGACTCCTAATTTCTCTGCTACCTGTTCTGGTGAACCATACAAGTCTAGTATGGCTTTGACACACCTAGCATATTCCATAGGGTCGCCCATTTTTTTGCCTTTTTTAAAGTTTGCAAGAGAATTTGCAAAAAAAATGGACATGGAGCTTATTGAATTACATCCTCCCCAAAAGTTTACTGACCTATGCCAAGAACTAGGACCACCAAGCAGAATGATGAGATGGTGTTGCTTCACACAAAAATCTACACCCATCAACGCTTTCTATTCAAACCTACATAAAGACGTCTTGAGTTTCGACGGCATCCGCAAATCAGAGTCTAAATCTAGAGCAAAATTTGAAAGATTACGCAAAAACACGAAAATCCTCCGCCAGATTAGCGCTTATCCCATATTCGAGTGGTTTGATTTTGAGGTTTGGCTATATCTCCTTTTCAGAAAAATACCAATTAACCCATTGTATGAGAAAGGTTATAGCAGAATTGGTTGTTGGGCATGCCCAAATAATACAAAGTTCGATGATTATTTACTAAGCAAAACACATCCCAAGATTTCAAAAAATTGGATCGAGTTCCTTCTAGAATATGCAAAAAAGAATGGAAGAGATCCTGATTGGGTTCATAGTGGTAAATGGAAACAAAGAGCAACGAAATACAAAAAGTTTGAAGTCTGTAGCGTACAAAAAACCTGTACTGTTGGAAATAAATATCTCTTCGTTTTAAGAGACAGACAATTTACTGAAGAGAATTTGGAATTTTTCAAGGTTTTCGGCGAAAAAGTCGTGAAAGACTACGGTAATGAAAAATTAGTGCAAATCATTGGACCAAAAGTCACCATTGCAGCTTATATTAATAACAATACCATGCGAGTTAGGTTTAATGACCAAACCTGTTTCAGCAGATCAATGTTTGAAATCAAAAAGCAATTAGAAAAAGCATTAAATTGTGTCGGATGCGGCGCTTGTGTTGGATCTTGCCGATTTGGGGCCATAAAATTCAATGGTCACATAATGATAGATGAAGAAAAATGCAAGCATTGCCTCGAGTGTGTAACTTCAAAATATCTAAAACAAAGTTGCATAACACTTCACTACAAACCTGAGCGCAACATCGTCCAAAAGAAGGAAACACTGCTAGCATAACATGGGTAAGTAAAAGTGGTTAAGACAAATTACTAAAAACAACCCAGATTTCTCTTTTTGTCGAGCGCGCTCCGAAGGCTATAAGATAGATTATGAAGAGAACTATTTTAGCTAATTTCAAAGTTTCATTCCGGCTTCTTGGATTCCTCAACTTTTTCGAGCGGCAGTCCCATGTCGATGAGTATCTTTCGGAATTCTTTGGCGGAAATTATGTCAGGTCTATCTCTTGCTATGTTTGCGAGCATCGGAAGTAAGGCTTCCACGTCAGGCTTTTCAGGCATTCCCCAGTTTAGTCGGCAATCAGCCTTTTTAGGATCTAACCCAGCTTGATTGATAACTGATACAAAAATTTCTTTTTCTACAATCCGTTTAATGAATCGCTGCAGTGCCATAACATGACGTTCAGCCACTTCTATTGCAGCATTGGCGCTGGCTTCGGTGAAGCCGGGAGTGGTAAGCAGCTTTGGGATGGGTGTCTGTCCACCCAGATAAACTTGGTTTAGAATGTGGTCTATGTATGCTTCGTAGCGGGCTCTTGGGTCCACTGCGACAGTTTTGATGTCAGCTTCCGCCT
>SMTZ1_10003113_pt1 | contig 16708 bp, 15 predicted proteins | sample DeeMarSWOR136_30_FD_25667 | JGI IMG/M metagenome (IMG submission 25667)
ATTTACAGCATCCTCAATTGTTTAAAAAACACATGAAACTCTCATATTTTCTTATAGCTGCTGCAGCAGGTCTTCTGGTGTTCGGTATATTCCGCGAAGATACCATCGACATCCTGATCAACGCTGTTATTATATGCTTTTCCTGCATCGGAATAGGGTAGAATCGTGCCTGAGTTGAAATTAGCCCAGCCTGAGAGGACCTTTCTCTCAAAGAGAAACATCCTCCAGATCGGCTCTCTCGTCATAAACAATTCCTATTTTCTTTCATTTTTAAAATTTTGTCCCACCCCTTCACTCAACTGTTACGCCTGCCCCTGGGCAAACTTTGCATGTCCGATTGGCAGTTTGCAGCACTTCATGGTTATTGAAAAAATTCCCTATTTTCTCATCGGCTTTTTTATCCTCATTGGCGCTTCAGTTGGAAGTCTGGTCTGCGGGTGGTTCTGTCCGACCGGCTGGTTCCAGGAAATGCTGTATAAAATCAAAACGGTGAAACTGCGTTTCTCATCTAAAGCATTGAATCAGTTGAGATTTTTTAATCTTGTAATTGTTGCGCTCCTGATTCCCTATCTCGTAAAAGAGCCATGGTTTTCAAAGATATGCTTTATGGGTATGCTTCAAGGGGGAATACCCCTTGCTCTTTCAGATCCCGAAATCAGGATGATGATCGGCAGTTTTTTTTACGCGAAGATAGCGATAACGGTCTCCTTTTTAAGCCTCGCGGTTTTTATAAAAAGACCCTTCTGCAGATTTTTCTGTCCCCTCGGGGCCATCTACTCACTTTTTAATAGAATCAGCCTTCTGCAGCTCGAAGTAAGTGAAGGATGTATACGGTGTAACAGATGCCAGGAAGTGTGCCCCATGGACATCAAGATCTACGAGGACCCTGCGAGCCCCCAGTGTATCAGGTGCCTTGCGTGCACATCCTGCACCTTTGTGGAAATGAAATTTTTAGGAAAGGGATTCTGATTTACCCGGATCACGGTCTCGCTTACCCGATTAAACCCTTCTGTTACATTATCAGAACAGCGGCTTCCCTATAATTGACAATACTGACGAAGCGGTGTATCATGTCTGAGTCCAGGGAGGTTTGACATTCTATGGCTTTTTCCATCCTCATCGTCGATGACGAAGAAGAGCTCGGCTCCTCTCTTGCCGAAATCTTTTCCTCAAGGGGATACGATGGGTTTTACACCACGAATCCTCTCGAGGTCACATCTTTATTGAATATCAAAGATATCGACCTCATCATCATGGATATCAAGATGCCCGAGCTTGGGGGAATCGACCTTTTAAAGATCGTGAAAAAGCAAAACCGCCGAATACCGATTATCGTGATCACCGGATATCCATCCATCGAGAATGCAGTGCAGGCAATGAAGTATGGGGCGCTGAACTTCTATGTGAAACCCATCAATATACAGGCACTCCTGGATGAGGTGCAGCAGGTGGTAATTATGCAGGGGAGTAAAACCGTAACCGGAACAACTCCTGTACAGCATGAAATCATTACGAAGAACAGGGAGATGCGTACGCTGATTGAAAATCTCAAAAAGGCTGCTCCCACCGACGCACCCGTTATAATTTACGGTGAAAGTGGTACGGGGAAGGAGCTTGCGGCAAACTTTTTGCATTATATGAGTGGCAGGAAAGAGGGTCCATTCATTAAAGTAAATTGTGCGGCTATTCCAGACAATCTTCTCGAAAGTGAGCTCTTTGGCCACGAAAGGGGATCCTTCACGGATGCAAAGGAGCGGCATGTGGGCAAGTTTGAGCTCGCAAGCGGGGGAAGCATTTTTCTTGACGAGATCGGGGACATGAGTCTGAAAACTCAGTCCAAAATTCTGCGGGTGCTCCAGGAAAAAAAGTTTGAACGACTCGGAGGAAAGCAGCTACTTTCTACAGACACCCGTGTGATTTGCGCCACCAACAAGGACATCCATCAGATGCTGCAGGAAGGTCGGTTCAGAGATGACCTCTACTACCGCCTCTGTGTTATTTCTGTTGATCTTCCTCCTTTGAGGAAGAGAAAAGAGGATATAATGCTCCTTACCGGCTACTTCCTCAAATGCTTCAATGAGATGTACGGTAAGGATATACGCTTTGTGTCTGCAGAGGTAAAGAGTATTTTTCTTGCCCATAGCTGGCCCGGCAACGTAAGGGAGCTTAAAAACTGCGTGGAACGGGCGGTCATCTTCTGTGATGACGATACCATCAATGTGGATGATCTCTCATCCCAGTACAGGGAGATAGTGACAGACCGGGACCTGAATCACTTTGAGGAGGTGTACAGGAACCTGAGCAGGGAAATGATCACCGAGGCTTTGAAAAAAACCGGGGGAAGCAAACAGAAGGCGGCAGAGCTTCTTAAGATCAACAGAAAAACCCTTTATAATAAGATGAAAAAGTTGGGGATGCGATGAGCTTCGAGCCAGTCATTCAGATGCACAATGTGTATGCAAACTACAGGGGCATAGATGCGCTAAAGGGAGTGAGCTTCGACCTCTATGCGGCTGAAGTACATGCCATCGTAGGGGAGCATGGGGCTGGCAAATCCACGCTCGTAAAGATACTCAGCGGTGCGGTAAAGAAGCACACAGGTGAGCTCCTGTTCAAAGGGAAAAGGATCGAGAACTTCTCGCCGGGATCTGCGATCAAACACCGAATCGGTATGGTCTACCAGCAGCTTACCGTCATCCCCTCATTGAATACAATAGACAACATCTTTGCAGGCCGTATGAAAAAAACATGGTACGGCCGGATAGATTACCCCTTTCTTGTGGAAAAGACAAAGCGGATCTTTGCAGCGCTGAACTATGAGATCGATATCTTTGAACCGCTGAAGAGACTGTCTCTGGAAACGCAGTATATGGTAGAGCTTGCCAGGATGCTCTCCTATGATCCTGAAATACTCATACTGGATGAGATGTCGAGCAAACTTCCTCCCGATAAAATGGAGGTGGTCTATAGGATAATACAGGACGCGAAAAACGACGGTAAGAGCGTGATCTACATCTCCCATAACATGGATGAGATCTTCAGGTTTGCAGACCGAGTGACAATCCTCAAAGATGGATACCGAAGAGGCACGGAGGAAGTAAAAGACCTTGACCGAATCAAGCTCATAAAGCTCACCTATTCCTTTGTGCTCAGCCGTGAAGAGCTCGAGAAGGTCAACATCAAGCTGCAGTACTTCAAGCAGTACAACGAGAACATCATACAGAACCTTCCCGTGGGTGTGGTCATTCTGGATTCTAAAAACAGGGTGTATATGATAAATCACGCGGCAATAAATATTTTGAACATCAGTACAAAAAAAATAGCAGATCAGTCCTTCGACAGAATATTCAGGGCAAAGGTGCTCGAGCGAAAGGGTGAGATACTCGACAAGATAAGACACAGGGAAAAATATACATGGGATGAGATCGCCTTCGGACAGAACAGGTATCTCAAGGTAAACATCTATCCATTCCACGATGAGGAATATTTTTTTCTCGGAACGATTATACTCGTTGAAGACATATCAAAGGAGAGGTACTTGAAGGAGTACCTACTCCGTTCTGAAAAAGTCGCTTCCATCGCAGAGCTTGCAGCAGGGGTGGCCCACGAAATAAACAATCCGCTGAGTATTGTGCAGAATCACCTGGAACTGCTCAAGATTAAAAAGCTCGAAGGGACTGAAATGGATAAGGTGTACAAGATCGAACGGGAGATAAAGAGAATCGGGGATATCGTAAAGAATCTCCTCTCCTTTTCGAAATTGAACGAGCTTCCGAACAGGAAGGTAAACCTCGTCGGTGTGATCGACGACGTGGTCCTTCTGCTTGGTCACAGGATCAGGGAAAAGAGCGTTCTGCTTATTCGGGAGGTGAAGGTAAACGAGGCGTGGATAACCGGTGATGAGAACAGATTGAAGCAGCTTCTGTTGAACCTGCTCGTGAACAGCATTGAGGCGGTAGTGAGCGGGGGTATCATCCAAGTCGAGCTGAAACCCAGATACCAGAGAGGATACGTGGAGCTCCTGGTGATCGATAATGGATACGGTATTCCAAAGGAGATCATAGAAAATATTTTCGATCCCTTTTTCAGCACCAAAGCGGGAAAAACCAACACCGGTCTCGGGCTTGCCATCTGTCAGCACATTGTTGAGCTGCACCAGGGTCTGATCTACTGTAAAAGCACACCCGGTGAGAAAACAACCTTTACTGTGCGATTTCCCCTCCTTTCGGAGGTTGACACTGAGAGGCGTGAAAAAGTAAAGGTGGTCTGACGCACACTTTTCCTTCATTCCGAAAATTTCCCATCCTAGAAATGGGAAAAGGATTACCCATTCCCACCGTGCCGATGGGGCTGCGTTTTCCCATTGTTTCCATGAAAGCGAGTGTAAAACATATTTTATTCTTAAAAAATCGGAACTTACGATTTCCTCTCTGTACAGAAAATTCGGTACGCCATTTGCTTTATCTACTAATGGGGAAATCTGTAAGGATACCCCAAACATACCAATTTAAATAAGGAGGTTACAGTATGAAAAAGGTTCTTCTGCTTATGATGGCCTTCCTGCTGCTTGCATCATTCTCCGTTTTTGCAGGCGCGCCGAAAGAAAAAGAGGAGGAGGTCAAGAGCACGATTAGACGGGAGGCGGTTACCGGTGAAAAGTTTGATCAGGCCTCGGTCCTGAAACCCATTAACAAAACGCTGAAGTTCGTGTTCGTGGGAAAACTTGTTCACCCTTGGTATGATGTGGTGGATGAAGGCATCGTTGCTGCCATTGCAGACATGAAGAAACTCGGCATCAACATCGAATACAAGTGGGATTCCCCTGCAACGGCAGATATTAACGAGCACGTAAAAAAGATCGAAGCCAACATCAGCGCCCGACCGGACGGGCTTGCGATTGCATGCCTCGACCCTGCAACGGACACACAGGTAATCAACGACGCCTGTGATGCAGGGCTGCACGTCATCACCTTCGACACAGACGCTCCTGAAAGCAAGCGAGTGAGCTACATTGGACACGACAGCTTCCACTCGGACGGCATCATGCATGCCGATCTACTCGCAAAGCTCATAGGGTATAAAGGCAAGGTCGGTATCCTGAGCGGATCGCTCGGTGCACCCAACCATGTAGCCTGGGTGAAGGGGTTCAAAGAAGGTATTTCCAAGTATAAAGACATAACGATCGCCTTCGAGAGGCCGGATAACGACGACCTGCAGCTCGCCTTGGACCTTACTGAGAGCGCGCTCCAGGCTCATCCCGACGTGAAGGGCATTTTCTGCTGCAACGCTTCCAATCCCATTGGAGCAGCGCGGGCAGTGAAGAACGCAGGAAAAGCGGGGAAGATCAAACTCACCGGAATGGCACTCATGCCCGAGACGATGGCGTTCATCAAAGAGGGTGTGATCGATGCGACGCTCGAGCAGCGGCAGTGGGAGGAGGGCTACTGGGGTGTGATGTACCTCGTTGCGCTGAACTCAAACCACACCATCCCGGATAAGCACCCGATTCCAGCGACGTGGATCACCAAAGAAACACTCATGAAGTAACTGTTGTGTAAATCTTTCGTAGACTGTATAATTTCTATTCTGCCGGTGTCTTCCTCCTTCTTACGCCGGCAGAATATCGTTATATGGATCAGGAAATCGGCCATGGGAGAAACAAACAGGATAACCCTTGAAATCCAGAACGTGTACAAGCACTTCCCCGGCGTGCAGGCGCTAAAAGATGTGAGTATAGCTCTCCATGAGGGGGAGGTGCATGCAGTGGTCGGTGAAAACGGAGCTGGGAAGAGTACCCTGATGAACATCATTATCGGGCTCATCCAGGCAGACAGGGGAAAAATATTCAAGAATAATAAAGAAGTATTTATAAGTAATCCCATAGATGCGCAGAGGCTTGGCATCGGAATCGTTCCCCAAGAGCTCAATCTTGTTCCCCTGCTTACCGTCATGGAGAACATACTCCTCGGGATGATGCCCTGCCGGGTGAAGGGAATGATCCTGGACTGGTCCACAATGTCTAAAAGGGCAGCGCAGGTTCTTGAGCAGATTGGTGAATATATCGATCCAAAGGCTGTGGTCGCCAATCTGAGTACAGCTCAGCAGCAGATCCTCCAGATCGCCCGGGCCTTCTCCTTTGGTGCGCAGATACTCATTTTCGACGAACCGACGTCGAGTCTTTCTTTGAAAGAAACGGAAAACCTCTTCAAGATAATTAAAAACTTCAAGGAGAGCGGGGGTTCCGTGTTCTACATCTCTCACCGTCTTGAAGAGATACTGGAAATCGCGGACAGGATCACGGTGTTGAGGGATGGCTGCAAGGTCGCGGAGCTGGCCCCGGAAAGTACCAGCTTGAGGGAAATGATACGGCACATGGTTGGGAAAGAGGTTGAAGAGGTCTCAAGAACCATTCGCTTTGACCCGAAGGGGAGGGGGGTCGTGCTGAAAGTGGAAAATCTCACCCGTGCGTACGAGTTTCGAAAGATCAGCTTTGAGCTCTTCGAGGGGGAGATACTGGGACTCGTGGGTCTGGTTGGTTCTGGCCGTACTGAACTCGTGAAATGTATTTTCGGCGATACAGTGCCCGATTCAGGAACGGTGCACACATATGGAAAGGAGACAGTTCACAGGACACCGGAAGATGCGATTCAGAACCGTCTCGCCTATGTGCCGGAAGAGCGGAGGAAGCTCGGGCTTTTTCCAATCATGAGTGTGGTGGAAAATATGACCATACCCATTTTGAAGAGATTAACGTCCTTCATTCGTATCGATAAAAAGCAGCAGACCTCCAAGGCACAGGAATTCATCAGCAAGCTGGATATCAGGACACCGAGCCTGAGTCAGAGAGTTCAGAATCTGAGTGGTGGTAACCAGCAGAAGGTCATTCTGGCTCGATGGCTCCTCACCGGCTGTAGAATTTTGATACTGGATGAACCGACGAGAGGAATTGATGTGAACGCGAAGGCCGAGATACACCAGATCCTGAGGGAACTGGTCGCAAAGGAGGGCATTTCGGTTCTCTTCATCTCTTCCGAGCTACAGGAGGTCCTTAAAATTGCAAACCGTATCATTGTAATGCACGAGGGAGATATGAAAGGTGAAGTTCTCGCAGACCAGGCCACTCAGGAAGAGCTGCTGCAGATCGCACTGAGCTAACTATTTTGTGGGAGGATGCACATGCCGATGAATGAGAACAACATGCAGAGGGAATCGCTCACCGTGATGAGGAAGATTCTTCACTTCAAGGAAAGTGGAATTCTCATTGCACTCATTCTCCTCTCCCTGACACTTTCAGTGGCGACGAACAAATTTCTCACGCCCTACAATATCGGTATCGTGATCCGCCAGGTCTCTTTTGTGGCAATCGTCGCCCTTGGTCAAACGCTCGTCCTGCTCACCGGCGGTATAGACCTCTCAGTGGGGAACATGGCAGGTCTGTGCAGTATACTTGGCTCTCTCATGATGGTATCAACCAGGATCGATCCATACGTCTGCACAATCCTGGCCATGCTCATCGGCCTCATGCTGGGATCCATAAGTGGATTTCTGATCGCCCGGGTCGGTTTGAACGCATTCATTGCTACCCTCGCCATGGGCGAGGTGTTTGCCGGCCTGGTCCTGGTCATTACGAAGGGGTATCCTATCACCGGTATACCGCCCAAGTTCAAGTTCCTGGGGCAGGGAATGCTCGGACTCGTCCCGGTACCGGTTATCATTATGCTCGTCATCACTGCGATCTTTGCCTATGTGCTGAAATACACTCCCTACGGGAGGCATATCTATGCGATCGGCGGGAATGAGCTTGCCTCACGGCTCGTGGGTATACGGGTGATCAGGATAAAGATGAGTGTATATGCCATATCTGGAATGCTCTCCGCCCTCGCAGGGATAATCTTCGTGAGCAGGATGAACGCCGGGCAGCCTACCATCGGCCCGAGCTGGCTGATGCCCTCGGTGACAGCCGCAATCATCGGTGGCACCACCCTCAGTGGAGGTGAGGGTACCGTCTTGGGTACGATCATCGGGGCGATCTTCATGGGGGTGCTCGCCAACGGTATCGTGCTCCTTGATATTTCCGCTTACTGGGAAAGGGTGATCATCGGAGCAGTTGTTGTCGCTGCGGTCATCATCGATATCGTACGTGTACGAAGGTTCTGATTTCTTCACTTTTACGATTATTCTGTGTAAATTTAAAAATCCTTAGAAGACGTTGTTCTTAATGTCCTAAAAAGTGTTAACGCTTGGTGGACTCTGTGATATAACATGGATAGTTACATAGAGGTGTGATGCAAGTATTTTTTTTCTGTAATAGGTGCAGTACTTTTTATGGAGCGTTGTAAAATGGCGATAGAAGTAAAAATGCCGAGATTGAGCCAGACAACCGATGAGGTCCGCCTCGTGCAGTGGCTCGTCATGGAGGGAGACAGGGTCGGAAAAGGGGACCCCCTCTGCCAGGTAGAGACCGATAAGACCACCATGGATGTGGAGGCCTTTCAGGCAGGAACGGTGCTGAAGCTGTGCATACCGCAGGACACCGTTGTGGATGCGGGGGAGGTGATTGCCTTTCTCGGTGAACTTGGAGAGCAGGTCCCCGAGGTGAGGGTAAAGGAAATAAAAACGGAAGTATCGTCGATTAAAGGTGTTCAAAGACCGATCCCGGGAATGACGGTAACTGGCGTTCATGGTGAAACAGTTAAAACCGAAATACCCGAAGGAAAGGCCACCCGAGAAGGAATGAAACAGAGGGAGGCCGCAGCTAAAAAACTACCTCCACGCCAGGTTCAGGTTATTGGAGGAAAGACGGTAAGGGCAACTCCTCTTGTGCAAAACATCGCGCAGAAGAAAGGTATCTCCCTTGAAAACATCCAGGGCACAGGGCCGCGAGGGCTCATCACGAAAAAGGATCTCGAAGACTACCTCGCTCTAAGTGGCGGTGAACCCACACAGGCGAAGGGAGCATTCTCCGCACATCAGCTCGCAGTGGCCAGGAGCCTCACCCGGAGCAAACAGGAGATACCTCACTTTTATCTGAAATGCCGGTGTTTTGCAGATGCCCTTCTTGCCTGGCGTGAGAAGAACAGACTGGGGGATGGGGGGAAGGTGTCCATTGATACGCTCATTATATACGTGGTGGCACGGGCACTTGGGGAGTTTCCCCTGATAAATAGCTCCTTTATCGAGAATCGGCGGGTGCTCCACAAAGGCATCCACGTGGGATTTGCGGTTGCAGCAGGAGAAGAGCTTTACGCACCCGTAATCAGAGATGCCAACTCAAAGGATGCAAAGAAGATCGACGCTGAGGTAAAGAAGCTTAGCTCGAAGGCGCGAAGTGGAAAACTCGAACCTCGAGATGTAAGTGGGGGCACCTTTACTGTCACGAATCTGGGTATGTATCCGGTGGATGAGTTTTGTGCGATTATCAATCCGCCCCAGGCTGGTATTCTTGCAGTCGGCAGGATCGGTAAAACCCTTGACATCGATGAGAATGGAGGGATGCACATACGTTCCGTCTGCACGATCACCGGAAGCTTTGATCACAGGATTGTAAACGGTGCACAGGGAGCGGCTTTTATGCAAAAAATCAAGGATTTAATGGAGGGAGGCCTTTGAGGGGTATGGATCACGATAGGATTATTGCAGAAATCGGAGCCAAGAAAGCAGTAGAGATGTACCGAAGAATGCTCGAGATCCGGGAGTTCGAGGAGAGGATTCGCTACCTGTTTCTTGAGGGAAAGATGCCAGGCACCATCCACCAGTACATCGGGATGGAAGCCTGCGCCGTGGGGGTGTGCGCTACACTGAAGGGGGATGATGTGATCGCATCCACCCACCGCCCGACCGGTCACGCGGTCGCCCGGGGAATTCCGATGAAAGAGATAATGGCCGAGCTCTACGGAAGGAGTACTGGCTGCTGTAAGGGAAAGGGGGGATCGATGCACATAGGCGATCTCTCCCGTGGAATGATTCCTGCCATTGCGATCGTCGGTGGGAACCTTCCCATAATAATGGGGGTTGCTCTCGCGTTCAAGCTCCGCGCGGAGAAGCGGGTGGCAGTGAGCTTTTTCGGAGACGGCGCTTCAAATGAAGGATCCTTTCACGAGGCCCTGAACATGGCAGCGGTCTACGGAGTGCCCGCTCTGTTTGTGTGCGAAAACAACCAGTACGGTGCATCAACGAACATAAAAAGAGTATTGAAGATAGAAAATATCGCGGACAGGGCTACGGCTTATGGGATGCGAGGAGACATCGCGGACGGTATGGATGTGTTTGATGTATACTCCCATGCGAAGGAAGCGGTAAATATGGCAAGAAGCGGCAAAGGACCCACACTTCTCGAACTCAAGACCTTCAGGTTGTGCGGGCATTCCCGTAGAGACCCAAACAATTATATGACAGACGAAGAAAAGAAGTTCTGGAAGAATCAGGATCCGATACCCAGATGCGAAACAGTATTACGAAAAGCGAAAATTATTACCGACGCAAAGATCAGTATACAGAAGAAGGAGACGGAGGAAAAGGTGGCAGAAGCGATCGAATATGGCAGGCAGAGCCCTGAACCGAAGCCCGAGGATACTCTACAGGACCTCTACGTGTCAATGGAGGTATCGCGGTGATGCACGCACGTCATACTGTCACGCATACTTCAGATGAGACCAGGCGATACAGAGGAGGCATCATACTATGAGAATGGGAATCGCAGAGTCCCTGAGAAAGGCAATACACGATGAAATGGCGCGGGATGAGCGGGTGTTCTGCATTGGGGAAGACATCGGAATACCGGGCGGATACGGTGGCGCCTTCACCGTGACACTCGGTCTTGAAAAGGACTTCAGGGAGAGGATCATCGACACGCCGATATCCGAGATCGGTATATTCGGTGCGGCCTGCGGTGCGGCGCTGATGGGCATGCGCCCCATTGCGGATGTGCAGTACGGTGATTTTCTGCTCTGCTGCATGGATCAGGTCGTGAATCAGATCGCGAAGCTCCGGTACATGTCGGGCGGGAAGCTCACCATGCCCGTTGTCATGAGAGCGCCGGTCGGAGTAACCGGTAGGGGAGCTCAGCACGCTCAGTGCCTTGAGCCCTTCTTCCTTCCCTGCCCGGGTATCAAGATCATTGCCCCCGCTACTGCCTACGACGCGGCAGGGCTCCTGAGAGCTGCTGTTCGCGACGATGATCCTGTGCTCATCTTTGAGCACAAGCTCCTGTACGGTTCGAAGGGTCCGCGTGCCGAGTCTGGTACTCTGGACGCCTCGAGCGAGATACCGGACGAGGATTACACCGTGCCTATCGGGAAGGGGATTATTCGCTGCGAGGGGAGCGATGTGACCATCGTTGCGGGACTTTTGATGATGCACTTCAGCCTCAGGGCAGCGGAGATGATCGAGCAGGAGGGTATCTCCTGTGAGGTCATAGATCCTCGAACCCTCTGGCCCCTGGATATGGAGCTGATTCTCAGATCCGTAAGGAAAACCGGCCGCCTTGTCACTGTTGAGGAATCACCCAAACAGGGCGGGGTTGGAGCCGAGATCGCTGCACAGGTCGCGGAGCTGGTCCCGGATTACCTCCTCGCGCCGGTCACGCGCATTGCCGCACCCAACACACCTGCTCCCTTTGCCCCTGTTATGGAAAAGTACTATGTGCCACAGCCTGAGAGAATACGGGACACTGTACGGAAGCTCATAGAGGAGAGCTGAGTAAAGGATGTATTCATAGGGAAAGATGATCCAGCTGGAAACCTGAGAGGAAGAAAAAAAGGAGGCCGTCCATGAAGTATTACCTGGGATACGACTGCGGTACCATGGGCACCAAGGTGGCGATTTTTTCAGAGGATGGCACTATGGTCGCCGATGCCTACAGACCTCACACGATCGAATATCCGAAACCGGGGTGGGCCCAGATGTCTCCCGAGCAGTTCTACCGCCTCACCTCAGAGGGAATACAGGAGTGCATGAAAAAGAGTGGGGTGAGTCCAAAAGGTGTGAGAGCAATCTCGTGCAGTGGAGTCATCTGCGGCATCGTTCCCATTGACGAGCAGTGGAATCCTACGGGCTTTTTCATCCCTTATCTGGACGGACGTTCCAAGGAAGAGGTCGAATATGTCTCCGGACACGTTGAGCCCCTTTGGGAGGAGGAGGGTGGGAATGCGATTATCGGATCCTATATCCCACCCATGATGCTCCGTTGGCTGCTTCATAATGAAAAAGAGATAATTAAAAATACGAAGAAGGTGGTAACTGCAGCTCATTTCGTTATGGGAAGGCTCGGAGGTCTGAAAGCGGAAAATGCCTTCATAGACTGGTCTCACCAGTCAGGTTGGGTGATTGGATTCGATGCACGCAGGAGAAACTGGTCGGAGCGGCAGATCGAGCTGCTCGGTATCCCTTATGAGCTGCTCCCGGAGGTGAGGAAACCTTGGGATGTGGTGGGTACCCTCACCAGGGAAGAGGCGGACAAGCTTGGTCTTGCTGAGGGCACTCCTCTCGTTGCAGGAGGAGGGGACATGCAGCAGTCCTGCCTCGGTTCCGGGGTGGTGGAGGTAGGAGTGTGCTCCGATGTTGCGGGCACTGCGTCGAACTTCAACTATTCAGTAAGCGATTTCACAAGGGAGATCACGGATAAAAAGGTGCTCATGCTTGCCATGCATACACTGGATGACCAGTACCTCTACTGGGCGATTGTGCCGGGCGGCGGTTTGAGTCTGAGGTGGTTCAGGGACGACATCATGCTCCAGAAGGGAAACGAGGGATTCTATGAGAGGATGAACAGTCTTGCCGAGAAAGTCCCCCTCGGGTCAGGATACTGCCTCTTTTACCCCTACATTCAGGGACGGACTTCTCCAGTTCAGCCAAATGCCTCAGCGGCGTGGCTCGGTCTTTTCGGCTCCAATAACAGCGGGACGCTCTGGCGTTCCATAATGGAATCGATCGCCTTCGAATACCTCCTTTGGATGAACATTTTGAGGAGTGTGGGTGTGCAACCGAAGCGTATTATCGGTCAGGGAGGAGGGAGCAGAAGCAAGCTCTGGAATCAGATCAAGGCGGACATCCTGAATGTACCCTACCTGACTCTGAAAAATCCTGAGCAGGCGGTGATGGGAAACGCTCTTGTGGCGGCTTACGGTGTGGGGGACATCAAGGATTTAAAGGAAGCCGCTCATAAATGGATAATGATTAAAGAAACCTTCAGCCCGATAAAAGAACACAATGAGCGGTATATGCATATATATAGTATACGGGAGAAGATCCTGAAGGGTCCGATGAACGAGATCTTTGACCAACTTGCTGATTTGCATAGTTTGTCCATATGAGTATATCTTCGAACTGGCCAACTTGCCGATCCGCATGGATCTTCGAGTTGACCTGATCCTTTTTGAGTTTAAAAAAAGAGAGGGATTAAAATATGGCTAAACGGTATCTTAGAGGAAAAATTATTATAGCTATTATTTTCCTCCTCATCTGTGCTTCTGGGTTTAATGGGTATGGAGAAGAGAAAAGGGTTCTTATAGTCAGCCAGAGCAGTGAGTTCAAGGAGTCGGTTGTTGCATTTCTTCAGGAAGAGATGAATGAGAGCGGCATCGCGTTCACGGTCAAGGGTATTTCCGCTTTGGGTAATGTCAGGGAAGGCGAGTGGGATGCGATTGTCATTCTTCATGCGGTCAAAATGGGGAAAATAAACAAGCACGTGAGACGGTATCTTGATAAAATCGATGATTTCAATAGAGTGATTGTGCTTACTACTTACGGAACAAAAGATCCGGTACCGAGCAAGTACGGGATTAATTCAATATCGGCTGCATCAAAAAAGGAGCAGGTCAAGACACTGACATCAGATATTAAGAATCGCCTTCAGGAAATCCTTACAGGGAGAAGCCGATAGGTGCATTGGTTGCTTCATCAAGGGTGTATTCTACGTTTGAGGAGTACACCGGCTGATAATCAGCAGAGCGGTTAGCCCTGGTATCCATCCAGCATTCAAGATTTTCTTGCAAAAAGAATCTAGGCCCATTATATTTTTCCTAAGGACACACAATGAGAATACCATTCTGGATATGGATCATTCTTGGGCTTTCCGTTTTAAGCTGGATAGTTCCCGACGGTATTCCAGGGGAGGAATTTATCCTCCCCGCCATCGCCATCGGAGGACTGCTACTCAGGCGTCTGTTAATGAAGAATTTTTATCAGCAGCAGTACCAGCAGTATCAACAGCAGGCGGGAGCTGGAGGGTCTGCCGGTCCTAAGGGTTCAGGAGGATCCCAAGGGTCCGCCGGTTTCCAGAGTGGGGGAGGCTCTTTCTACAGCAGGTTCAGAAACTGGAGCGGGGCAGGATTCCAGCAACCACCACCGCCTCCAGGAAAGGACCCGTACTCTGTGCTGGGACTTCAAAGGGACGCTTCCATGGACGAGATTAAAAAGGCCTACAGGGATAAATTGAAGAAGTTCCATCCTGACATCATAGAGAACCTGAAACTCGGACCGGAATACAGGGAGATGTTCGAAGAGAAGACGAGAGAAATACAGAAGGCATACGAAAGTTTAGGTGGGAAGTGATGCCTCTCCCCTTCGGGAAGTCAAAATCAGAAAAGAGTGTGGATATCGATGCAGCTGTCAGAAAGCTCAAGAGTCTCTACCGCCTGTACGGCGAAAAATACGGAACGAAGCTCTTCAATCTTAAGGGTTTCGAAGACCGCTACCGGGATGCTCTCCTGAAAAGGGTGAATCTGAATGCCTTCCTTCATGCAGAAATTACCGCCTTCGAAGAGCTGAAGAGGAGGGTTGAAAAAAAGGATGAGAAACCTGCAGGCAAAAACTACAGCGAGATTGCGGACAGAATCATAGAAAAGAACCTCGAGCGCGTGAGGAAATACCGCACCATCGATTTTCTTCCGGATGCGGAGGAGGAGATAAAGTACCTTCTCGGGGCGGTCACCGATTTCTATTACGAGATCTGGGGAAGGGTAAGCAGCATCATTAAACCCCTGGGGTATTCAGATATCATTTACAAGCTTGAGAACGATTTTTCCTACTACGTGGTGCCCATCAGGGGCTCCTATTCCCGGGCGGTGGAGGACTACCAGCTGGTTCTCTCAAGGAAGAATCCCAAGGAAAGTGAAAAGGCATCGGTGAACTTCATTAAATACGGTGGAATACTCCTCAACAATTGTCTGAAGGTGATAAACGACAGCCTGAATGCGCCGGGTAACCTCCGGGAGGATCCTGAATCTTTGAAGGATTTAAATAGATACAAGGAGGTGCTTCTGAGGATGATCGACGACTTTCGCCTTTCGGATATCCGCGAGTATTAGTCGTCATTGCTTCTTATTAGCTTATAAATGTAAACCCATCAAAAATTATACTTGAATATGCAGCAATTATTTGGTATTCTCTTAAGGTTAAGCGGCCGTCGTAAAGTGGTATTACCTCAGCCTTCCAAGCTGAAAATGTACTTCCTTATCTTTCCTTGTATTCTTAATCAATTCTTCTAAGTTAATAATTTTCAATAAATTAAGTAATGTTTGAGTTAAAATAACCTTATTTAGAAGTATCCTATTTCCTTGTATTCTTTTCACAATAGATTTCATAGTTAGTTATGCTTTAATATCTTGTAGTAGTTCTCTTACCTTTTCAATTCCTTGTTGCTCTACCATCTTGTTAAACTGCTGTATTCCTATTCTTAATAACTTCACAACTGCATTATTCAACTTATCCTCAAAGATTAAATGACGAAATTCTCTTACTTCTTTATCAAGTTCCTCATCTAAAACTATAAAAAGTTTAGGCATCTTTGTACGATCTTTTGCCATCTCTCCTGCCTTTTATTTCACCAATATAAATATAGTTTATCACACTCTTTTTATATAAACAATATAAAATTTTTTAAAAATAACAATAATTTATTAATATAATAATTAATAAAAAGAATTGATAAAATTATATATAAATGATATAATTTGTAATAAAAATATGAAAGCCAAGAAGACAATAACAATATCGATTCTATTAAGAGTTACGGAGGATTTGTACAAAAGAATTGAGAGTTACAAATTTGAGAATGGAGTTTTTAAAATACTAAAAGAAAGAAAATGAATGATCAAGAAAAAGAATATGTAGTTCTAAAATATTTTGATAATCAAGAAGTAGAATCAAGATGTTTTAGTACCTATGATGAGGCAGTTAGAGAATTTGAGAAGTTCACAGGTGTTAATCAAGAATTTTTTAATTTTCTGAAAAAATGTGCTCCTTTCTTAGTGAGAGATTTTAGGGGCACAGATATTCTTGAATGTAAAGTTAGAATGATTGAATAACATTTGCTGTACTAAATAGCATAAGAGGTTTAGAATAAGTGTAAATTGTCGTTTCTATAAAACGGTTTCTGAGTGGGGTTTTAAAATCAGGGAAGCAATTGAGATAGTATACCCGCTTTCTTTTTTAGTGTTTTGTACTGTTTTCATTTCTTTTAGCAGTAATCTTTTTTACAACATTTTCTAGTGCATCAATTTTATCGAGTAGTCCATTCTCAGCAAAAATAACAAACATCTTAAAACTCTCAAGACTGATACCTAATTCAAGATACCTTCTGATAAAGTCAAACATACTTTTTTGTTCAGCAGTCATAGCACGCATAATAATTTTACAGTATTCATCAAACTCCTCAGTATCAAAACAAATACCATTATTTACAGCATCAATTAATTTTTGTTCTAATTCC
>SMTZ1_10004569_pt1 | contig 16698 bp, 16 predicted proteins | sample DeeMarSWOR136_30_FD_25667 | JGI IMG/M metagenome (IMG submission 25667)
ACCCTAAAGAGGAGGTAATGTCATGAATGGATGCGGAATTTCGGTGGTGAGGAGATTCAAACCGATGGCATTTTTTCTCTGCTTTGTTATGGTTCTGAGCGTTATTGGACTCGCCAGTGCCGAGGACGTGATCAAATTTGGGGTTCATGGACCTATGACCGGGCCGGCGGCCGAAACGGGATTGGCAATCAAACGAGCATCTCAATTGGCGATGGAGGAGATCAATGCCAGGGGAGGGGTCTTAGGGAAGAAGCTCGAATGTATCTGGGGTGACACCGAATCGAAGCCCGAGGTGGGAGTGAGCGTTTACGAGAGATTCATCACGCGGGATAACGTGGACGTCGTGATCGGAGGCCTCCACAGCTCCGTGGCCATTGCGATGATGGAGGCAGCTTCCAAGTACGATGTGCTTTTTTTCATCGGTGCGCCGGTCTCCAGCATCATCTCCAAGAAGATCGAGGAGAACCCCCAGAAGTACTGGATGATTTTCAAGGGGGACGTGAGCAGCCGCGCCTACGGCCCGGGGGCAGTCGAGCTGACGGAATTCTGTGGGACACAAGGCTTCAAACCGAAGGCCAGGTCGTTCAGCAGTATCATTGAGGACACGGACTTTGGCCGCTCAGTCATTGGGGACATTGAAAAGCCAATGGCCGAGTCCGGCTGGAAGAATCTGGACCGGGAAGTGGTCAAGATAGATCAGGCGGACTACACCGCTCAGATGTCGAAATTCAGAGGGCTGAAACCCGATGTAATCGTCTCGGTCCAGACCTCTGTAGCTGCCGCGGCTTCCCTGTGCAAAACCTTCAGGGAATCGCGGATCCCAGCGCTGTTTTTGGTTGTCTACGCCGCTGCCAAACCCGAATACGTCAAGTTGACCGGAGCAGCCTCGAACGGAGTGGTATGGCTGGTCAATATTGCGAGGATCCCGGCCTTGTCAAAAAACTTCGTTGCGGCCTTTGACAAGAGGTTCAATGAGGTACCCCCCCTCAATGCAGCAATGCAGTATGACTACATGATGATCGTGACCAATGCCATTCAAACCGCCGGATCAACACAAGGACGGAAGGTGGCGGATACCTTGCTCAAGACCACGTACCAAGGCAACTGCGGCGTCCATGCCTATAACCCGAAAAACCACGAGGTCATGTCCGGCGCGGATTACATCCCAACGCTTGCCTACCAGATCCAGAAAAAGAAGGACGTGATCATCTGGCCTTCGAAATATGCTCAGGGGAAATTTCAGGTGCCGCGGTATCTGAAGTAGGAGCGAGCCTTGCCTATTCTGGAGGGGAAACGCCTGACCCGATTCTTCGGCGGCGTGCAAGCGGTTAAGGATCTCGATTTTTCCGTAGAGGAAGGGGAAATCCTCGGTTTAATTGGTCCGAATGGGGCCGGAAAGACAACCCTGTTCAACCTCGTCGCAGGAGTCTTCCGGCCCCAAGCGGGTACCATTCGTTTCCTTGAAGAAGAGATCCAAGGCCTCAAGCCCTTCGAGATTTGCCATAGGGGCATTGGCCGCACGTTTCAGATCGTCAAGCCTTTCGATAGCCTCACCGTCTTAGAAAACGCCCTCATTGGGGCTCGCTTCGGCAAGAGCTCCCAGGTTCTCGATCGTTTCGACCCTACCCCCATAGCGTTGGAGGCCGTGGAATTCGTCGGTCTCATTCGAGAGAAGGACGTACTCTGCGACAATCTCAACATCGGAGATAAGAAGCGGGTGGAGCTGGCCAGGGTCCTGGCCACCCGCCCTAAGCTCGTCTTGCTGGATGAGGTGATGGCAGGCCTCAATCCGGTGGAAACTGACCGAGTCATGTCCCTGATTCGGAAGATGCGGGACGAAAAGGGGATCACCATTTTCACGATAGAACACGTGATGAAAGCGGTCATGGAAGTCTCAGACCGGGTAATCGTCATGCACCACGGGGAGAAAATTGCCGAGGGTTCGCCGGAAATGGTTGCCAAGGATCAGGGTGTGATCGAGGCCTATCTGGGCGAGAGGATTATCTAAACCATGCGCCTCCTTGACGTTGGCGGTTTGAACTGTGCTTATGGTCATTCCCAGGTTCTCTGGGATATCTCCTTCCATGTGCTAGAAGCGGAGATTGTCGCCATCATCGGATCCAACGGGGCTGGCAAGACGACGTTGTTACGAACCCTTTCAGGGCTCCTCCCGGCCCTATCGGGCACGGTTGAATTCAACGAACGGAGAATCGAACGCCTTCCTCCTCACAGGATCGTTGAGCTTGGACTGAGTCAAATCCCGGAAGGTGGGGGAATCTTTCCATACATGACGGTGCTTGAGAATCTGAAGATGGGAGCGTTTCTCCCCTGGAACTGGAAGAGGATGTCCCAAAATCTGGACGTTGTGTTTGGGCTCTTCCCCGATTTGGCAGGGCGCAAGAATCAGTTGGCAGGCACCTTAAGTGGTGGTGAACGGCAGATGCTGGGGATTGGGAAAGGGCTGATGACTTCTCCCAAGCTCATCCTCATCGATGAACCTTCTGCGGGGCTTGCTCCCAAATTGGTTCTTCGAGTCTTCGATACCATAGAGGAGATTCAAAAACGCAACGTTACCATCGTTCTCGTGGAACAGAATATTCACCATGCCCTCACGATGGCTTCCAGGGCCTACGTGCTTGAGAATGGCCGAATTGTCCTCGAGGGGACGTCCAAGGAATTGATGGGACACGAACACGTTCGAAAGGCCTATCTGGGAATCTAAAACAGAGAGATGTTTGACCTCAGTATCCTCATCCAGCAGGTTGTTTACGGATTGGTGATCGGCTCGAGCTACGTGCTCATGGCTGCGGGGTTCTCACTCATCTGGGGAATCATGGGCGTGCTCAATCTCGCTCATGGTGAGTTCTATATGTTGGGGGCCTATGTCGCCTACTACGCCTGTTCCCTCTTGGGCTTCAATCCGATCATGAGTGCACTCATCGCCATGGTGGCCGTCTTTTCCTTCGGCGTGGCCTTTGAGCGAGCCCTCCTTTCGCCCCTTTATGGCAGGAAGGGATGGGAAATGAGCACCGTCTTGATAACGGTGGGGGCTTCGATTCTCATTCAGAATGTGGCGTTGGTTACCTTTGGGGAAAAGTACAAGGGACTCCCGGTGTATTTTGACGGCGAGGTGGAGATATGGAAAATATTCCTGTCGTATGATCGCCTCGTCGTTGTCGTGGTTGGCTGCCTCTTGATCGCTTTCCTCTGGTACCTCATGAAGTATACCCGAGTGGGCATGGCAATGCGGGCAGTCAGCCAGAATCGTGAGGGGGCCTATCTGACCGGGATCAATGTTCATAAGGTCTTCTATATCGCCTTTGGACTGAGCGCTGCCTTCGCAGCTGCGGGCGGGGCGTTGCTGGCACCCATTTTCTTCGTCTATCCTACGGTGGGAGCCGGGCCCTTACTCATGGCGTTTGCCATCGTGATCTTTGGAGGGCTTGGGAGTGTCAAGGGGGCCATTGTTGCGGGATTCATGGTCGGGGTACTTGAGAGCCTGGTCGTGCTTGTGGTCTCGTCAGCCTGGAAAGACGTCTTCGTCTTCATATTGGTGATCATCGTCTTGACCCTGAGACCACGAGGTCTTTTCGGGATTCAATAGGCGGGGGAGACAGATGGCAATCCAAAGATCGCTAAAACCCATTGTCTTGTTCGGTCTCTTCCTCCTGCTGTCGTTCTTTCCCCTTCTGTTTCCGGATCCATACCTCATTCACCTCGTCATTCTCTCTTTTCTCTTTAGTGTTTTGGTCTCCAGCTGGAACGTCCTGTTCGGCTACATGGGAATCTTCTGCTTCGGCCAGCAGGCCTTCTTCGGCATTGGCGCTTATAGCTCGGCCCTATTCGCACTGAATTTCGGTATTCCCATTCCCGTGTGCATCGTTATTGGCGGCCTTTTCGCCGCTTGTTCCAGCATCCTGATTGGGCTTCCCACGTTGAGGCTGCGGGGGGCCTATGTAGCGCTTGTGACATTGGCCTTTGCCGAGGTCATGCGGATGACGTGCTCCAATTGGGTGGACGTGACCCGAGGTCAACTCGGCCTCACCGTCCCCGCGCTGATTCCCGGCGCGGGCCGCGTTGGTTACTATTACGCGTCATTTCTCCTCTTCTTGCTCAGCACGGCAATTCTCGTCAAGGTCATGCGGTCCTCCTTCGGCTATGTCGCCGTGGCTATCCGGGAATCACAGGATGCCGCCACCAGCTTAGGCATCGACATCATCAAATACAAGATGCTCGCCTTTCTGCTGAGCTCTTTCCTGTCGGGCATGGCAGGTGCTCTCTATGCTCACTATATTCTGATTCTCACTCCTGACATCATGAGCCTCCATACCATGATCACGACCCTTGTCATGGGAATGCTGGGAGGACTCGGAACCTTGCCAGGTCCGGTCCTCGGGGCATTCGTCTTAATTTTTCTCTCGGAATATCTGAGGGAATTCGAACAGTTCCGTTTTATCATTTATGGCGCCCTCATCGTCTTGTCGGTGCTGTTTGTGCCTGGGGGGTTGATCACGGGCATGCGCTTCATCGGGGCAAAGCTTGAGGGCAAAGAGCTCGGGAAATGAAAAAAGATCATTTGGGGGGAAAGGGATACGTTGCCTTGCTGTGGGTTAGCCCCAGGGACACGTGCATTTCGGCCATCTTCAGGGCTGCCAAGGCAGGGTCGACCACAGGAGCCTTCAACTCCTCCATCAACCGGCTAGCCAATCCAAACAGGGCCAAACAAGAAAGGACGACGACATCAGCACCATCCTTTTTGACGGCCTTCTCGCATTCCTGCTTGAGCAGGGCGTATGTTTTCTCGAGATCGCTCCGAGCTGCGGCGACGGGAATGCCGAGCGAGCGGATCGAGGCCAACCGCGACCCCAGACCGAGTTCCCAGACCTTCCGTTCCATGAATGCCCTTTGAACCATGAGGCCAATAATCGAGAATTTGTGTCCCAACATGATAGCGATCGAACAGGAGGACTCCAAGGGTCCAACCACGGGGATCGTGGTGATTTCCCGCGAGGACACGAGACCCGCATCCTCAGCACACCAGGTGATAAAGGCATCATACCCACTCTTCTCCATTTCCCGAATCCTCAGGGCCATGGAGTATCCCGCCTGTTCGTGCTCCAATGATGACTCAATGCTGATGGGCCCCTCCCGTGGTTTGATCATTACCACATCCGTTTGCTCCAGCGCATGGTTCATCAGAAATCTTCGGCGGGCCTCGAGTTGCTCCTCGGTCAAGGCCACATTGTGCACAACCACACCGATTTTCATCGCTCACCCCCTATGGTATGTTCCACGTTCCTCCCATCGTCCCCGTTTTCCTCAGGAAGGGGTCAAGTCTGCTCTTGACTCTTGCTTACCAGAAAAATTACGGGTGCTAGGGATACCTAGACAGGGAGGAAGCGCGTAAGGCCTTAAAATCATTGGAGCCGACGGTCGGATTTGAACCGACAACCATCCGGGGACGAATACTCTTATGAAAATTCAGCTTCTCGCTCGGACGCGTAAAATGGGCATCTGGAGTATGGCCATTGCCCCTGCAACTATGGTGAGGTTTTATCGTCTCTCATATCTGGGCCGAATATCCGCCGTCGACGGGCAGTGCTGCACCGGTGACGAAGTCCGAAGCTCGGCTGGCAAGGAAGATGGCTGCGCCCTGAAGATCCTCCGGCTCTCCCCAACGGCCCGCAGGAGTGCGTTTCGCAATGGCGCTCTCAATTAAATCGGCTCCACTTTGGCTCTTTCTTACCCTGAAACTCAACGGGGTGTTTATCCACCCCGGTAAAAGAGCGTTGACCTGAATATTGTCCGGTGCCCAGGCCACAGCGAGGCTTCGCATTAACTGCACGATCCCACCCTTGCTTGCACCGTAGGCTGCAATCCTCGCGCCGCCAAAGATGGATGCCATCGAGCCGATGTTAATGATCTTCCCACCTCCGATCTTCTTCATTGCGGGATAAACCGCCTGCGAGAACACGAATGCGCTCTTCAAGTTCGTGTCGAGCACCTCGTCCCATGCGGCTACAGTGAGGTCCTGTGGGAGCCCACGAACAGTAGTGCCGGCGTTATTCACCAGAATATCAATGCGCCCGAAGGCATCGAGCACCCTCCCTACTGCATCGTGGATCTGCCTCTCCTGTCGGACATCTACCCTCACACCGAGTGCCCTGGCACCGTATGTCTCCTCGATATGGCGCACCACTTCCGCCGTCTTTGTCTCGTTACGGGCTGCGATGACAACATCCGAACCCATGCCCGCAAATCCGCATGCGATCGCCTTGCCGATGCCGCTATTGCCACCGGTGACGATGGCCACCCTTCCCTCCAGACTAAACAAATCTCTCATGTGCCCCTTCCCGATAATGTTCTCTCTATCGTTAAATCCGGCAATCCCCCATGTATAATCATCTCGGGCCCGTAATTTAGACGAAGCCATACAGACGATTACACCGGGTAGATAAATGCGCCCCCGCTAATATTCAGGTTCACGCCGGTGATAAAGGACGCCTCATCCGATGCGAGATAAAGGCAGGCGTTCGCAACGTCTTCCGGCATACCAAGGCGTCCCAGGGGTATTCCTGCGGCGGCTTTCTTCAAAGCGCCACGGTCGAAATCGTAAAAGGCCGTATCATCAATATAGGCAGGTGCCAAGCTATTGCAGGTAATTTGCCCTTCAGCGGCAACGGCCTTGGCCAACGCTCTCGTATAACCGATAACACCGCCTTTAGCGGCTGCGTAGTGTGTATGGAGAGGAGTACCGCTAACCCCTGCAATTGAGCTTATGTTTATGATTCGGCCGCTCTTCTGGGCGTACATGTGTGGTAAAACCCACCTGCAGCAGTTAAATACCCCCTTGAGGTTCACCGCCATAATTCTATCCCACATTTCTTCCGGCATCTCATGAGGAGGACAGGGATTGGTCAAGCCCGCGTTGTTGACTAAGATGTCGATCTTGCCGAATTCTTTCATAACGCCTTCGACGCCTCGCTCCGTCTGGGAAAAGCTGGAGACGTCAACGACCAGTGCCAGTGCCCTTTGACCCAGAGATGTGACCCTTTCAGCCACCGCGTTGGCGCTTTCTTCATGTATATCGAAAATGGCAACAGAAGCGCCCTCCTGGGCGAATCTAAGGGCTATGGTCCTCCCGATTCCAGAACCACCTCCCGTCACAACAGCTACTCTGTCCTTCAATTTCACTTGGTTCGTCCCCCATTACGACATGTCATATATGGCTATCGAAATCAAAAGCTCAACCATTTGTTGCCTCTCTTATGCCACAAGGACGTTATAAACCTCAAACCTTGTAAACAGCCAAGAGCTGGCGCCCTTAGCCCCATAAGTCGCCGGTCAGCCTTTCCAGCCCTAACTCGTTCAACGTTCGCTGGTAAGGCTTGCCCGTTTTGAGATCCCAACCCATCGCTGCATAGTAGCCGGCTTTCGTAGCCTCGAAGTCGACGGTAACTCCAGCGTATGGCCCCATGGACGGCGCAGCCCTGAGCCTTCTCGGAAGGTGGAAATCTACCGGCCTCAAACCCTCACGGCAGTTGAAGCACTGTCGTAACGTCTGAATTCTCCGCCCCGCGGTAAGCGCTTCCTCAGCTGAAAAATCCCAGCCCGTCACGGCAGAGATGAACTCTGCCATAGATGCGGTCGGAATGAGCGATCCAAACGCACAGAGCCCTGCAGAGCTTATAAATTGGAAGAAATCGGCACCAAGGGCGTACAAGGGCCCTTTTGCCGCATAGTCCTGATATTTCTCCAACGTGGGTACCCGGAATACGGGTTCGGTTCCCACAATACCCCCACGATCAAGCACGGCTGGCAGAATGCCAACACCGTGGCGACCCGGATTCGGATCGCAGGTATAGAGCGTGCCTCGGCCCGGGAAAAGCCTGGGGTCGTGAAAACCCGGTTCCTGACCGTGAACATGTATAGCAAACTCCTCACTGCCTTTGCCGATGCGCTCACTTGCCCTTTTCACCCCATCGGCAAGCACATCCCCCAACCCTTCCCGGCGGGCCATTTTCCCCAAGAGAGCCATTATTGCCGAACTGTTGCCCCATGTAAGGTCAATCCCGTCGGTTTCCCCTTTCCCGATGATTCCCCGCTCGTAACACTCCATGGCGAATGCTATAGCCGTGCCCGCTGACATGGTATCCATCCCATAGCGATTACACATATCACTGGCCTTTATGATCGACTCCGCGTTGTCATTGAGACACATCGTACCGAAGGCAACCAAGGTCTCGTATTCCGGCCTCTTGCCCCGTGTCGTGGCATAAGAGCCGCCTTCCACGTGGGCAATACCCCCACAGGCAACCGGGCAACCATAGCAACCATCCTTTTTGATTTGGTATTTCACCACTTCATCACCGCTTATGTGAGAATGGCTGGGCATCCCCTCTTCGCCAACTAAAGTCCAGTTCTTGATGGGGGCCGCTCCTGCAATGACATTTGCACTAAGGCCACCGGCCGTGCCTTGGGTTTTCAGCATGGTATGAAAGGGGCTTGTCCCGAGATCTCGGACAAAACGATCCCTCACGCTGGTAAGCCGTTCACTGTCCGCCACCGGGACTTCTTGATTTCCCCTCACTGCAATCGCCTTCAATCGCTTCGCTCCCATGACAGCCCCTGGCCCCCCCCTCCCCGCTACTCTCGTCCCGTCGTGGACAATCGCTGCCAGGAGCGAAAGTGATTCTCCTGACGGCCCAATGCAGGCAACCCTGAACCTGGGGTCACCCAACTCTCGGCGCATCATTTCCACGGTTTCGCTGGTATCCCTGCCCCATAGATGATTGGCCCCTCTCAGTTCCGCCGTGCCTTCGTGTACCAGGAGAAAAACTGGACGGGATGAGATACCGGAAATGAGGACGCCGTCGTACCCTGCACGCTTCAATTCCGTCCCGAAAAATCCGCCGGCATTTGAATCGCACCAAGTCCCCGTCAGTGGCGATTTCGTAACCACCATATGCCTTCCAGTCATTGGCACTCTGGTGCCAGTGAGCAGACCTGGCAGAAAGCCAAGCCAATTGTCGGGACCTAACGGATCTATTCCCGCTCTCATGCGTTCGTAAAGGAATCGAACTCCCAGGCCGAGACCCCCAATGAAATGGCGGTAGACCCCTTCTTCAACCCCTTCTTCCCTGACGGACCCCACTGTCAAGTCCACGAGGAGTATCTTACCCATATACCCCGCAGGCATTGCGTTATCTCCTTCCTGGCTTCGTACGGTTCACACAGCACCGCCCCCTATCATTGCCGATTCTGGCATCTAGAAATTCCACAACACCCTCCTGCCTGAAATGACTCATCGGGCCTTCGAGGACTTTCAAATCAGTGTATTTTAGCTAATAAAGGCGGGAACCACATTATCATCCAGGGGAAGGCGATAAAAAGGGCTATGGCGAATGTATCGACAACAGCGAAGGGAAAAGCAGCCCTGTACAGATCTGATAGCGTTACGTCAGGAGGGGCAACCCCCTTCAGGATGAACATAGCCCATCCGAACGGTGGCGTAAGGTTCCCCAACATAAGGGCTACCAAGTAGATGATACCAAACCATAACTTGTCTATCCCCAGACTGGTAATGATTGGAGCAAATAGCGAGGCCGTAATAATAATGATGGCAGTTTGGTCCATTAACATGCCGAGGATGAACACGATCAGAATGCAGACTATTACCACCCCAGTTGGGCCCCCTGGCACAACGGATAGCAAGCTCTTCATCAGCTGCATGCCACCCGCACCCAGAAAGGTGGAGTTATAAGCTGAAGCCCCAATCAAGAGCCATATGATCATGCTGGTTAAACTAAGACACCGTATAATTGATTCCTTGAGATCCTCGATGGTCAGCCTGCGCCGAATACCAGCACATATAAGGGCGCCCAACACTCCTATGCCAGACGCCTCCGTAGGAGTAGCTGCCCCCGTAAATATTGCCCCAAGAACGCCGGCGATGAGGAGCCCAGGAAGAATGAGGTGCCTCAGGCTATAGAGCTTCTCTCGCAAGGCCGGCCTCTCTTCTTTGGGGAGCGCAGGGCATAAATCCTTCTGAATATATGACCGAACCCCAATATAGACGATGAACAAGAAGGAAATAATGCATCCAGTAATCAATCCACCCGCGAAAAGGCCGCCAATAGAAGTGCCCGCCATGATTCCGTATACTATCGCTGGCACACTTGGCGGAATTAATGGCCCAAGCGTCGATCCTCCCAATATGGAACCCAGCGCCATATCTTTCCGGTAGTTCCGCTTGAACATGCTGGGAAGGGCGATAAGCCCCATGCTTACCACGACCCCAGTAAGTATGCCGCTCACGGCGGCAAAAAGGGTGCAAACCAAAACGGTTGCCATTGCCAAGCCGCCCCTGACAGGGCCTGACCACTTGTGGACGGCATCATACATGTCCTCAGCTATACCTGAGCGAAAGAGTATCATTGCCATCAAGATGAACAACGGGATAGCCAACAACACGTAGTTATTCAGCACGGAGAGGCCTGAAGCAACGAGCGCGTAAAGGCTAGCCGGTCCCCACAAAGCCAGGGAGAAACAAACGGCTATACTCCCCAGGACGAATGCAACGGGAAGACCCGTGGCAAGGCCCAAGAAGAGGGCGACTACCATTAGCCCCGCAATAACCGGACGACTCATTGTAGTTCCCGACCCGTAATAGCCAAGAAGATATTTCGAACCAACACCGCTATTCCCTGGAGTCCCATCAAAGCAGCTCCTACAGGCAAAACCCACAAAAATGGCCAAATCGGTGGATTAAAAGGGAAACTGCCGCTGCGCTCGAATTTCAGCGTGGCAGACAGAGCACGGCCTCCCCCGACCCATACAAGAATTGCTACGAAAAGAAAGAAGCCCGCGGCAGTGCACACATCGATCAGGGCCCTCCTTCTGGGGGAGAGCACGTTGTAGAGGGCGTCCACCCGCACGTGCCCCCCGTATCTGAGCGTATATGCTCCCCCCAGCGCTGCAAAGCCTCCATAAAGGTAGGTCGCTATCTCATTAGCCCATACGGTAGGGGCATTGAGCACATACCTCATAAAGACGTCGAAGACTACGAGGCCGAATACGAAAACAACGAGATAACAGACCATTCTCCCCGTTAGCTCGCTCAGGGAATCAATAGCCTTGACGAATCTTGGTGTTGTCTCCTGCATAGGCACCATTCCATGTTACGAATCGACCATTCAGTCACTCTTGGCCTGAAAACCCATCCAGACATGGGAGGTGGGATCTCCCTCCCCGACATGACCTACCCAATCAGCATGCCAATGAGCGCCACGCCCCTGCCTTTGCGAAGAGGCGTAGCGCTCAACCCTTCAGCGGAGGTGACCAAACATCCTGGCCACGTACTTGGATGTTTCTACCTCTTGCTGAACCCATTTGTTGTCAGGATGCTTGGCGGCCCACTCATCCCATAGTGCAAAGGCAGCCTTTTCTATCTGAGCCCATTCATCGGGGGCAATGGTCAGAACCTTAACTCCGGCATCGATGAATTTCTGGCGAACCTTTATATCGGCCTCCAACTGGTTGGTAAACATCCACGCGGACCCTGCCTGGACCGTGAGTTCGAGTATGGCCTGGAGATCAGGAGGCAGCGATTTCCACGCCTTCGGGTTCACAATGATTTCACCCCAGCCGGCTTGAACGTGAGGCGTCGGCTCTATAATGTATTTGGTTACTTCTTGGAAGCCCATCTCCCAATTGGTACCGAACCCCGCGTACTCAACAGCATCAATGGTGCCGAGCTGGAGTGCCGTGTAAATCTCGGGCGAGGGCAGCTTAATGACGGTACAGCCCAGTTTTTCCAGTAACATTCCCTGTAATGCTGAGCTCCTCACCTTCAATCCCTTGAAATCCGCGACTTTGGTGATTGGCCGGTTTGAATGAAAACACTCTGGAGGCTGTGCAAATAGGCCAACCAGATACACGCCGAACTTCCCATAGAGCTCCCTGGAAACCGGGAGCATTAAATTCATCTTCGTGCTCAGCTCGTCGTAGTTGGGCATTGGGCCGGGGAGCGAAGACCCTGAGATAAATGCCGGGTCCAGGCCGCCCTGGTATCCCGCATACGTTGCACACATCTCAACAACGCCCTTAGCCACGGATTGCATGGCGTCGAACACCGGAAATAGCTCGCCAGCGGCAAACAGCTCTATATTCAGCCGGCCGCCACTGGCCTTCTTGGCGTGTTCCGCTATGAACGCATGTTGCTCGTGCAGGATTGTCCCACGTGTTCCCGGCGTTGTCATTCTCCAGTTGAACTTCTTCCCCGCTGGTTCGGCAAAGGCCCCCGTTACTGACAACGCCAATACCGTGATCACACAAACAAATAATACAAACCCCCTTTTCATCTTCCTCCCTCCTTTCTCCTTCCTCACCTGACAAGTCCCGTGAACATTCCCCGATGCTAACTAACCCCTGATTCCCCGATATCACCCCCTTTCCACCTGCTCGGCCTTCCCTCACAGCCAGAGGTTGGCATCTCACCAGATTGCAAAGTAAGTCTCCTCAGGATTGCACTGGCAGGATCAGTTCTTTGTCGTCCTATCAAAGGTATTGATCAGCTCGTAGTGAGCCCGCCATTTTACCTCGACTTCCCCTTCCTTCCAGGTCTGCTGCATTTCTTGTCGCGCCGCTTCCAACTCAGCGCTTGTCAGGTACTCCTCGACGGCTTGCAGATCCTCGAATTCATATATGGTCAGGTATTGAGGCCAGCCTTCAGCCGGCTTGTACCGGGATACACCCTCTCCCCTGAGCTCCGCAAGCCTGTAACGTGATACGCTTTTCAGTTTCCGAAACTTGAGCAGCAAGGGAACGTGAACCTCGTCAAACCATCTATTGAATTTCTCATCTAATCCCGAAGCACAGTCCGCAGCCACAAAATAGAAAACGTGCCTTGTCTCCACTTGACTCCCTCCTCATTTTACGCCTTGGAAAGGAAACAACCGCTTCGCTCAATCGCCTGGCGGCTGGTAAAAAGTATAAGGGTTCTTGCCCATCGAAACCAAGGAAATCCCAATGATGAGATCGGCATCCATGAGTTTCAGTCTCCTCGCCGCTGCGCCAACAGTGTACATTATTCGATTGTCAATATTGAGCTCGCTGGCCATTTTTACCGCCGAACCCAGGGCAACCCCCAAGTCCATAGACTGCCAAATACAGAGGGGTCCCCGAAAATCCTCCCCCTCTCGCTTGCCCGATTTCACGAACTCCTCGCAGGTCTTGTGGCCACACGCGCCGCAATTCACGGGCGGACTCATTCTCTTGGGCTCGCCGGTCACACCAATCAGGATTACCGCTGATGACTGCCTGACCTGTTCGGCATTGCTGGGAAAGCCTTGAAGCGGAACCGCCTTAGACTTGAATTTCTCCTCCATTGCTGAGGCCAACACCTGGAGGTCATCTCCATCCAGGATGAGTGTCTGGATTCGGTCGATTCCTGCAGCCTTGGGCGCCGTCCTGGCGCTGACTGCCATCATGCCTGCAGCCACCCTAATTGCGTCTCTTTCCATCTCTTCCGACTGGAAACGTGCCATCCATATGCTCCTTTCCATTATCGCTTTGGCTCTCCGTTAGCTTCATCCTCCCGTGGTATCGGGTTATAAGGAACCTTGAATAGGTATAAAATGGACAACAAGTCTTTGCCATAAATCGTTATGTGGTGACCGAGAGCGGCGGTGTCTCGTACATCCTATGCGCGTTGATGTACTTCCAGTCTATTTCCAAGCCCAAGCCAGGCTTATCGGGTACTGTCACATAGCCTTCCTTATCGATCTTCGCATCCTCAACGACGCCAGCGCTGAACCATTCAGCCGGCACCAGAACCTCATGGTAGTCGGAGTTCCTTATGGAACACATGACATGAAGGTTTGCCACGTTGAACAGCGGGATCAACGGCCCGCCGCAATATATACTCTGGCGTACTGAACATGCTCCCGCCCACGATCTCCGGGCCAAGGATTGGGATATCGAGGGCCTCACAGAGTTTGGAATACCCTTCGATATCCCACTCGGGCATGGGTTCCTCAAGCCATGTGAAGTTGAGTTCCTCGAGCTGTCGACCGACCCACAGAGATTGCTCCCTGTTGTACAAACCATATGGGTCGAGCATAAGAGCGATATCGTCACCAACTGCTTTCCGCAGCGCAATGCAGGCCTCAACATCTTTCTTAGGATGGGCATGGTCTGGGTCGAAGGGATGAACTTTGTATCCTTTATAGCCTTGTTGCACACAGTCGCATGCCTCCTCAACAATGGCCTCGATCGTGGGGCAGCCTTGAGAACTAGCATATGCCGGCACCTTATCTCGGTAGGCCCCAAGCATCTTGTAAATAGGCAGCCCGGACGCCTTCCCAACGATATCCCAAAGGCAAACATCAATGGTACCCTGGATGAATGTGTGAGGGTGTGTATTTCGACCCAGTCTCCATAGTCTCTGCCATATGGCTTCCACATAAATGGGATCCTGGCCCACAAGCCTCGGCCTCAAAACGGTTTCGATGTGCTCCGCTAGCCCTCTGTTACCCGTCACGTATTGGCTGGAGTTTCCCTCTATGCCCTCATCGGTAAGCACTCTCACAATCATATGGGGAACGCTTCGATGCCCGAGGAGACGCCGCATTGGACCCCTGAACTCGAACTGTGGAGACGTCCATTCAAAAATTACACACCTCACATCGGTGATCTTCATAGTTACCTTTCTTATCGGTCGCTTTTATCGCCTAACCACTGGCTCGGCCTCTGAAACCTTCTCTTGGTCTCTCATTGGGCTTTGAAAGGGAATTCTTTCTTGATGTTCGACGCTTCATAATTATCGCCGAGGATGAATCGATGAGCAGCAATATTCTTCCCCTTTTCAAGCCGATGTCCCGGATGAACGGATAGCGTCCCAATACTTTTCAGGGACTTATGGAAGCACTCCATGTCATTGGTATAGAGTGTTTGTTGATGGAGACCTCGGTCGAAATAGCAGGAGAACTGGTAAACCGGTTAACTAATTCCTCCTTATAATTCCGTTCTTATAGCATGTCAAGCCCGAATACCAACAAAAAAGGATATTTAGATCGAAAAATCTCTGATTTTTGCGATAATATGTGCAAATTTATAGAAAAACTACTCAAATCTGCCATCTAGCTGCTCATTCTTCCCTTGACAAAGAGATGGTAAGAGTAGTAAGAATCCAGTGTCAGACCCAGTGCAGAGTATGATCCTACGGCTCCACGTTGGCACAGCAATGAGTTCTTCGAGAGTCTCCTGTGAACCGCCTGCTGCACAACACAAGCTTATTCGGTGTCGAGAAATACAGAGTAAGCGCCCCGTTTCGTTTTACGGAATTGGGTGCTTTCTGAGGAATAACTAATTGAGGAGTTTAACCACATGACGTTGCGAGAGGTAGCCAAAGCGGCTGGAGTATCTCGAACTACCGTATCATTGGTGTTAAATAACGTCAAAGGATCACGAGTGAGTCAAAGTACGAAGAAACGCGTCCTCGAGGTTATCAAGAAATTAGACTACAACCCGCACCTGATTGCCAAAAGACTCGCATTAGGAAAAACGAACTCAATCGGCTTATACATCCCTTTTACTTCCCCAGTCTTTCGCAACTATACTATTATCGAAACGGTTGGCGGAATTCAGGATGTCCTCAATAAAAATGGTTATGATCTCGTCTTATTTTCAGGCAGCCTGAATCTATCCAAAGAAAGGCCGATCAACCAAATTGTTAAACAGAATACATTGGACGGTCTTATTATAGTCAATACCCGCTACACCACTCACCATTTCGTCAACACGTATATAAAAGACTTAACTGAGAGAAATTTCAATTTCGTAGTACTTCACTACTACTGGGGGAATGCAAAGATAAACTACATAGGAGTAGACTATGAAAGCGATGCCTTCAAAAGCGTATCCTATTTGATCGACCTGGGGCACAAGGACATTGCCCTGCTTACCGGACCCTCAAAAGCGCTGATTACCTCCAGAATAATAGAGGGATACAAGGGAGCAATGCAAAAGAAGCAGATGGATACCAAGTATATTATTGAAGATGCTGAGTATGACTATCAAAAGGCATATGATAAAACTCAATGTATAATCAGGAAAAACCCCTCCGTTACTGCTTTTTTTGTCGGGGGTTATGAAATGGCTCCGGGCTGTCTCAAGGGGGTTAAGGACTTAGGGTTACATGTACCAAAGGATATCTCAATAATTTGCTACATTGACAATGAAATGATGTCTTTCTTGGATCCCCCTTTAACAGCTGTGAGAATACCGTACTATGATATTGGGAAAAAGGCTGCGGAATTGGCTCTCAGAACTGAAGCGGAAAAAGAGAGATTCGTATTTGAAACGGAATTAGTGATAAGAGGTTCAACAAGTCGAAGGGGTCAAGTCTGGTCTTGACTCTTGCTTAGCGGAAAAATTACGGTTGCTAGGGATACCGAGACAGGGAGGAAACCCTTAAATTTCTTATCTTTTGTTCCCGCAAAAGGCCACCTGGCGGGATCACGCTTCCACAAGGTAAGTACCTGAAATTCCACTATTGTCTTTTGTGATGGCCATCCCGGAACAGCTTCTGAGATTCATGAACCTCGGGTGGATCAATCACCAGTAAGCAGACCCCTGCCGCTATGTGTTAGCCTAGCGATTATGTCCCCTTTAACTGCCAAGGTAAGATGTCCCCAT
>SMTZ1_10012837_pt1 | contig 16698 bp, 16 predicted proteins | sample DeeMarSWOR136_30_FD_25667 | JGI IMG/M metagenome (IMG submission 25667)
CCTCGATTTTTTCTGACACCTAATCCCAAACTTCGAGGAGAGTTCAGGTTAGATGTGACCCGTTAAGCGTAAACAGGTTCGCCAGTTATTTTTGCCACTTGTTTAATGAGGTGAGTGGCACCTCAGCCTGCAATTCTGTAGGCCTCCCCTTGTCGAACCCACGCGCCCCCGTGTTCCAGCCTACCTTCCCATCACCTCCTTCTCTGTTTCAGCGCCCGTTCTATTTCCCTGTCCGCGTCCCGACGGGCGATAGCCTCCCTTTTATCGTAAACTTTCTTCCCTTTAGCCACCCCCAACTCCACCTTAGCCACCCCATGTTTAATATACAACCTAAGGGGCACTAAAGTCAAACCCTTCTGCACTACCTTGCTGGCAAGGATATCAATCTCTTTTCTATGAAGAAGCAGCTTGCGAGGCCTGATTGGCTCATGAGTGTTATAGCTGGCAGCATCGTAGGAGGCAATGTGGCTATTATAGAGCCACAGTTCACCATTTTCCGGTTTGGCATAGGCATCACTTAGATTTATCTTGCCTGCCCTGATGGATTTAATCTCGGAACCCTTGAGGACGATTCCCGCCTCAAAGCTCTCCTGAATATGATAGTCGTGGTAAGCCTTGCGATTAACGGTTATTACGCCGGAACCTTTCGCCATATAGCAATTTTAGCACCGGGACATAGTGCGAGCAATTGATGGCACACTCCCTGATAAACCGGGCGCTCTCCGTGAGCTTGCCACACGGAGTTTACCCTGAGCGAAAGGCTAGCAATGACGATTCGAGTTGCTAAACGACCGCAGTTATTCCTTTTTCTTCCAATCTAGTCCTTTTTCCTTGGCAAATGCCTTTGTGTGCTTACTTTTCTCGTCAGCTTTACTGATTAGGTAGATCATGGCACCCAAGCACACAAGGAAAATGCCAGTGCCAATAGGCGAGCCCCACTGAAGCACCATCCACAGATTTTCCATCTGTCCTCCTTTAATTGAATATTCAGTTTTATTACCAGATTGTATGTGCCGGCCTATAGTGAAGTCAATAGGGGCACGCCAGAGAACCACTTGGCAACAAGTTGATTCACTAAAGGAAGGTAATTTTATTGTAGAATATTATGTGGAATGCTATCTATTGAGAAAGGAGCTATGCCATGAGCCGTGCCGATAGATTTTACCTGTTCGTAACTGTTTTCCTGGTTGTCGCCGCAATAGCTGGCGGCGTCATGCTGGCGGTGCAGCACAGCAGAAGCCAGCCCGTGGAACTCGTCCTATCTCAAACAGAGCCTCCAGAGCTGAGCGGGGAGATTTACATCGGCGGTGCTGTGGCTAACCCCGGCATATATCCTGTAAAGGAAGGTGATACCTTGCAGACGCTCATTTCTGATGCCGGCATTGAACCCGATGCCGACCTCAGCCATATCGAGATTTATGTTCCACAAGAAGGCGAAGACCAATCTACCCAGAAAATAGACGTCAACCGGGCTGAACCCTGGCTTCTCGAAGCCCTGCCCGGGATAGGCGAGATACTGGCTCAAAGAATTGTAGATTACCGCAGTGAACATGGCCCTTTCAAAAGAATCGAGGATTTGCTTAAGGTCAGCGGCATCGGCTCAGCGATATTTGAACAGATAAAAGATTACATAACCGTATCAGATTAAGAAGCTCTCCAAATCCGCCTTCTGGGCTCCGCCAATCGTTACTGAAGCGTAAAATCATTCACACTTCTTTGGCTGGGACGGCGCTTAGGGTTTCGACAATGTAGTCTGTCTCAAATGCTATGTCCAGCACAAAGCTCATAGCCGTCTTTGGGTTGGGTGCTTCAAACACAACTACGCCATCATATCGCCCAAAGGTAACATAAACATCATGGATTGTGACTCCCTTCGGAGCTTGGAGCTTTTTCAAATATTCGACAGCCTCTTTACCCACTCCTCTCGGTGATAGAAGACTCATGAATAACATAGCAACCTCCTTTTTTGTCTTACTACCCTCTCCAAATCCGCTGGCCGGGCTACCCAGCAGGCAAAGTATACATCCTATTCTGGATGCCATGTTTTCTTGCGAAAATAGCAGTAGTATACCCCCCAAGCATAGAACAGTAACGTGAGAGCGAAATACAGGTGAACGGCAATGGGATCGAGATTGCTCAGTAGTTTGCCGACATCAGTACCTGGACGCCCGGCCACCCCAGCGATGTAATTGAAGGCGCTGTTTACGAGAGGACTCAGCCCTCCGATTATCGCAATATTGAGCCACAGCCACCTTGGCTTGGGTTTAGCCACGAGTATGATCAAGAGGGCGACGAAGAAGATGAGCAGGTCACAGAAGTAGGGGGCAGCTGTGGTAAACCAGGTCGTGTAACCCTCCCAGCTTACATACCCCCACTGGAATCTGCCCAGGTCGAAGTTGGGCCAGAATACAAACTTCTTGATTCCAGCTCCCTCTGCCATTGCGGCAAGGGCATGGCTTCCCTCATGCCTGAACGTGCCGATGATCTGGTAGATAGGATACGCGAGAAACCAGAGAAAGTCCTTTTTCTTCATCTAGCCGTTCTTGAGGGTCTAACTTACATTACTGTATTGCCTGATAAAGTCGTGCAGTCTGCTAGCAATTATAGCACTTAATGAATGTTCACTGCAGGCATATCTTATGCCATAACCAAGCTAATCATAGGAGATTGTTTAATAATGTCCGGAAGTGTGCCCCTATGCATTTGACAAATACATATCGGTTAGCTAACATATTCAGCAATTAGCAACTCGGGGGAGCAGCATGAATCGGGTAAAACATCTAGGAATTACCCTCGCTGTCGTTATTTCGCTTTTCTTGATTTTCTCGCAAACGGTTTATGCCTCCATTGATGTTGGCACATCCGACCAGGCAGTTCGCGCCTATTATATCGGCCCTGGCACAATTACCATTCTAACGCAGGTGCTTATAGGGTTTCTTATCGGAGGAGCGGCCATGATTGGTATTTACAGGACAAGGGTAAAAGATTTCCTAACCACTTTATTCACCAGGCGAAGACATGATAAAGAGAGCAAGGAGAGTGAGGAGGGCGAGTAGCCCGCAGCTCCCGGGCTCCTTCCGCGCCCCCATGGCTTTCTTTTCTGGCAAAATGGTAATTTATATCGCCAGATAAATACAGTTTCTAAATGTTAGTTTCAACTGAAAAGAGCCCGTGCTTATGCTTTACGGTGTTAGCAGCTTAAATGTGTGCTGCCCGGTCATCTTGCAGGCAAGCGCTTAAGCAAGCCAGGGAATAAATTTCGCCTATGTTGGAAGAAATAGCACACTATCGCCGTTTCAAGAGGCTATCCGTTCAAGACAGGTCTATCGTGTTCTACGCCGAACATGGCGGGTATTACCCTTACTTCGAAGGCATTATCAAAAAATTAACCGCTGAATATGACAGGACGTTGTGCTATATTACGTCTGACCGGCATGACCCAATCCTGAGAAACTCAGACCCAAGAATAAAGACTTTCTACCTGAACAAGTTATTACCATTCTTTATGGCATTTGTTGGTTGTAAAGTCTTCGTCATGACATTAACCGACCTCAACAAGTTTCACCTCAAGCGTTCAATCAATCCGGTACATTACCTTTATGTCTTCCATGCTCTTGTCAGCACTCACATGATGTACCGATATGGCGCGTTCGACCATTATGACTGCATTCTTTGCGCCGGCCCACACCAAGTTGAAGAGATTCGGCAGCATGAGAAGCTTAATAACCTTCCCCCGAAGACGCTCATAGAATCTGGATACTACCCGCTCGAGCGTATCTATCAGGACTATCAAGAGTATATTCGCCAAAAGCCGTCTCAGGCTGACAAGGAAACTATTCTTATCGCGCCCTCGTGGGGAGCGAACAATGTTCTCGAATCTTGCGGTGAAGAACTTGTTGGACTTCTGTTGAGAGAAGGTTATAAAGTAGTAGTTCGCCCTCACCCGGAGACTGTGAAACGCTCCCCTGGCCTGATAGCGCAGCTAACGACTGAATTTGGCAAAAACCAAAATTTCACACTGGAGAAGTCTGTTGCCACACACGATTCGCTGTTGAGGGCCAGTGTTCTAATATGTGATTGCTCGGGTGTTGCCCTTGAATACGCATTGGGTACTGAACGCCCCGTGTTATTCCTCGATGTTCCTGTCAAAATAAAAAACGAAAAATATCGTGATTTGAATATTGAACCTCTGGAACTTGCTACACGGACAAAAATCGGTGTGATTGTGAAGCCCGAAGAATTAACCACCGTACCAACTGTCATCAGCCAGCTCATATCCACCGCTCCGCAATACAAGAATGATATAATTAAATTGCGGGAGCAGTATGTGTTTCACTTCGGTAAGTCGGCTGAAATCGGAGCCAATTATGTCAACCACCTCATTTCACAAGAGACCGGCACCATGGGAAGCGGAGAGGTAAGCAAAAGTGACCAAAGCTAAGAAATTTCGCGAGCTCTTAAATTCCCCAAAGCTTGAGTTTATATGTGAAGCGCACAATGCCCTGAGCGCAAAGATAGTTGAAGAGGCCGGTTTTAAGGCGATATGGGGCAGCGGTTTAACCATTTCCGCATCAATGGGTCTGCGGGACAATAACGAGGCAAGCTGGACACAGGTTCTCGAACGAGTTGAGTTAATGGCCGATGTAGCTTCCATACCGTTATTACTTGATGCAGATACTGGATATGGCGATTTTAATAATGTGCGGCGGCTGGTAAAGAAGCTGCAACAGCGAGATGTCGCCGCAGTCTGTATTGAAGACAAAGTCTTCCCCAAGAAAAGTAGCTTCATTAGTGGTGAAAAACAACCGATGGCCAGTATTGAAGAATTTGTCGGCAAGATAAAAGCAGCAAAGGATGCCCAAACTGATACTGATTTCTGCATTATCGCCCGCACTGAATCGTTTATTACGGGATGGGGACTTGGCGAGGCGATTAGACGTGCCGATGCTTACCATAGAGCGGGAGCAGATGCAATCTTAATTCATAGCAAACTTGCACGGCCAGATGAAGTGCTGGCTTTCAAAAAAGAGTGGGGAGATAGAAGTCCGGTCATAATTATACCCACAACCTATTTCACAACTCCTACCGCAGTTTTCCGCGAGGCCGGGTTCAGCGCGATTATCTGGGCAAACATGCTACTTCGTTCCGCTATTAAAGCCATCCAGGAAACAGCAGGCGCGCTGTACAAAGATGAATCATTACTAAATATAACTGACCGCATAGCGCCATTGCACGAGATATTCAGGTTGCAGGGTGCAGATGAACGTGAGATGCTTGAGAAATTGTACCTTCCCGGCAATATAGAGAAAATCTCCGCCGTGATCTTGGCTGCATCGCAGGGTAAAGAGCTTGGCATTTTGACAAAAGAAAAGCCGAAAGCGCTTCTTGAAGTAGCGGGAAAACCTTTATTATCCAGACAGGTTGACACCCTTAATGCCATTGGCATTAAAGATATTACCGTTGTTCGCGGGTTCCAAAAGGAACTGATTAACATACCGAATTTGCATTACGTTGATAATGATTTGCATGCCACGACACAGGAGGTCTTTTCGCTTTTCAAAGGCATCCAGAGTATTGAGAGCAAGACACTAGTCACATATGGTGACGTTATATACAAGCAGTATATACCCACCTTATTGCTGGAAACAGAGGGCGATTTTGTAATTGTTGCTGACCCTGATTGGAAAAGAAACTATAGCAAAGGTAAATATACAGATTGCATTTCATGTAATTATGCTTATAGCAAGCATTTGTTTGAGCAGGAAATCTATTTGAAATCTGCGAGCGGCCGGATTCGTGAAGCAGAGATTTGTGGGGAGTGGATTGGCTTAATGAAGTTGAGCAGCGATGGATTAAAGGTTATCAAAAAGATTCTTGCTGATTTCCATGAAAAAGGGGAGCTTCCACAAATGCGCATGACCGATTTACTTAGTGAACTCATAAATAGAGGTTACAAAGTACGGGTGGTGTATGTTCACGGTTCTTGGTTAGATGTTGATGATATCAATGACCTTATCGCGGCAGGTGGTACGACGTAATCGTGAAAGCTTTACACTTTTATAGAATGGCAGTTCGTACTCATATTGCCGTTCAGTCAGAGTAGCATTACACATGATCGAAGTTAATGATTTTATCAATAAATTTGAGAGGAGAGGATACAATTTCTGGACAGGCGTGCCATGTTCTATCACCGTAGCAATATGCCAAAATGCGGGCCTCGGGAACATGGTCAATCCATTGACCAGCCTGAATCATGTATTCCATATACCATCCATATTGATTATCACGCTCCGTGGAGCGCCAGGGCAAAAAGATGCGCCGCAGCATGCTTTCATGGGCGCAATCACTCAGGACATACTGAACACCCTGCGTATCCCATGCCGAATCTTGCCTGACAGGCTCGACGAAATTGATAGTATACTGAATGAAGCTGACGATTACATCGCAGAAAGAAGTCTGCCTTACGCGCTAATTATGAAGAGGGAAACTATAGCCCCTTACCAGAGTGGAGGAAGCAAACCATGTACATACTATGATAAAGCTCATGTCACAGGCGATCTGGAAAATGAACCGAGCAAAAGACCATCCCGAAACCAGGCTATCAAAATTATCAGGGCCATCTTCACCAGCGGTGAATTAATTGTTGCCACCACCGGCAAAGCAGGCAGAGAACTATATGATTTAGGACATCGTTCAAATCAATTCTATTTACTGGGTGCAATGGGCTGTGCTTCTGCGGTTGGTCTTGGTCTCGCCTTGTGTCTGAGTAAACGCAAGGTAGTGGTTATAGATGGAGACGGGGCTGCATTGATGAGGATGGGTACACTTGCCACTATTGGCTATTATCATCCTGATAACCTTATCCATATCATTTTAGACAACGAATCACACGAGTCCACAGGCGGACAACCCACGGTTTCCACCTGTACTGATTTTGCCCAGGTTGCAGCAGCGTGTTCTTATGGCGCAGTATTTCGTTGTGATAGCGAATCTTCTTTGAGCAAAAGTCTGAAATCAGCCCTGTCGGCGCACGGGCCGGTATGCATCCATGCCAAAATCTCTACCAGAAAAGATACATCGCCCGGACGCCCTGATATACCACCACCGGTGCTAAAAGAACAATTCATGGCATATATATAGCAAATGGACAAGGTGACTAAAGCCGTTACAGTAGCTGCGGGGCTGTCATCGCGGTTATATCCGCTCACTCTAGGTAAACCTAAATGCATACTTGAAATTGGAAGGGAAACAATCCTAGAGCGTTCCGTGAGGATACTGCATGAAAATGGTATTAACGACATTTTAGTTGTCGTTGGATATAAAAAGGAAATGATACATCAAGTGCTGGGCGCAAACGCTGATTACAGGTTTAATCCCTTTTTTAGCACGACTAATAATATGGCATCATTATGGTTTGCTAAAGAATGGGTTCAGGATAGCCCTTTTATTTATATGCATGGAGACATCGTTTTTGCCCCGGAGCTGCTGGGTTTAATGCTCCAAAAAAATCGCGAGGATGCAGCGTTACTGGTAGAATACGGTCCGGTAGATGAAGAGGCGATGAAGGTTCGGCTCAATAAGGGTCAATTTATTGAGTCAAGCAAAGGCATTTCACCACGTGAAGCCATAGGTGAATGGGTAGGCATAGCTACCTTTAATCAGCCACACAAGTTGTTCAATCACATAGAGACTCTGCTTGAGCAAGGTCAACTCCAGGCCTATGATACGCAGGCATTTACACAGATGGCGCGTGAAGGAGCTTCTTTCAAAATAATCGCTACTGGCGGCTATCCCTGGGTTGAAGTTGATACCGGGCCTGACCTGGAAAGAGCCAGGAGTTTATTCGGGTGAAAAGCTGTTACTGGAATCCGGTCAAGATTGCTATTGGGCGCGGCTCACTGTCCAGGTTAGCAGAAGCCCTGAATAATCGAACGGCAGTGCTGGTGACATCACGTGGAACGGTAGAAAGAGGACAAATAGTAAAGGCAATGCTTGACCAGTGTGGGTCAAGTATTGTGCATCTTACGGATAAGGTAAAGGTCAATCCAACATTTGAGACCATACTCTCCTGCTATTATGACGTTAAACAATATGATTACGATTTAATTATAGGTATTGGCGGCGGTAGTGCCCTGGATACAGCAAAAATTGTTGCCCTCTTATCCGCAGATGCTCAATTTGAAAGCTATCTCAAAGCTTATTTAAACGATAAACAACCTCTGCCCGGCAATCTAAAAGCCAGGCCGCTGATAGCAATCCCCACCACTTCCGGTAGCGGCTCCGAAGTAACACCGTGGGCTACGGTCTGGGATCACAAAACAGGCAACAAACACTCCATTTCCAGTGATGCCTTGTATTCGGAGTGGGCCCTGCTCGACCCGCAGTTGACAGAGTCGTTGCCATATGAAGCAACGCTGTTCAGCGCGCTGGATGCGCTGTCTCACGCCATGGAAGCAATTTGGAATAAGAATGCCAGTCCCGTATCCGATGTACTGGCTACAGGTGCAATCGCTATTTCGGTGCCTGTTTTGGCAGATGGATTTAAGGGCAAATATAGCTTGGGGGCTACCCGCGAAAAATTGCAGCTAGCGAGCTTGCTGGCCGGACTTGCCTTCAGCAACACCAAAACTGCCCTGGCGCATTCGATTTCCTATCCGCTTACAGGTCAGTTACAGGTACCCCATGGTTTAGCTTGTAGTTTCACCTTGCCCGAGGTTATGATGTTCAACTATGCAAAATATAAAGATAGGGTCAAGGTTATCTGGACAGCGCTCAAGTGCTCCACTATAGACCAATCCGTAGACAGGCTCTATGAAATCTTTATCGGTGCGGGTGTGCCGCACTACCTTCGAAAATACTCCATAGACATATCCACGGTAGCCGCTTCAGGTGCTACATTCATAACTCCTGACCGGGCAGGCAATAACCTTGCCAGCGCTTCCGAAAAAGATGCCGTACAGATATTGCGTTCAGCACTATCACGACTTGCTGAAGAATAAAAAGCATGCTATCTTTTAGTCGCCATTTCACCAGAGATGGTTCCGCCGATATCCGAGAATCACAGCGGACGCTGTAGTTGATGTGTCGGGCACAGAGGTGAAACAAAAATTAAAAGCTATTTTCAAGGGACCGGTGGTTTTCTACCCGCCGCTGTTAGCTGCCTTCCCCGTACTGTTTCTCTATGCCTATAACATAAGCGAGACATCGGCAAGTCAGATATGGCTGCCGCTGGTAATCTCGGTGGCTGCTTCTCTGGTGTTGTGGGCAGTCTTGAGCCTTATACTCCGCAGCCTGGCTAAGGCGGGACTTGCCACAGCTATATTCATTCTCTTCTTTTTTTCCTACGGACACATTTATGACGCGCTGGAGAGCGCGGGCGTGCTTTCGGGCACGTTTGTTGAACACGCCCTACTGCTCCCCATCATGCTGTTCATCTGGGGCTACTGCGTCTATTTCATCGGACGAGCAAAAAGGGATTTTCGCATCGCCACCAAGATACACAACATAGTGGCGGTGGCACTGATCGCCATCAACCTGTTTAATATCGTCAGCTATCAAGTTAAAGTAGCCAGGCTGGGTGACGTCACACCACAGGAGATGGGGGGTACTACCGCCGCCAGCCCGGCAGAGCTCAATACTTTGCCCGATATCTATTTCATCATCGTGGATGAGTATGCCCATCTTGATACCATGAAGGACTGGTATGATTACGATAACAGCGAGTTCTTCAACAGCCTGAAGGATAAAGGCTTTTTCATAGCCAGCGGCAGTGAAACGCAAAAGATGACTTCACCTCTGATAATCGCCCAAATACTGAACATGGAATATCTCGATTACGAGCCGTGGAGCGAAGCTACCTATCAAAAGATAGCCTACGGCCAGGTGGCAAACTTCCTGAAGGCGCAGGGCTATCAATACGTTGCTTTCGGAAACGACATTGCAAGGTTCACATGGGAGAAATATGCCAAGGACAACGTCGACCTTTACCTCGTGTACTATGGATATGATAGCAACAGTATGGTGACCGAGTTTGTGCATATACTGTGGAACACCACCATGCTTCGGCCTTTCTATTTCTACATTACCGGAGATATATATGAACATAGCTATCGGGGCCAGACCTTGTATATGCTGGAGAAACTTCAAGAGCTGCCTGAACTGGAGGGCCCGAAATTTGTTTTCGCCCATATCATTTGTCCCCACGTGCCCTATGTATTCGGTCCCAATGGCGAACATATCGACACTGAAAATTGGACCAATCATGCGGATAAACAGTTTTACTTAGGGCAGTATATCTTCATCTCCGCAGAGATAGAAAAGGTGATTGATGTACTGTTGGATGAATCGGAAATCCCGCCGATTATCGTTCTGCAGTCAGACCACGGCATGCGGCCAATCCATCACGGCATAGTCATCGGCGAAAATGAGTGGAAAAAGATACTTAACGTTATGTATCTCCCGGGCATGGATACCGAAATGCTGGATGAGGATATATCGCCGGTGAACACGTTCCGACTTATCTTCAACCACTACTTTGACGCCGATTATCCACTGCTGGAGGATAATCAGGAGTAGTAATTTACTATGTCAATGGGAAGCTGGCTCAGGACTCGCAGGAAACAGATAATTACCCACACACTGATTGTGGGCGGGTTTGTGTGTTTCCTTCTTTTCCTGTCAGAGCCTCTTTTTAACCTTTTCTATGCATCTGAATTTGAAAGAACCCCGGGAGAGGCGCCGCTTGTGGATATCTTATTGCCAGCCGAGACAGGAAACATAACATATTCGTTCGACTCTATCTTGACTGGAATAAGGGTGGAGTTGGTTGGTTGGGCATTTATTGAAGGTGTCTGTCCTGACAATAGCGCAACTTATCTGGTATTCGAATCTGATCAAGCAAAATATGTTTTTGAGGCTGATATGCAAAAGAGAGAGACGCTAAATCAAGTGCTTGGAATAGAAGAACCGGACTTAACCAAGGCTGGGTTCGCCGCAATTATCCCTGGAGAGATAATGAAAAATGGCACATATACGATTGGGATCTACATAAGAAAAGGTAAAACGGAGGCACTGCAATATACTAATAAAGTATTAACGAGAACAGACGAAATCATCAAGGTAGAATAACTTTACATCTTTACGCCACGATACGTTGCCTGAATTTAACCAGCCCTTTTCCTCCATGTCATTGTGAGCCCTTCTCTTTTATCGTTCTGAGCGAAACGAAGAATCTCCGGGATTATTCGTCTTCCAAATTCATTGGGGCTCCTCAAAATGACATCACTAAACGCTCCCGTTATAGCTGCTTTGATATAATACAAACGTGTGGCTTCTCTATGTTAGCTGTGCCTGGGTGGTTGGGATATTCCTGGGTTCAAAGATTAGCCCACCTTTGCTCGCCCTCGCCTTCGGACTTATCCCTTCAGACGCTTTCTGTATCTCAATGTCTTCCACGCCTTTTTCCCAACTCTTCTACCAGACGGGGTGCTCTTTGGGGATACATCTCAGTGAATTCTCGAAGCCCCTCTGCCACCACCTCCCGAACAGACCAATCTTTATCCTTGCTCAAAGTCTCGATCAATCCCGCAGCGAGATCAGGGTTCACCTTGGTGAATGCTGGAAGCCCTTCTGCCACTGTCCTTAGAACATACTTATCTTTATCTCGGCTCAAGGTCTCGATAAATCCCGCAGCAAGATCGGGGTTCACCTTGATGAATTCTCGAAGCCCCCTTGCTACCATCGTTCGCACATACCCATTTTGATCTCTGCTCAAGGTCTCGATCAATCCTGCGGCGAGATCGGGATTCACCTTGATGAATTCTCGAAGCCCCTTTGCTACCACCCATCGCAAATACCTATCTTCATCTCCGCTCAAAGTCTCGATCAATCCCGCAGCAAGACCGGGGTTCACCTTGGTGAATTCCGGAAGCCCCCATGCCACTGCCCTTCGCACATACTCATCTTCATCTCTGCTCAAAGTCTCGATCAACCCTGCAGCAAGTTCGGGGTTCACCTTGGTGAATTCCGGAAGCCCTTCTGCCACCATCCTTCGCACAGACCCATCTTTATCTCTGCTCAAAGTTTCGATCAATTCTGCAGCAAGTTCGGGGTTCACCTCGATGAATTCTCGAAGCCCCCCTGCCATCGCCCTTCGCACATACTCATCTTCGTCTCTGCTCAAAGTCTCTATCAATCCCGCAACAAGTTCGGGGTTCACCTTGGTGAATTCTGGAAGCCCCTCTGCCACCACTACTCGCACATACCCATCTTTATCTCTGCTCAAAGCCTCGATCAATCCCGCAGCAAGATCGGGGTTCACCTTGATGAATTCTGGAAGCCCCTTTGCCACCGCCCTCCGCACATACCTATCTTCATCTCTGCTCAAAGCCTCGATCAATCCCGCAGCGAGTTCGGGGTTCACCTCGATGAATTCCGGAAGCCCTTCTGCCACTGCTCTTCGCACAGACCCATCTTTGTCTCTGCTCAAAGCCTCGATCAATCCCGCGGCAAGATCGGGGGTCACCTTGGTGAATTCCGGAAGCCCTCTTGCCATCACCCATCGCACAAACCAATCTTCGTCTCTGCTCAAAGTCTCGACCAATCCCGCGGCAAGACCGGGGTTCGCCTTGGTGAATTCCGGAAGCCCCTTTGCTGCCACCCGCCGCGCAGACACATCTTCATCTCCGCTCAAGGTCTCGATTAATTCCGCAGCAAGATCGGGGTTCAACTTGATGGCTTCTTGAAGCCTTTCCTCCATTGCTGCAAGTGCATGACTTCCCTCATGCCTGATAGCGCCGATGGTCAGGTAGACGGGAAACAGGAGAAACCACAGAAAATCCTTTTTCTTCATCTAGTCGTCCTTGAGACTCTAACTTATATTCTTATATTATTTTGTATTGCCTGATAAAACTGTATTGTGTTTTTGGCAATTTGTCAACACAAACTGGTAAACTAGGATACACCATAGTCATACGGGATTGGGGCTCTTGCATGTGGCTTCTCTATGTTAGCTGTGCCTGGGTGGCCGGAATCTTCCTGGGTTCAAAGCTTAGCCTGCCTTTGCTTGCCCTCGCCTTCGGACTTATCCCCTTCGCACTTATACCATTCCTCCCCAGCAGCAAGAAGTCCTTAATAGTAGCGGGTTTATGCCTCCTTGCCCTACTCGGCGGCGGGCTTCACTTCCCGTCAAGCTTGCCTCCAGTAGACGAGCATTCCCTTTGCTTTTACAACGATGCGGGAATTGTAGAGATTCAAGGCATGGTGGCAGATGAACCCGACATTCGGGATAGATATTGTCTGCTGACATTTTCCGCCAATGATGTGACCGCGAATGGCGAAAAGGAAGAGGTATCGGGAACCGCCTTGATTCGAGTGCCCAGATACCCTGCCTACCGGTATGGTGATGTGCTCAAAATAATGGGCAGGCTGGAGACGCCTCCCCAATTTGAAGATTTCGACTATAAGAGCTATTTGGCTCGCCAGGGAATCTATTCGGTCATTTATTATCCCGAGGTAGAAGTTCTAGACCATAGCCAGGGCTTCAAACCTTTGCAGTGGATTTACTCTTTAAGGGAACGGCTCTCTGCTTCCTTAGCCAGAGCCTTGCCTGAGCCACAAGGTTCATTGGCCCAGGCTATTTTGCTGGGCTTGAGAGGCAACATACCTGATTCCCTTTACGGAGCCTTCTCCAGGACGGGGACAGCACATCTGCTGGCTATTTCCGGCCTACATATCAGCATCATTATTGCCATGTTCCTCAGTTTCGGTATCCTGGTTTTTGGCCGACAGCGTTCCATATATATCTGGCTGACTCTTGTACTTACCTGGCTTTATGCCCTGCTCGCCGGGATGCATCCGCCGATAATTCGGGCAGCAATCATGGGAAGCCTGTTTTTAATAGCTGAATATCTAGGGAGACAGCGAAGCGCAATTATTGCCCTAGCGTTTGCTGCCGCGGTGATGGTGGGAATCCAACCTCATGTCTTGTGGAGCGTCTCTTTTCAACTCAGCTTTTTGGCCATGGCCGGGCTTGTTCTCCTCTATCCCTACTTCCAGGTTTGGGGGAGAAAGGGTGTCGCTTCCTTATTTAGAGCTAGGGAAAGGATTGCGGCCGCAGGGGGTATGATAACTGACGGCTTTGCCGCAACCCTGGCAGCTATCGTGGCAGTTGGGCCGCTTATAGCTTATAACTTTGGCGTAGTCTCCCTGGTTGCCTTGCCGGCAACCTTCTTCTCCCTGCCTGCCTTGCCTTTTATCATAGTCAACGGCAGCGCTAGTTGCCTTCACAGGGCTCTTCGCCCTGCTTGCGGCTCAAATATTCGGATGGCTGGCTTGGCTTTTTCTCAGCTATCTCGTTTTTATAGTTCGAGGCTTTGATGCCCTGCCCTACTCTTCAATAGAGGTAGCCACTGTTTCCACATGGCATGTCTGGGGATACTATGTTATATTGGCTGGAGTCATAGCATCCCTTAAACACCGAAAACAGTTGGCTGATTTTTCCTCCAGGTTGATTTCAGGAATAAAAAAAGTTGCTGAAGGCATTCCTAAACCTCGCCTCGGCTTTTCTACAAAATGGCTTATCCTTCCCTTTTTGGTAGTAGTTATCCTGGTGTGGTCTGTGGCTCTGACCACGCCTGATGACAAGCTTCATGTGAGTTTTCTTGATGTGGGGCAAGGAGATGCCATCCTGATTCAGACGCCCAATGGCCAGGACATACTTATTGATGGCGGCCCTGACCCCCAGAAAATTAATCTGGAGCTGGGCGAGAGGCTCCCCTTCTGGGATAGGACGATAGACCTCGTGGTCTGCACCCAACCTCAAGCTGACCATGTCACAGGCCTGGTAGAGGTCCTTTTGAGGTACAAAGTGAAGCAAGTGCTTGAGCCTGGAGTATCTTACAATTCTTCTATTTATCAGGAATGGCTCAGGCTTGTTGAAGATAAAGGAATCGAATATAACATAGCCCGGGCCGGACAGGAGGTTGATTTGGGCAACGGAATTAAAATGGAGGTGCTAAATCCGCCAGCAACGCTATATGAGGGGATTGGGGCAAGGTCAGTTTCCTGTTTACTGCCGACATCAGAGAAGAAGCTGAATTCGAGCTTATCGGGCAGCGAGCCAACTTGAAAAGCACTGTGCTTAAGGTAGCCCATCATGGCAGCAAGACATCCACTACCTCGCAGTTCCTGGCTGCGGTTGACCCTGAGGTGGCTGTAATTTCAGTGGGGGCGGATAACACCTTCGGCCATCCCAGTCCTGAGGTGATGGAGAGATTGATTGACAGGCTGGGCGAGGACAACGTTTATCGCACAGATGAGGATGGCACCGTCGAATTAATTACCGATGGGGATAGGCTGTGGGTGAGGACGAACCCTTGAGGCCGTTATCAAATAGTTTTATGAAATGCAAAATGAACTTAGACATCCTCCCTGACAAAATTCTCTGCCCCTCCTGAATCAGAGAGAATTTCCTTTAGAATCTCGAATTTAATTGAGGCTAACTCGCTTTTGTGGCAGCCCAGATTTTACGCAAACTCATTCTTGCCCAGGATGACGAATATAAGGGCAAGTATCCCAATCCCAACAGGGATTGCACATATAGACCCGACAAGTGCCAGCCACCAAGTCTTTCTTTTTAAAGCAAAGATACCGCCCAATATCGCAATTATCCCCAATACAATAAACGGAGCACCCATTGCAGCGAACCACCCCATAAAGAGTCCACCTGCGAAGCTACCCATTGAAAGAGTTACCAGGCCAAATATCAGCTCGATAACTCCTCCAATGATGGCACATATACCAGCAGCTGTCGGCTTCCAAGTCGTTTCCATTGTGATATTATCCCTCCTTCTTAATTTTTATGTAACATTAACAACTAAAAGTTTCTTTTGTCAATACCCTGTGCCAGCTGACCCCGGCAATCCGGTCGAAGTCAGAATCGTAGCTGTATATTCGAGTTAGTCCTTGTTTTTCATGTGAACGCCACTATAGACATCAATGAAGTCGCTGCCATGGTCGAAATAGAGCTGCCTGAATTACTTAATTGGAGTATTCTTCTAAACAGGAACCGTAGCTCAGCCGATTAGGGCACAGGTAGAAAGATATCAAGGGTTAACCATGGTTGATTTAGATAACGCCTCCGTTTACCGGCAACTCGATAAGTCAGGAAAGCTGAATCACCTGCACGGGTTTCCCGAGCAATGCCAGAAGGCCTGGGAAAAGGTGCTGAAGTTTGAGTTCCCCGCGAATATACCAAAATATCTAATGTCGTTATCCTAGGGATGGGTGGCCCTGCTACCGGCGGCGATATCGTGCGTCGACTCGCTCCGGCTGAGAGCAAATCGCCTGTCTGGGTAAACCGGGACTATGGCCTGCCGGCATTTGTTGACGCAAGTACCCTGGTCATCGCCCCAAGCTATTCAGGGGACGCCGAAGAAACGCTCTCCCCATCCGTCGCTCACTCCAGGTGAGCCGTATTTCGACGGTAGAAGTAGGCAGGGATCCAGCCACAAACGGCACCCAGCTTTCTCCTGAATTCCGTCGGCAGCCCGAGATATGAGATAAATATCCATAGATAATAGACTCGCCGCACCAGCGCGGCAGCGAAGCCATCGAAGACACGATTCCCTAACTGAGCCAGCACCAGATTCCTGCCCATATATATTACCTGCCCCTTAAACTTGTAACGGAAAGGAAGCT
>SMTZ1_10003120_pt1 | contig 16697 bp, 14 predicted proteins | sample DeeMarSWOR136_30_FD_25667 | JGI IMG/M metagenome (IMG submission 25667)
TTACGCTATCCAGCATGGATATTTTGAAATACCTCGTAGAATCAATTCAAAGAAAATCGCCAATCATTTTAAAATTTCTCGGAGTGCATTATATGAACATTTGCGAAAAATAGAAAGAATAATTTATCACACAATATTCAGTTAAAAATTGATTCCAACTTTGATTATAAAATAGATTTTAAGTTAATGGACTTTTGTCGCTATTCGCAACTAAAGGCAAAATCTTTTGACCCACACTCTTAAAGAATGGATTAATATAGATAAATATTGAAATATTATGAGTGATAGAATTTAACTCTGAATTTCAAAACCATTTTTTGTTATTACCTCGTGATACCAAAGTGCACTTTTTTTCCACATTCTTTCTTGTGTTTCATAATCTACCTTAATTAACCCAAAACGTTTAGAGTATCCTTCTATCCATTCAAAATTGTCCAATAAAGACCAAACAAAATAACCTTTTAAGTTCACACCCTCATTTATGGCTCTATTCGCGGCTGCTAAATAACGCTGGAGATAACTCAAGCGATCGTCGTCTTGTACCACGTTATCAACAATAGTTTCATCTTTGCATGCCATCCCATTTTCCGTAATGTAAATAAGAGGATGACTATAATCCCTATCCACTCGTTTTAGAAGATCGTATAGTCCATCAGGACATACTTCCGTTCCCATATCTGATACTTCAACACCTTTTTCCGGTTTTTTTGGTAATAGCAATTTATAAAAATCTGAAATTTTGTTAATGGGTCTGTTTAATTTTACATGAGTACAGCCATAATTATTAATACCCAAAAAATCTAAAGGATTTTGTTTAAATAATTGTAAATCTTCATCTGGAATTGAAGGGAAATCGAAATATTTTTCAAGAAGAGTTAAAATGTCACTCGGATATTTAGCCTTGAAGACAGGATCTAGGAACCAACGATTCAAGAGTCCATCGAGGATAATGGCAGCTTCTTTATCTAATAATGTATCTGTTTTAGGATATACCGAATCCATATTAAGGGTTATACCAATTAATCCATTGGAATTACCTGAATCACGATATGCTTCTATTGCCTTTGCATGTGCAACATTGACTAGATGAGTTGTACGAAAACCTGCTGCAATATCTCCCTTACCATAAAGACCAAGAAAATTCAACCATATAGCAAAAACTATTGGCTCGTTAAAAGTAATCCATTTTTTAACGCGATCTCCATAATGATCAAACATGAATTTCGCATAATCCGCAAACGCATCCACAACCTCTCGGCTTTCCCAAGCACCTAATTTATTAAGTTCAAGCGGTAAATCCCAATGATAAAGTGTAATGAATGGTTCTATGTCATTTTCAATTAATTCGTTAACTAAATTATCATAAAACTCGACACCTTTAGGGTTTATCTTTCCCTTACCTTTTGGGAAGATACGAGGCCATGATACTGAAAATCGGTAAGCTTGAAAGTTCATTTCTATCATCAATTGAACATCTTCCTTATATCTGTGGTAATGATCGCATGCAATATCACCTGTATCACCATCACGTATTAGCTTCTTTGTATGACATAAGGCATCCCATACACTTTCTCCCTTACCATCCTCGTTCCATCCTCCCTCAATCTGATAACTGGAAGTAGCAGCACCCCAAATAAATCCTTCAGGAAATTTAATTTCTCTCATTTTTAATTTTTCATTTAAATTTTAAATTAAAATTATGTTTTTTTCTTTTGATTATCTCGATTTGTATCTTTCACTTTTCTATATTGATACAAAAGAAATCATTGAATTATTTTTAATTTTACTCCAATCTTTTTTTATATTTTTTTTGTTGTTTACTATGCTGTTCATCATGGATATTTTGAAATACCTTGCAGAATCAATTCAAAGAAAATCGCTAACCATTTTAAAATTTCTCGGAGTGCATTATATGACTATTTGTGAAAAATATAAAGAACAATTTTTCACTCAAGATTCCATTAATAATTATTATATAATAACAATTGAATGTTCACGATTGAAAGAATTAAGCCCTAGAATATTTAGGTTAAATAAAATTGAAAAAAAAATGAATTTTACCTACTTTTTTATTTGTAGATCCAAATATTACTTTAATTTCAGCAAATATTCCGAATCAATTACTTCCCTATACGAAGTTTTTTATAATTGCTTTACACTATACTCTCTACAAAATTGGAGTTATACTTTTGCGAAAGAAAATAGCAAAAATATCTGTTTTAATTCTTTATATTTCACTATTTATTAATCCTATCTCAATAAAGGGCCTAGAATATACTTCCACTTTTACCGAAATAGGTTATATAGCACCTGAAACTGACATTATTAATATGAGATTTATAGATAATGAATTAGCTTTTCTCGTGGAAATTAATCGAGGTTTGGCAATATACAATATAACAAATCCTAACAACTGTTTTGAATTGGATTATTATCCTCTTTCTTTTGTACATGATATTGAACTTGATCTTGAAAGAAAATTGGTATATATAACTGCTTTAAATGGAGTGAATATATTTAATTATAGTAATCCAAATCATTTGGAATTACTTTCAGTTTATTTAAACTATACTAGTTCCACATTCATTGAATTGGAAGGAGACTTATTATTTGTTGGTGCTGAGGATCAAGGTTTACAAATTGTTAATGTGACTGATCCAAATAATCCAACTATGTTAGATAAATGGGTTGATGGTGCTGGACACGTTGGTCCTGTTTATATTTTAGATAATTTTGCTTTTGTTGGTATAAGAATTCCCAATATTAATGGACCACCTACTCCTATTGATTTAAAATTATTAGATATAAGTGATTCTAAAAATATTACATTTATAAGTACTATTGATACTGGTGAAGGATATGATGGTGGTGCTCCGAAAGCTCATAATCTAGATTTGGTTTACTTTAATGATTATAATAATGGACTGAAAATGTTGAACTTCTCTGATCCATTTAATATTACTATGTTAGGTATCTATTTCGATGGAGGATCTATTAATGATGTGAAACTTATTAATAATGAAATTGCATTTTTGGCTGATGATTACTAAGGTTTAAAGATCATAAATTGTTCTGATCCTAAAAATCCATTCAAGATTGGATCTTACAGCCACCAATGGAGAACACTGAGAGTTGCAGTTATAAATGAAAATTTCTACTTAGCTACTTTAGGTGGTGGAGTACGAATAATAACTACAGGAATAGTTACTAATGAAATTCCTCTTTATCCAATATTTATTCTCTGTAATCTGCTTATAGGATCCTTAATTCTCTTATATAATATAAAAAAAAGGGAAAAAAATTATCATTAATTTAAATTAGATTACCAATCTATACCTTCTGTTTTTGAGAAAGGGTATGTTTGTAATAATAATTTTTGATAGTATTTTGGGAATGAACTATTATATATGGTCATATATTTGGTTATAATCAATTAATTCTTGAGTATTCTTATCAAAATCAAGTTGAAGGTAAAATGCTCTTGAATGTACCATCTCGGAAAGGACCACTCAAAGGTCGTGATGCAATCCGAAAAGATAATGAAGAGTTTATTCCATTGTTACCTTATGCACATTTTGAAATTACAAATGCATTTGGTCAAGATAACTGGTTATGCGTAGAAGGAATTGTCTCTGGGACTTATAAAGGACCAAATGAGCAAGTTATTCGTGTACCTTCATGTATGGTAGTTAAACTCCAAGAAAATAAGGTAAAAGAAGTCCATGAATATTTTGACCAAAGTGCTTTTCAAGTTTAATGAAGATTTCCTTTAAATATCAAAATCACTTTTCTGAAATTCTCTGATCGGGTAAAGAAGTTCCTTTTTATAACTTCATTTTTCGTTTATTCTCTGATTTGCGGATCAATTTAGAATTAGCAGCAGATTTTTAGGCAATTATAGGATTAGAAAAAAAACTCATAAAAAAAAATTCTTAAAATAGATCAATTATACGATAATTTACGAGGGAGAACTTCAATTATGAAACTTAAAACATATATTTTAATAGAAAATAATCAAAAAACTAATCAGAAATGAGTTTTTTGGCAACTGGAGTACAACCTAATAAATCCTTAAATTTTCGTAAGTAATCCATATCAATAGGTTCTCTAGCATCTCCCCACGCAAGCTTTAATAGTTCTTTTGCCTTCTCAGGAGCATCTGAAATAATATTATTTATCAATTTAGGATCTTTCCCAACATCAAAAAGACTTCCTTCTTTTGTATCCCAAACATATCCATTATACCAGAAATTTCCATCGTAAACAGCTATAGAACCACCCCATGCTATTGAAATGTGATCATAATATGTCAATTCTTCATCTCGTACTATTTCCAATAGGTTCTTACCATCCATATTTTTATCAGAAATACTACAGACTTTACTTATTGTTGCAGCGATGTCATGATGATAACAAAATTTGTCACAAGTCTTACCACTCCCTTCTCCCTCCGGGAATCTGATCATTGCTACAAGATCAGCCACTTCACGTCTAAGAGGATTAGCCGCTTTTGCTATAAGTCCGTGTTCTCCTAGCATATGGCCATGATCAGAAACCACCACAATGATAGAATTATTCCAAATATCGATCCTTTTAAGATAATCTATAAAATATCCAAACCAAGTGTCAACAAGTGATACTTCTGCAGCATACTTTGTTCTTAAATTTTTAAGTTCTTTTTCAGAGATTAAACTCGCTGGTCCATATAATGAGTGGGCTATCTTTCTACATCCTTTTTCCCAATCAGGATCTTTTTCGTATAATCGAATATAATGAGGTGGTGGATACCAAGGTTCATGTGGATCGAATGATTCAACGGTCATAAATCCCTTTCCTTTTAAAAGGGAATCATAGTTCATATCTAACCATTCTCCAGCTGAACGAAATACCTGAGCAGGAAAAGTATCAGCTTCGGATCGACACCAACGCACATTTTGGAGGAAGCAACGCATCATGTGTTGAGCGAATATTGTCCCTGCGGTTATTCCATCATCTTTAGTAGTCAGGTAATCATTAAGAATATCATCAGATATCCGTGGACCAGATAAGAAAGCATCTTCTTCTTGTCCACGAATCCACTTCCATTGATGAAATCCACGAGTGAAATTATAACCTGGTTTAAATTGATGATAAACATCAGAAAATAAAGCTGATCTATACTTCTTACGATTAAATCTCTCTGCCAAAGTGTCCTGAGAGTTTGAAATAGAACTCCATCCAGGAGCTCCAAGAGCATCTGCAATAAAGTCTCCTCTCCCAGTTTTAGTTTCTCCAATTTTATCATCATTAAAAGGAAATACCCGTTTTCCAGTATATATAGCTTTCCGAGCTGGAAGTGTTGGTAATGATTCGGGATACATTCGAGTAAATTTTACGGATTCTTCAGCAAACAAGTCTAAATTCGGAGTCTTTATCCATGTATTTCCATATGCTCCAACATGGTCTTGCCTCAGCGTATCAAGTATAATTAATATTGCATTTACTATGATAACCACCTAATTATTACTAAATTAGCTACAATTGAAAAAACTTATACCTAAATTAATTTTACGATTTAATTGAAAACCCTCAATTTAGGATTTTTATTCTTATATAATATTTATGAATAGTTCATTACAATCTAAAAAAAAGATAAAAATGAAAGAAAATTTGGATTATGTTACTTTTCCTTCATAGACAGATAGGAATCCAATTAATGTCCTTTAAATTATTATTATATTTAATTTGGGGTTTGTATTATATTTTTTGATAATATTATATGAATATCAACCCACAAATATAGTTATACTTCCCTGAGTATTCATTTTTTTAACTTAAATTCTTCTTAAATTTCTAAATCTAATTTTTAGTCAGGATTATATTTTCTTTTTTTTAACTCTTTAGTTTTTTCATATTCAATTAATTTTTCTTTATGGGTTTCTTCAATATATCTTTTTAGTTCTTTTATATAATTTCCCTTAATTGGGTAGAATCTTAGAGCAATCATTCCAATAACATCTATTATTGAAGGAACGATAAATAATAAAAATTTAATACCGATAATGGCACTATCGGATTGAATGTATCCTTTAGGTGCATTTTGCATAAATCCAAAAAGAAGTAAAACGGTAACAGCGAGGATTGGTCCAATACTTTCTGCAATTTTATTAAAAATAGCATTTGTTCCAAGATACATCCCTTCTCGACGCGTGTTATATTTCATTTCATCTTCATCGGTAATTAATAATAAATATGGATTAACAAAGACTGAATACCCTCCCAAAATGATTTTAACTATTAATAACCCAAACCATATAATTTCAGTGCCTTTTAGCATGCTAATGAGAAATGCAATAACAGCAATGGAAATCTCTATTGTCCTTCCTTGCAATATTAATACTTGCATCTCTTTTTTTTCGGATAATCGGAGATAGATCCATTGACCAATAATTCCCCCTAATCCAAAAATGATGATAAGAATTGTTTCAAATCCTTCAATAAAAAGAAGAGCATACACAAACATGAACGAAAAAGTTATCGTCTCATTGATAACTCGAAAAAATCTATAAAGAGTGAAAAAAACAAAGGATCTTGACCGAAGACATTGTTTAAGAGCTTTAAACCAACCCGGTAAATTCATTTCTTGATGTAATTCGGGACGTTCACGTAATTTAATAGCTGCCATTACCAAGATAATAGCACTTATTATGGCTATAATTCCTGAAAATAACTGAAAAGCGATTAATCCGGCATTCATAATTGTTAAGGTGAATATAACAGGTATTCCTCCAATAGCACCTACAACACCTCCTAAGAAGAAAATTTTGTTTCGGTCTTCAATGCTTTCAGCAATTTCTGGTAATAGTGCATCCCATACCAAGATAACCATCGTCAACATATTATCATAGAGAACCATCATTATGATAAAATGAAGAAAAATGATAATTTGATTATTATAACTCCAAGGTAGCCAAATAAGAAAAAACAACATCGCCCAAATAAGACCAACGTATTTAATAAAGATTAGACGACGACTACCCCATTTGTTTACATCAACACGATCGCTCTACTGACCTAATAACGGGTCATTTAAAGCATTGAAGATTCCATATATGGTCATCCCAATAATAAAATAAAACTGTTTCATCCCCAAATAATCCCAAAAGAAATATATATACACTATGTTAAAAATTCCCGGCATTAAGGTAAATGGAATCTTAATTATCAAGTAAAAAAGTATCTGATTGCGATAAAATGTATTAGTATTCTCATCTTTTGTTATCGCTCCGTTTTCTAACATTTCAATTTTACCTTAAATATAAAATAAGTTAACAATCTAAAATATTTTAAACTAGTCTAAAATTAATTCAATTACAAAAAGAATTAAAAAAATATGAATTCTTATAAAGTTTCTAGAAATGATAGCATGAATCTGGCATGGATGGACTTCATTTAAAAATGCTAATTTTTATGAGAATTTACTTAAAAATGAAATATTTCCATCCATTGAAAATAGAAATATAGAAAGATATATAAAAATAAGTCTTTTAAGATGTTCCTTGGAAAATGAAGTTTAATTTATTACTATATTATATTTGATAATTTAACTGCTGTAAAGGGATTTGCTGGAGAAGAGTATGAAAAATCCTACGTTCCTCAAAAAGCAAAAGATTTTCTTTTAAAACCCGATGAAATCTCACAAGATTACGAAATTGTTAATGAATTTGATTAATAATAAAAAATACTTATGAGAGTAGAAGCCTTAAATAAATGTTATAAAAAGAGTATTTAATTTTTTAAAACATGAAATATGAATATTAAAACTAGAGACTAATAGAAACTTAATCAGTTCAATCGCCATTTGAGCCACACTAACTGACTAGTTTATCATAAGGGAATTTCCGTGTCTTTAATACAACCTATAAAACAACATAATATTTTTAAATTAAAGGACTGAACATTAATTATGAATGAAGAAAAATTGTTAGAAAAATTAAAAAGCGCAATTTTAAAAGGAGATCCAAATAAATCAATTGAATTAGTTAATGAATCTATTAAAGTGGGGATACAGGTCAAGGAGATTTTGAATAAAGCAATTCTTAAAGGTGCTGAAGAAGCTGGGAATTTATATGAAAATGATGAATACTTTCTTCCTGATTTACTTATGACTGGTGATGCAATTAATGCCGCTACTGAAACATTGAAGAATTCATTAAAAGAAAAATCTGTAATAGAATCTAAAGGTACTATATTAATTGGTACAGTGGAAGGTGATATCCATGATATAGGCAAGAGTTTGGTAATCTCATTATTACAAGGACAAGGTTTTGAAATTGTTGATTTAGGATCAGATGTTCCACCAGAAGAGTTTCTTCGAAAAGCAAAAGAAATAAATCCCAGACTGATAGGATTGAGTGGATTAATGACAATGAGCATCTCTAAAATGGTTGAAACAGTTAACTTACTTAAGAATGAAAATATACAGTCTAAAATAATCGTTGGTGGTGGAATTTTATCAAAAGAATCGTGTGAAATGATAGGCGCAGATGATTTTGCCAAAGATGGCTGGGAAGGAGTTAAAAAAATAAAAAATTTAATTTGAATCAAAGGGGTGTAATAATAAATTGGTTAAAGATTGGACTGCTTCTGTTAATAGAATATTTAGGACAATAGCAGGATCAAAAAGAGTTGATAAAGTTCCGTTTCTAGCATTTGCAGGAGAACAAATGATTTGTCGAGTAACAGGAAAAACTGTGAAAGAATTATATAGTTCCCCAAAGGTTTATGCTAATGCTATTATAAATACTTTTGAGTTTTTAAATACCGATTCTATAAATGTTCCAAGTGCCTACGCAGGACCAAGTGAAGCTTTAGCATTTGCGGAAGCGAACAATAAATTAGAAGCAATTAAATGGTTTGATTATCAACCTCTAATGTGTAAACAAGGAGAGATTTGTAAATCTGAAGAAGATATTGAAAAGTTAGAAATTCCAGATCATAGTAAGAATAATCTATGGAAAACATCCTTACTATCTGCTAAAATGATTAATGAAAAAACTAAATTTCCCCAGGTAATCAGCTTAAGTATTTGGTCTGTTGTCCAAGAGTTGCGTGGCATAGAGGCCTATAAAGATATGCGTCGAAATCCAGATTTGTTGTTAAAACTATGCGAAAAAATTTTTGAATCTCAAATGGACATTTATGAGAATTGGCTTGAAATTGTAGGTATGCCTCCTAATGTTTTTATTGCAGGATACTCATTTAATCGCCATATGATGAGTTTTCAAGATTCTATGCGCTATGAAGGGCAGTATATTAAGAGGATGATGAATAAAATAAGAGTTCCTTTTATGCTTCATAATTGTGGAACTTCACCATATTTTACAGAAGTCGTTAAAGAAATTAATTTTGTTGCGGTTAATGGTAGTCATCCTTTAGATATTGAATATTGGATTGATTTTAAAAAGAAATATCCAAAAATTACAATTATAGGTGCTAATATTGACGTAAGTCGGGAAATGCTCACAGGAAATCCCTCTGATGTTGAGAAAAAGGTAAAAGAGAATATCTTAAAATTGGCTCCTGAGGGTAGATATATTTGTTGCCCCGTTTGTAGCCTACCATGGGGAGTACCCATTCCCAATATCTTAGCGATTCCAAAAGCAATTGAGAAATATGGACATTATCCCATAAAAATAAACTAAAGCAGTTATGCTTTTAAATCAAACCCTATTACTTCTTTTAGAAATCCATCATTAAATTTAAATATAAAAAAAATAATAAGTATCAATCTTTTATAGTATCATTAAGATTTAATAATTAAATAGTTCCAAGAAATGATTGCAAGAATCTGGCATGGTTGGACCTCATTTGGGAATGCTGACACTTATGAGGATTTACTTAAAAATGAAATATTTCCATCTATTGAAAAAAGAAATATAAAAGGATACAGGAAAATAAGTCTTTTAAAGCGTCTCTTGGAAAATGAAGTTGAATTTATTACTATAATGATATTTGAGAACTTGAGCGCTGTAAAAGAATTTGCAGGGGAAGAGTATGAAAAATCCTATGTCCCTCAAGAAGCACGAGACGTTCTTTTACGACACGATAAATTCTCGCAACATTACGAAATTCTTAATGAATACGATTACTGATTAAATATATCGAAATTAAAATATGAACTCAATTTTAATTATTATTTTTAAGATTTATTCCATTTATCTTTAAGATTAGGATCTTGAATTGTTTCTATAATTTTTAAAATATATAATAGAAAAACTTTCAATTATTTAATAGAAGAAAAAGCAATTATAACCTCAGTAAATTTATTCTCTTTTAGGTTTTTCTTAAACTAAAGTTACCTCTAGCTTGAATATCTAGGCTTTAAGTATCGATAATAGATCATATTTTCTAATAATTATTGGAAACTCCTTATTAAATTCCTATTAATCATATAATGACATGTTCCTTTTTTTATAATTAATATGTTGCAAAACGATCTTTTATATGTCATTTCCTATATACATTAATTAGAGAAATTATAATTTGATTTAGAAAATTGTAAATAAAATTATCATTATTAAAAATAATGTCACAAATAATAAGGAGGGTTTAAAATTGCAAACAAAAAAGGAAGTTATAGAATATTTGCAAGAGGTTGATTTGGGAATAGGTTTTCAAGATTTATATGATAATGTAATCAATAAAGATGCATGTGTCTTGTGTGGGGCTTGTATTTCACTTTGTCCTCGTATAGGTATGATAGATCATAAACCTATTCTTTTAGAAAGTGATCCAGAATGTTCTTTATGTTTCAAATATTGTGCCAGAACTTACTTTCCAGAAGAAATGTTTGAAAAAGAAATTTTTAGGGGAAATGTACCTAAAGATTATTTATTTGGTCATTATCAGAATATTATTGCCGCAAGAAGTACTAATAAGAAAATCTTAAGAGTTGCTCAGGATGGAGGTATTGTTACAACTTTATTAATTCATGCTTTAGATATTGGTTTAATAGATGGTGTACTTCTAGCTACAAGAGATGAAAATTGGATTCCGAAACCTTTTGTTGCAAGGACTGCTGAAGATATTTTAAATGTAGCTGGTTCTATTTATACAATGGCACCCACTCTACTCTCTTATAATGATGCGGTAAATAAATACAAGCTAAAAAAACTTGGTTTTGTAGGAATGCCTTGCCAAATACAAGCTGCGAGAAAGATTCAATTATGGCCTCCTCTTTCTGAAGAATATGGAAAAATTTCACTTATTATTGGTTTATATTGCACCTCAAACTATTCTTATGACTTGATGGATACATTAGTTGAAAAAAAGCTAGGGATCCCATTAAGAAATGTTGAGAAATTTGATATCTCACGAGGTAAATTTATAGTTCATACTAAAGATGGTCTAATTAAAACAGTTCCAATTCAAGAAACAAAAAAATATAATTGGTCTAGTTGTCAATATTGCAAGGATTACACTTCTGAATTTGCAGATATATCCGTAGGAAGTGTTGGAAAGCCTGAAGATAAGTGGAATAGTGTGATTATACGATCTGAGATTGGAAAAGGACTATTAGAACATGCTTTCAAGAAGAAAAAGATTGAAATAAGTAATAATGTCGATTTAGAACAAATGAAAAAAGAAGCATTGAAAAAGAAATCGAAGATTAAGAAACTTGATGAAAAGGTATTCTCAGCAATGCGCTTTTTAAATGTTTCTAATAAAGAAATAAAAACATATGCTATTCTTGTCTCAATAGGATACGCTAACCCATCACTATTAAGTAGCATAATGAAATCTGAAGAAAATGAGATAATGAAAACTCTTAATCAATTAATAAAAAGAGGTTGGATTGAAAATGAAGATAACATCTATAAACCAATTAATCCTGCCAAGGTTGTTAAAGATGAAGTTTTTAAATTTAAACAAGAATTCGAAAGAAATATAGAAAGAATTAAGAATGAAGCTTTAAAGGATTTGGAAACATTGTTTATACAAAATAATCTAATGTACATAAGATATGAAGAGTTTATGGATCAGATTTATGAAAATCCTATATAAAATTAATCTATTTTTTTCTTTTCTAAGTAGTTGCTTTTTTTTATTCTTTTTTAAGTTTAATAGGTTAAGTAAAGAATTTTAATATAAAAAAAAATTATAAAAAAAAGTGAATTAAATTAAAAGATTGATTTATTATTGATATCCATTCCATATTTCTTCTAATTTTGGGTCAACTAATGTATTCATAATGTATTTCGCAAATTCTTCACCAGTTGCTCCGGTATCTCTGCCCGTTACCTTTAATTTTCTTTCATAAATCGCACAAACATCAAGAGCCATCTCCAGTTTTTTAGCTTTTTCTACAAATCCAATATGATTTAGTAGCATTGCAGATGCTTTTATAATACTTGTTGGGTCAGCATATTTAATCCTCCCTGTTTCTACCATTCTTGGAGCAGTACCATGAATTGCTTCAAACATAGCATATCGCTTCCCGATATTGGCACTACCTGCAGTACCAACAGATCCCTGAATCTGAGCGGCTTCATCTGTTATGATATCTCCATATAAATTTGGTGCTACAAATACTTTAAATTCTGATTGGCGTTCTGGGTCAATCAATTTTGCAGCCATGATATCAATATACCAATCATCGAATTTTATTTCTGGATATTCATTTTTAGCAATGTCTTTTGCCATATTTAAATACATTCCATCTGTAGTTTTCACTACATTAGCTTTAGTTACTAAGGAAACTCTATTAACTCCTGTTTTTTTAGCATAATCAAAAGCTAATCTCAAGATGCGATCTGTTCCCTGCTTTGTATGTACGCAAAAATCAAATGCTAAGTCATCAGTAACTCTAATTCCTTTTGAGCCTAGTACATAAGCTCCCTCAGTATTTTCTCTGAAAAATATCCAATCAATTCCTTGCTCAGGCACTCTTACTGGACGGACATTCGCAAATAAGTCTAATTCTCTTCGCATGGATACATTTGCACTCTCGAGATTTGGCCATTTTCCAGATGCTAAATCAGCTGAACTTGGTGTGTGAGTAGGACCTTTTAAAATAACATGGCACTTCTTTAATTGTTCTAAGCTTTCATCAGGGATCGCTTTCATTAATTTTGCCCTATTTTCAATAGTGAGTCCTTCAATATCTTTAAATTCAACCCTTCCATTCTCAATTTCTTCCTTTAAAAGAAATTTAAGTATTTCTTCTGCGTGTTTTGTGATTTCTGGACCTATACCATCACCACCAGCAACACCAATGATAATAGACTTCAATGTAGAATAATCTATCCAATCTTCGCCCTTCTTTAAATCCTCAATTCTACTTAACTGTTCTTTTACAAGTATTTCAAAGTGTTGCTTAGCTTTCTCAATTACATCATCCATTTTTTATTTCCTCAATTAGTTTTCTTTCAATATTTTAAATTATTTTAATCTTTTTTTAATGTTCATTTTATAATTAAAAAATTATGATTTTTAATCAGAAAATAGAATTTCATCCCAAGGTTGTCTATATAAACCAGCCCTTTGTCTTTTTTGATCAAATATATGGCCCATCATTCCTATTGAACGACCAAGAACAAATAGCCCGTTCAAAGCCTCACTATATATGACATCTTCAATTTCTTCTGGAGTAAAGTCTAAATTTTCCAACAAATCTAAAAATGTAATTCCTATACAACCATCAACATTTAATATCAGATTATTTCTTTTTGCAGTGGTTAATTTTTCCACTTCTAGAGCAAAATCTAAGTGTGGATGTTTATTGAAATTCTTAAATACAAATTCCTTAAGTAATTGAACTCTTACATCAGGATTTTGAACTGATTTAATTCGATGTCCTATACCAGGAATATTAATTTTAACGATATCCTTCATATATTTAACGAACTCTTGTGGCTCCATTCCTTTTTGTATAGCTTCCCTCACATATTTCGCTGCATCTGATATTGCGCCTCCAAACCTTGGACCAATAGTTAAAATCCCACTAGCTAAAGCAGACATAAGATCTTTTCCTGCACGGGCAGTAATGATTGCATTATGTGCTCCTGATACTGCTGGACCATGATCTGCTGTTAATTTAATCACAATTTCAATAAATTGTTGTGCAAATTCTGGTAATTCTCGCTTAAACCATAAGAGTCCAATAACATAGCCAATTGATCGATTATCCCTAATTATCTCATCTAAGCCAACTCCAGCGAATTTAGGAACATCTCCTCTATCATCACTTATAGTGACAACAACATCTGATGGCCTTCTAACCAATCCTAATCTCACAGCTTCATTGAAATCAGTAGGTATCTTAGGAGGTTCCACTTCCTCAATAGGTTCCACCTTTCCTTCTTTTATAAGATTTTCATAAGTTTGTTTAATTAATTTATCAAAATCTTCATAAGATTCAGGAACGAGCGCTCCTGCCTCCTTAAGAGCTTGATTTTTAGCTTCTGCGGTTTCTTTTGCAGTACCTGCCATTGCTCCAGCATGTCCAAATTGTAAACCTTGAGGTAAAATCTTAGCCGCAGTACCAGTAACCCATATAATGATTGGTTTGGTAATCTTATGATTTTTTAACGCATCAACTATCTCATATTCTTCTGTTCCACCAATTTCTCCTAAACAAACTAACATTTTGATATTAGGATTTGCCTCGTAACGTAAAAGATGATCAATTAATCTTGAACCTGGATAACGGTCTCCTCCAATCGCAATAGATTCGTAAACTCCATCTGAATTTTGAGCAATCATGAAATTCATTTCATTACTTAAACCACCAGATTTAGATGCAAAACCTACAGAACCAGGTCTGTATAACTTTGAAAGGATGATATTTTCGAGAGTTCCTGCTGTGTTAGCTATCTTAAATGCTCCCGCTTTAATGCCTCCTACAGTTGCAGGACCTATAATGATTTTATTCTTTTCATCAGCTATTTTAATCAAAAGCCTACTTTGTCTTTCCGGAACACCTTCTGCAATTAGAACAACTACTCGAATTGTCTCTGCCTCAAGAGCTTCTTTACTGGTATCATAAGCAGATCGGAAAGAAGCAAAGTTAATCATTACATCAGCATTGCGATGTTTTTTAACTGCCATTTCAAGTGTTTTATAAACTGGGATAACAATCTCTTTACTTCCCCAAAAAGCTTTATGATAAGCAATTGCTGCTTCTTGAGTAGGTTGAATCATTGCAGCAACAGAAGGTTTCTTGCGTCTACAGACATAATCAAAATCAAGCATCCTTTGAACAGGTGCTGTTTGAAGACCATATATTATAGCTTGTGTATTTTCATTAAATAGTTCATAACTCTCCATTTAAAATTCACCTTTCATTTTTTCAATCATTCTTGCTACAGGCCGCGTCATACTACTATAGCGATCATAAATTTCAATCGGAATACCTGTTTCTTCTCCAACTTTTCTCATTAACTCTAAACCCTGTTTTTCATTAGGACCACCCCTTCGAACTAATATTTTTATATTTGCTTTCTTTAATTTATCAACTGATTTTTTAATAGCACTAACAATACCTGCAAAAGTTGCTTTTACGTCTGTAAAGTTCGCAATACCGCCTCCAATAATTAAATATTTTTCTCTTCCTTTTGGATCAGGCTTTTCAGTTATGAGATCAATTAATGTTTGAGCATATATTTCTGTATGTTCTTGACTTGGGTTACCACTATATTCACCATAATTACCTAATTGTTCAGAAAAACCAAGATCAGCAATAGTATCTGTGTATATAACTGATGCTCCTCCTCCAGCAACCATTGTCCACACATTTCCTTCTCGATTTAAAATAGTTAACTTAAGAGAAGCTCCTGTTTTTTCATCAAGTTCCTTTATTTTAGCTTCCTCTGCACTCATTTTCTGGCCAAACCCTGCTGGAAATTCAATAGGATTCGACTGATTCCCCCATGTATCCGTATGAAGAAATGCTGCAGTGTCATCTAAACGAGCTTTCACATCTAAGGGAACAATTTTCTTCTCTCTTGTAATTGCAAAAGGGTTAATTTCTAAAAATGTAAAATCTTGATCGACAAAAACTTGGTATAATCCACTTATGAAAGATATTAATATATCTTTTAAATCTCCTAAATCAGGCAATTTCGTTCCTAAATCAAAAGTTTTTATATCTTGACCAATTGGAATCGGAATATGGGTAACTTTATCCCAGTTCTCTTCGATAAAAATGCCTCCCTCAAAACTAAAATGAATTATATCACAATCTCTTGCAGAGGTTATAGAAACATAATATTCTTTTTCATGTGGAATAAATGGTTCAACAAGTAATCGTGTCAATTCTCCTTTTACATTTCCAATCATAAATTCATTGTTTAAATTCTCTTTACAAAATTTCTTAACTTGGTTAAAATCAGCATCTAATAGTATTAATTTTGCTTTACCCCTCTTACCAAAAAGTTGATCGGGTTTAACTACAACTTTCTCAGATTTAATCCAGTTATTTTTATCAATAATGTTATCTAAGTTAGTATCGCTTTCGATTATTACTAATTTATTATGATAGTTAAAGTTTGGATAGTATTTTGGTAATTCATTTGCTAATAGCTTTTTTGCGTCATATTCATATATATTTCTTTGCGCCAAAATTATCGAACTCTTTTATTATTTTAATGAAATTTTATTGAAAATGATAATTTATTTAGATTCTGTTTTCTAATAAATTTTACTCACAGTATTAA
>SMTZ1_10003121_pt1 | contig 16697 bp, 16 predicted proteins | sample DeeMarSWOR136_30_FD_25667 | JGI IMG/M metagenome (IMG submission 25667)
CTGAACATTATGGACTAATAATGATATCGCGATTATCGCATAGTTCAAGGGGAAGGAAGCGGATATCCGCCGTCACAGGTACGCCGTTACCTCGGAGAGGCTCCGTATCCGCGGGCAGTCGGTTATGTCTTCGAAATAGCCCCTGCGATCAAGAAGAATGCCTTTCATGCCGGCATGCCCAGCGCCAATACAGTCAACCTGATATTGGTCACCGACGTAGATCGCCTGTGAAGCCTCGATTACTGCCCGTCTCATCGCTTCTTGGAATATTTCCGGCTGAGGCTTGTTGAAGCCAGCGTCCAAAGAAGTTACCACGATATCAAGCCATGACGGCAGCCCCAGTTCACTTATAGTGGAGCTGAGGTCACGCTCCACGTTAGAGATCAAGCCTAGAATCAATCCTCGGCTCTTGAGGTCATTCAGGGCCGGTGCTACATCATCAAAGAGAACCAGCTTCGCTTTGAGTTGCTGCATCTTTCCCAGCATGGCAAGAACAAGCTTTTCATCAGGCTCTATGCCCGCCTCCTTGAGTACTATTCTCTGGAATTGCGAATACAACGCAATTGTTTCTTCCTTCGAACGCTTGCTCAACGGACGGCGCGCAATCTCCTGATAGATGAACTCATTAGCCATCACCATCGGCCTATCAAACACGTCAGGGCTAGTATTGATACCGAGGCCCTTAAGTGCGTTCGCTTCGAGTTCTTCCTGCGGCGGATCATAGCGTACCAGTGTATGGTAGAAGTCAAAAAACACGGCCTTAATCATGTCAGCGCACTCCCTTTCAATTGCAGGACACCGCTGCGGTTAATGCCAGCACAACCCTAAAGGTAACAAAATGACCTTCCTCCTGTAAAGGGGACCGCCAATAGCCTTTTGCCTTCGTAGCGTGTGATTAAGAGTGAGTTTTGGTGCCTCTGCTGGGCCTGGGTGCACGATAGACAGAACTTCTCGTTTGGAACTCGCCCTTTCGTCGGTCAAGTATTGAGACGATTGCACATTTCAGAAAATTGTGCAATTCGGGCTTCGGGTATTGTAAAGTATCGGCCCAATCGCCCCGATCCTAGCAATCGATGGTAACATCTCCAGCCCTCATGCTGCATACTCAGCCCTGAGGTGAAAGAAACCGCGCGATAATTTTAGCCACGTCCTCGATGTCCCGCAGATATACGAATTCTTCCTTACCATGTATATTGCACTCCGGGCGTATCACGCCGAGGCCGAATTCTTTACATCCCCATGAGGCGACAATGTGGGATAAGTCCCCCGAGCCCATCTCCCCAAATTTGTTACCCTCGCCGATAGTGTCGCCCATAACGGCCGCCAGCTTGTCTACGACAGGGTCATCACAGGGCGGCACAGTTGGTATGCCGAAAGCACGCTCAATTTGCCAGGTAACACCCGGAACAGAGGCAAGCGTATCGAGTAGCTCTTTCCTGGCATCCTCCAGATTCTCTTCAGGAATTAGCCTCCGGTCCACCGATATCAGACACTCGTCGGGCACGACATTGACTTTGATGCCTCCCTTTATCATATTGATGTTCAACCTGCCTTGCATCCGCTTGAGCTTCGTATCAGGGTGGGTGGCGACATTGGATTTTCTCTCTTCTACTCTGTGTTTTAGGTCCAGCAGCGCCTCAATCAAAGGGCTGGCTTTCTCGATGGCGTTTTCTCCAAGATGAGATAGTCCGGAATGCACCGACTTACCTGTAACTTTGATATCAACCTGCAGTGCCCCCAGACCGGCTATAGAAACATATCCAAAGCTGGAATCAAGGCTGAAAAAATAAGCACCGGAAACAGGCTCTAAATACTGCCTCAGGTACTGGATCTGGCTGGCCTGACTGAACTCCTCGTCGGTCGTGATCATCACTGAAACGTCAAAGTTAAGGCGCTTCCTTCTTAGGGATTCCATAGCCGAAAGAAGGGCGACAATGCTTCCCTTCATGTCGGCAGCGCCCCGGCCATAGACCTTCCCGTTCTCGACTCTGGGTTTGAAAGCGGCCCAACCTTCGGCTGGAACGACATCAATATGACCGTAGAAAATCAGGCGCGGCTTACCTCTCTCTCGGTGGTGACAAACAAGATTTACTCTTCCTTCTCTTCCTTCCGCGTGCTCGACAGGAATTACGAGCTTTTGCGTATCAAAGCCCAACTCCTTGAACAAGGGCTCAAGATAGTCGACTGCCTTGTCGTAGTTTAAACCCGGCGGTACAGTAGTGTCGATGGAAATTAGGTCCTTAAGGACTTCAACGTGGTTCACTTTTGCCTCCTTGTGGCTTGGCTGCTGCGCCTACTGCTAGATTGTATCATGATTTGTAGTGGGTTTCATTGGCAGGGTGGCCCCGGGCATTCCGGGACCTCACGTGATTTGCGCTTTTCTTAACATGGCAAAGGTGGTTACTTCCGTTCCCGGCAGCTTGTCCTCGGAAACGACCTCGAATCCGAACCGCCGGTAGATAGCCACGTTCTTCTCAGTATTCGTCTCCAGGAAGCACGGCATTCGTTCGCAGTCGATACGTTCCAGTAGCGGCCTCAGCAACCGGCTGGAAAACCCCTGTCCCTGGTATGCCGGGTCTACTCCGATGATTTCCAGATACCAGTGAGGGTACGGCACCAGTTTGCGGTGGAGGTTATCTACAAATCTGCCGAAAGCCCGCATTCGGCCTGCCCCCTGGTGTCCAAACCTGACAAGAGTTGAGAACGGGACCGAGCGTATAACTTGCCGAACTCCAAAGGGTGACTTCCCCGGCGGCAGCCAGGCCGCCACGCCCTCCAGCTTCTCGGAAGACGCATAAACCTCGCCGTATTTAAGACAGACGGAAAGCGAAATAGAAGCGAACGTATGGGCGGCTGCGCGACGCTGCGTTTGCTCGTGGAAGTAGTACCGGAGCAGCTCGTATTCTGAGAAGGCGCGCCCCAGCACCGCAGCCCCGGCATCCCGCTCTTTCAGGGTCAGCCTTAACAACTCGTCGGTCTGATTAGCCATTCTCACCTCATAGCTGCGCGACGCGCCGAGGTCACCAATTATAGCAAAGCATATTGCCGAGACAGGAATACAGAGGAAAGTCGAATGGGGATTAGGTGCATTGCACAAAACGCCCTTTTGCGTGATAGAAGGTCACAGGTCAGGGGAGATTGTCAATTGGAACAGGCTCGATATCATCTGCCAGTTTGAAGCCGAATACTCTAGAATAGAAATAAAGTTCGGCGTCGAGAGACCGCTTAATGTTTTCCGCCTTTCTGAATCCATGCTGCTCGCCCTGGAAGAGTATATAGGCAGCCGGTATCCCCTTCCGGCGGAGAGCGTTTACCATCAGTTCTGCCTGGTCCGGCAGCACGACTTTGTCCTCGTCTCCCTGAAAGAAGATTACTGGGCAAGACAACCACTCCACATGGTTGATCGGCGAACGTTGCAGGTAAAGGTCACGGGCGGCGGGATACGGCCCGACGACCCGGTCAAGATAGCGTGACTCGAACTTATGCGTATCTCTGGCCAGGGCCTCCAGGTCACTGACACCGTAGTAGCTGGCTCCGGCTTTGAAGGCGTGCCGGAAAGTCAGGGCAGCGAGAGTAGTATAGCCACCGGCGCTCCCGCCCCGAATAGCGGTGCGCTTGTCGTCTACTTCGCCGCGTTCAATCAGGTAACGGGCGCAGTTGACGCAATCATCCACGTCCACAATTCCCCACCTACCGTCCAGTCTCTGCCGGTAGTCTCTACCGTATCCTGTGCTCCCGCCATAATCCACGTCGGCCACAGCAAAGCCGCGACTTGTCCAGAACTGAATACTCAGGTTCAGGGCGCTTGAAGTGGCTCCGGTTGGTCCGCCGTGGCTCACGATAATTAGCGGTGGACTTTCCCCGGCAGTCCCGACATAGTCGCCGTTCTTCGGCCTGTAATATAAGGCATGAGACGTCAGCCCGTCTTCGGTGGGGAATTCAATTGCCTCGGGCAGGGACAGGTATTTAGGGGGAACTGTGACCTTGGTGGAGCGGCCCAGAATTTCCAGCTTGCCGTTCGTCATCTCCAGCCTGGCAATCGATTCGGCCTCGGCCGGCGAACCGGCCAGAAAAACAACAAATCCCGTCCCTCCCCGGACCCCTGAAATCGAGGTGTAAGGTACCTTAATTTCCTTGAGTTTACGGGTTGCCGGGTCGAGAGCGGCCAGATGCCATGAACCATCCTTCACGTAGCTGCAGATGAGTCGCCCGGATTCGAAAGTGTAGGTTGATGTCCCGAAAACCCAGTGTGGTATCCCGAATTCGGCTTTCATCGGACGGAGCGCCTCCATAGACCCATCTTTCCATCGATAAAGATTCCACCAGCCGGTCCTCTCGGAGATGAAATGGAGCGTCCCGTCAGGCGAGTACTGTGGCTGGCAGATAGATTCATTACTCCCGCCGGCTATGCGTACTGGATCAGCGATTGACCCATCCTCTCTAATTTCGCCGACCCACAGCTCCGTATAGTCCCAGGGCATGTTGGGGTGATTCCAGGTGAGCCATGCCAGCAAAGAGCCATCCGGGTTGATGCGCGGCGAAGAGTAGAAATCGTTCCCTGAAATCAGCTTCTGAAAACGCCCGCTCCCGTCGGTACTGATTGCCGCCAGGTAGTTCTCCGCTTCTCTGTCGCTGTTTGTATGGTCTTCACACACGCAAACCATTCGATTCCGGCGGCCGTCTATGACGCCGTCGGCATAGCGCATTGCGCCCTCAGGAGTAATCGGCTCGGGAATGGAGTTGGGGGACTGCCGGTAAAGGCGCTGGTCCGCGAAATTGGAAAAATAGACTGTGCCCTGGTCTACTTTGTAAGCCCCACCACCATATTCATGCACGCGGGTCCTGACACTGAACGGCTTGGGCGTGACATCGGCGACCCGGCCATCCGGCGAACGACGTACAACCACACATCGCCCTGCCTCCTCCGGCCGCAGTTCTATCCAGTATATATCATTGCCATCCACTTCGACCTGTCTATCGAATCTAATCACTCTCGACGAGACAAGATCGGAGGTCACCGGTGATTTCCAGGAGCCATAGGGTGCGGCGGTTGCGTCTTTCATCTCTATCTGTTGGCTTGACTGCGATTACTCTCGACCAAATGTAACATACGTGTTTGTTCATGTCAAAACAAGCACTGTTAAGTTTGCCGCGTCAAATCTGGCGGCAAATGCAACAACACACCGAATGCTGCAATAATCTCTCGCTTTAATACATGGTTCCAGCGTAGAATTAGGACGTGAACGACAGTGGCACCTACGCCCTGGTGATAGCCTTAAGAGTCGGACTCTGTCTACGAGCAGGTAAGCTAGGCATCCATAGTCTTGTACCTGGCTATTACGTCTATACGGGCAGCGCCCTTGGCGGATTATCTGGAAGGCTGAGGCATCATTTGAAATCGGACAAGAGGGCGCATTGGCATATAGACTATCTTCTACGAGAGGCCACGGTAGCTCAGATATGGTATGCCCTGGGGAAAGCCAGGCTCGAATGTATATGGAATGAAATAGTGAAGGGCCTGCCTGGAGCCATTTGTTCTACACCCGGATTTGGTGCCTCGGATTGTCAGTGCTCCTCTCACCTCACCTATTTCCCGACGATTCCACCTTTCAATCTCTTCGAGCAGAGGTTAAGGCAAAGCAAACTGCCGGAAGTCTACCGACTTGACCTGACGAAATGAGCTTTCGTGACCCTCGTACTACTGTTTAAGCAACTGGACCGTATTGCACGACACAATCAGCACAGTGGTGCCTACATACTCCTATGCCGGCCTAAATCAACTTTGAAAGACTCATGCACGCGCTCGATTCGATTCTGCCTCACCGACAGCAACAACATGGCCACGGCCGGCGTTTCGTACGAACAGCAATAGATTTTGATAGCGGATCTGGCAATTGCTAAGACCGATTCCTTAACTCCGTCTCCGGACAGGGTGCCAATTCAACGACCCTGAAATATCTTTTATGACCTTTGGTTGTAGGCAACAACAAAACCAATATGCCTGCACGATACTCCCTGGTCTCTACCAATTTATGGTGTGGGTCGCCCGGGTTGACCCGACTCCGGTTTGAACCTCTGTAGTCGCTTTCTAGATGCTGTCCTGCACGATGAGCGTCCTACGATCCGTCAACGAAGCTCCTCGAGGTGAGCAGTATCATTGAGTGTGACGAGCAGTGCTTTCCCGGCTGTGACTTGCACTTTGGACAATGAGGCATTGGCAATCTCAAATTGACGGTAAATGCGGTTTGATGTTCCAAGGACATGGGCGATGATGACCTTAATCACTACCTCATGGCTGACTATCACCGCCTGCAGCCCCTGGTTCGCCGCAACAATACTGTTGAAAGCGCGTACGGCGCGTTCGGTCACCTCGGCAAAACTTTCGCCCGCAGGCAGCCTCACGGTCGACGGATCAGTCCGCGATTGCTGCCAGATTTCCGGCCACGTTTGCTTAATTTCGTCCCGGTGCAGTCCCTGCCAGTCTCCAAGACGGATTTCGATTATTTCATCCGAGACCGTTGGTTCAAGTCCGTGCGGTTTAGCCAGGATGGCAGCGGTGCTATACGTTCTTTTGAGCGGGCTGCTGTAAACCGCGGCCATGTTTTGGCTTGCCAGACGGGAAGCGAGCCGCTGGATTTGCTTATACCCGACTTTGCTCAAGTCTTCCTCCGTCCAGCCCATGTAGTAGCCGTTGATATTCGATTCAGTTTGCCCGTGGCGGACAAGGAGAATAGTAGTGGTGTAGACGTATCTCATCGGCCAATTCTTTCGGCAGGAAATCCTCACGTTTTGCAGTGAACAATAATATCCTCAAAGGGTCTACGGTCCACTCGTCATGAGCATAGCCAATTCTTGTGGTCCCGGGAATGTTCAACTGCCAAAATTGACGATTTGCCGCCCTATTTTGTATCTCAAACTCAGCCAGATTGCAAGAAAAGAGGATAGATGATACAAAAGCAGAGAATACTAGATCCCGTGAGATTGCGCGATAGTCAGGAAAGCGCAATGGCGATTAGGTGCATCAGACAATCCGAGCTTCTGCTACGTACAGTGCACCTTGGGATGATTGTGCAGTTTGCTTGCAGTTGGAGCTTCACTACTGCCTGATCTCGGCCTTGAGTATGCGGTAGAACATATTGCGCGCACTTCTTTCCCGCCAGGGATAGTGGCCACATCTCTCCAAGAGGATGAACCGAAAGTCCCTGACGGCCGCTGAGAGTGGGTGTTTGACCCCATTGGCCGGGTGAGGGTCGTAGTCGCCATGGATTGCAACTATGGGGCATTTGATGTGCTGCACGATTTCAAGCAGACGCCCGCTGCTCCTGAGTTTGCTGGCTTCATCCCACACAGTCCGGTATATGTCAACATCGAGCCGGACGTTGTCGCCTTCGTCAGGCAGCAAGTCGAATGAATCGGCCTTGGATATCAGCTCGCTGAAGCGAGAAAGGCTCTCACAATAGTTGCTATCGGAGGAAGCCGAAATCCCCAGGGTGTGGTACAGGAATGCCGCCTCTTTCTTGTCCGCACCATGAAGCCGTCCTAATCGCGTTTTCATGACGGAAGAGGCATATTTCTGGTCGATGGGACCGCTACTAACCAATATGAGCTTTTTGACCAACTCAGGATGAAACGAGGCCAGAATACAACTAAGCCATGCGCCCCACGAGAAGCCGATCAGCGTCAGCGGAAGACTCGCATTATCTTCTAAGATAGCGCGCAGCTCCTCTACCTGCGCCTGAATTGTGGCCGCAGTTTGTAGTGGTTCCAGAACGCCAGCAATTTGGGACAACTCACGGGCAACCGGAGCCATTTCCCCAGGGGCGCCCGGGCCACCGTGAACAGCCGCCACGACAAACGGAGGGACTCCATACTTCCTCAGATTGCTCACGACTACAGATTAACTTATATGCAAGAATACGTAAAAGGTCGGACTACGGTTCCGGGTGTCATGTGCCGACAATTCCGAGGCTCGTTATGCCCTCAATCTTTGCCCGCCCATCACCCTTCAGATGGCGAGGTCCTCATCTCATCCTCGTACTCCGGGAAATACCGCTTAATCACACGCAGGTTAAAGCTGGCAAGAATAGACTCTTTCGGCTCTCTCTGCAGCAGAAACTGGAATGACTTCCTGACTAATTCCTCTTTCGTGATTTTGCCCTGGGTCAGGAGGTGATGATAGTCATCATCCAAAGTGACCAGGTGTTGTGACTGGGTTTCTTCTTCTCGCACCAGTACGACGAACTCATTTTGATTCTTCTTTTCAATCTCAATCATTGACACCCGCTCCTTGCTGCATCCACATTTTGTACAGTAAGCGCCGAGCTATGAATCAATATGAAAGGACTTTGCCAAAGGTGTCTCTATGCCGCATCATCTTTGGTAGGTAGCAACAAGACGGTTCATCCCGACAACATGCGGCTCTATGCGCTCCAGTAGCTGCCAAAGGGTAAGACCGGACTCCAAGTTAAGCTCTCTGTCCAAAGCAAACAGCCAGAAGAAGTAATGGTGCCTCCCATGCCCCTGTGGAGGCATGGGGCCCATATAGGCTTCCTTGTTACCGTCGTTGCGTCCCCTGGTGTATTCTGTGGTGCCTTCTGACAAATTGGTGACCGATCCCGGTATGTTGTACACCACCCAGTGAACGAAGCCGTAGGTGCCTGCGGACACTAGCGGCGCATCTGGATCATGGCATATCACCGCAAAAGAGCGAGTCCCATCCGGGACATTGGTCCAGTGCAAAGGCGGCGATATGTCTTGCCCCTCGCCAGTGTGCTTTGATGGAATTTCACCCTGCGCTTTAAATGCCGGGCTTTCGAGCTGTAATTTGGACAGTGCAAATCCCATAGCAATCCTCCTCTTTAATTTCTACTTTGCTCGCGCTTTGCCTGTTTCTGATATGACATGCCTGCCCTCACAGCCTCCCACTCTACCATGTGTGGTAGGGTACCCTCAGATTTCAGCCCTCTTAGACTATTATATGCTTAACCTAGCATAATGAAAAGCCCTGCCGATATACTGCCAGAAAGGCAAGATTTTCATCGGCCTTCAGAAGTGGAACAGGTTTAGCCTATTGCACGTTCCGCTGAATCGTAGAGTTGAAGCCGCCTGTCGTTCCATGGATGAGTCGGTGCCTAACAAATAATAGATGATGTGAAGCAAGTGGAAACAAGAATAGACCAAGCATGATTCTCGTGTTAGACTGAACACCAGAATACTACCAGGAGGATACCATGGATGTAATCGAAGCTATACGTACCAGAAGAAGTATCCGCGTCTTCAAGCCTGACCCTGTTCCAAAGCAGGTTTTGCAGGAGTTGCTAGATGTTAGCCGCTGGGCACCATCGGGAGGAAATGTCCAACCCTGGTATTTTGAAGTTTTGGCAGGTGAAGTATTAGCGAAGGTAACAGCCAGACTTGTGGAGAAAGCAACAACATGGGATGGCCATAACTATACGAACACCAAGCCAGACCTGCCCAGAACAGGCCCTTACTCTAAGCTTCTGATGCCAAGGTGGCAATTGTTAAAAACACTGCAGGACCCCATCTACTACCCTCCAGGCACCGAAAATCTGGAAGCCAAGCAGCTCGAGCACCGAGAGCACATGCTGCGCTTCTTTGACGCCCCTAGCGTAATAATGGTTTGTGCCGATGACCGCGGTGCTAGTGCCATAGTGAGTATCGGCGCGGTTGCTCAAACTATCTGTCTGGCTGCCCTCACTTACGGTCTGGGCACATGCATTATGGGTATACCGGTCTTATGGCCTGAAATTTTCCGGGAGTTCCTCAATATCCCCAAAGACAGGGCCATCGTAACATCCGTAGCCATTGGCTATCCTGACTCCACGGCTCCCATTAACACATTTCCACGACCCCGGGAACCATTAGATAATTTAGTCGAGTGGCATGGGTCATGAACTGATTGACTACCTTGGCTAATGTTCAACGGTAGGAGTAGCGAAAGGCCACAATCTGAGTGTCTCTCGCAGCCCAGCCACTTCTGGTCCCAAATCGCCATGGGGGAAGAAGAACACGGTAAAGGCCGTCATTGAAGCTTGTCAACGTGCTTCGCCACATATAGAATGGGAACAACATGAACGCTTTTTTGACCACTCTCCAGGCAGTGCTTGCGCTCCTGGGCATCGGTCTACTGGGCTTCTGGATCATTGGTAGAAAACGCGTACCATCCGATACGCTGGCCTTTCTATCCTCATTGGCCATTGACATAGCCTTGCCTTTGCTCGTGGTCGCCAATCTCATATCCGGTTTCTCGCCGCAAGCATATCCCGACTGGTGGCGACTGCCGCTTTGGTGGCTGGGTTTCGCAATCGTATCATTAGCACTATCACTGTCAGCGTCCTTCCTGGTGAGAAAGGAAATACGAAGCGAGTTTACCATCAGCCTCTTCTACCAGAACGGGCTTTTTCTGCCCATATTGATTATTGAAGGCCTTTTCGGTGGGGATAATCCGTATCTGGTGCCGCTCTTTCTGTTCGTGATATTTCATCCTTCGCTGATATTTAGCACTTATACCTTGTTTTTTGGCAAACGCATCCAGAAGGAAAAGCTCAACTGGCGCAGGATTGTGAATCCGGTGCTGGTGGCCACCGTCGTCGGGCTTGTCATTGGCCTTGTCTCTGCCAACGAGTACATACCTGAGTTCCTGATCACTATAGTTACCATGGTGGGAGCTATCGCAACACCGCTCATAATGCTAATACTGGGTGGGAATATCTATAACGATTTCATGTATAAAGAAGGCAATGACAAGAAGTGGTACATCCGGGAAGTCGTCAAGTTTGTCGTCGTTAAGAACGTCGTCTTCCCGCTCGTTTTCCTGGCTTTATTGCTCTGGCTGCGCCCTGATTTAACTGTTGCCCTGATTGTTATTATTCAGGCTGCTGTACCGCCCATTACATCAATACCGATCTTCGTTGAGCGGTGCGGGGGGAATAGGAAAATAGCTACCCAGTTTGTTGTTGCCAGCTTCATATTCTGCATACTCTCAATCCCGGCGGTCATTTATCTGTTCAATAGATTTTTCCCAATTGCCTTCTGATAGCAGTTCACTCATTCAAATCTAAACGAAGTTCGCAAGAGACTGGTGCAGGCAATACGCAGAATCTGATTCACCAGAATAGCTCCTGGATATCACGCAGACCCTGGTGCATCGGGGCATTTCCCCTTACACAGCAGATGCAAGCCAGTCGTGTTCTTGAAATTCTTACCAGTGTGCGCCTGCCATCTATCGTGGGGCCGTAAGAATGCCAGAAATGCTGGCTGGCAAAGCGCTACAAGCTGCAATCGGAAAGGGCAGCCGGAGCGTCTCGGTTTCGGGGCCTACGTAGATTCTCGATCAACTGCCTTGTCTATTCACTTCTGCCTTCGGCCTGTCAAATTTGTGGTCTATTGTTTCGCGGCAATGTAGTCAATCACCGTCTGTATTTGCACCGGTGAACGAAAATCTTTGTTGAGCACACATCGTTTTTCACATTCGGCTAATGATGTTTTGCCTAATCCCTTTGTAGTGATGAATTGCCTGGCAAGCTTTTTGGCCCCGACGAAATTGCCCACAGAGACCCGTCTCGTGATGCCGCGGATATCCCAGCCCGTATTGGTGGAACACTCCGGGTTTTCACAGAACTGACATCTGGAGGCTTCACGCATGATTGCGCGCATTTCCTCGGCATAGCCTCCATAGAGGCTCTCTGCTCTAAATGGCTTAGCCACCACCCTGACATAGTTCTTCATATTGGGTTGATACTTGAACGGCTCAAGCTTCAGTTTTTTAAGTACTGCGTTTGCAGCACTTATACCAGACGTGGTCACCGTCGGCGTCCCGGTCCCCATTACGGTAGACTCGCCGCAGCAGAACAGATTATCCCATTCGCTTCTGGTACGCAGCCTGTGTAACATGTGCTGGCCCAGCATCTGCTTGGGCCCAGCTACGGAACCGCCATTCTTAAGCGTGTACCTTTCAATGGTTCTTGGTGTGGCAACTTCGGCGTAAAATACAGCGTCCCCGAATCCGGGGAACCTCTTTTCTAGTACGGCAATCAACCGCGCTTTCTCCTTTTCCTTTTTGAGAAGATAGTCGTCTGCGCCTTCGTAATCCCAATCTGCAAATGTCGGCCCGATCGCAACAACAACATGGCTGTTTTCATCGCACAAAGTCCTGTCGTCGACACTTAAGATATAGGCGGTCACTTCGCTTTCGTCCAGCAAATCCGGATTTCCAACCAACATTTCAATTGCCGCCGTATCCTCTGGAATGACTCGCTTATCTACCTGGGCATATAATACAACGCTGGGATGGGTGGGAACTTGAGTTGCAGCCCATTCTACCCTTTCCGCTCTCAAGTACGTCTTATCGATCAATTTCCCGTACAGATTCCACACTGTTCCTGAATAAATGAGGTTGTCCGCATAGATATTATGGCCGCTCTTCAGTTCTACCCCCGAGGGATGATCGCCATCGAACAGAATTCTTACTACTTCATTTTCAAGCAGCATATCACCACCATTTTCTTCTATTACTTTCTCCAGTTTCCCCGGCAGAAAAAGCGTCGAACCGGCCGGGTAATAACTGCCTCCGACATGATTATCGACAAACATGACTGCAGCCAGGACAGCCGGGGATTCTTCTAGCGTGGTATAACAGTAAGTGGAGGTGAGCTTGTTAAAGAATTTGAATATCTCCGGATCGGAAAAATATTCATTGAGCAAATCCCTTGCGCTCTTATCAAGATAGCTCAGGAACCGGGCATAGCTATCTGGATGCCGTAACAAAGCTTTCGATGATTCGTCCGGATCTGTCTCATCGGGAGTGGTATAACTGGGACTCTCCACCATCACATGTCTGTACATTTTCTCAAGGTCATGATAGAACCTTTTTATATTTTCCTTTTCATCGGGGAACACCTGCGCCAGTTCCTCAGCAAACATGTCAACATCGGCCCAGAATTTTATTCTCTTACCCTTAAAATTCACGCAGTACAGCAAATCATGCTTGATAACGTCGATCGGTTCCTCCAGGCAGTTGAAGACAAAGCGATGGGCATTGAATCCCTTCTCTCCAAAGCCATAAAGCATGGCCGCCCCCTGGTCAAAGATCACGTTGTTTCGTTTGAAGATCCCGCAGGAACCGCCCGGCTCATAATTGTTATCAATAACAGCTACACGCAGGCCTCTCTTAGCAAGCAGACTGGCAGCAGTTAAGCCGGATAACCCTGCACCGATCACTACTACATCGTATTGCATGATAGCTCTCCTCAAAAAAAGGTGGCTGGCTCCTTGTACTCACCATCAGTTGCCACCGGCAAAGACCATTGTCTTATTGTATCAGACGCCATACAACTAGGAATACAAGCCTGCTTTGACGCGTGATACAGCACTCCGCTGATTTCGCCGTTGATGAGTGCCTCAGTCAGGCGGCTCTGTTTGCAGAAGCGCACAATTGACAACAAAGTTCACCATAGACATCCCCAGTTCCCCATTTTCACGAAAGCACAAGATTGACAAGCTTTCTCAATGGCACAGCTCGATGACGTTCTAACGGCAAGTAGGGAGCATGATTGAACAACAGTCATGTATTGTCAGATCACTTTCCGCCATATTGTTCAGATTTGATATTCGGGACAGTGCGCCAGCTATTTGCTACGTGGGATTTGCTCTGGCGAAGTACTATCTCACTTGCAGTGGCCCTGATTGGTATGGTGTCCCCGGAATTCGGAATTGGCAGCTATTCTTCCTCTATGGTTATTCGTATCATGACGTCACCCTGCTCAATTCTTTCCAGCACATCCATTCCCTCAACTAGCTGCCCAAATACCGAGTGGTCCCCATCGAGGTGGTGCTGAGGGGTATAGGTAATGAAAAACTGGGAACCATTGGTATTGGGGCCGGAATTAGCCATTGATAGCGCACCAGCAACATGGGTGTGCTCGGTGATTTCATCATCAAACTGGTAACCGGGACCACCGGTCCCGTCGCCAATAGGGCATCCACCTTGAACCACGAAGCCAGGTTCAACTCGGTGAAACGTAAGGCCATCATAAAACCCATCACGCGCCAGGGACACAAAGTTGTTGACTGTCCTCGGAACGTCACTGGCAAACAGCTCCAGCACCAGGTTTCCCTTCTCCGTTTCAATGGTAGCGTAGGTTTTTGGCCCTTCAGGCATTGTGGTTATTACTACTACTGTGATGACGATGGCAATAGCCACACCTAACCCGATCAGTAGCTTCTTTCTCGTTGACCAGGTCCCCGTTTGCCTTGACTTCGATTTCTTACGATGAGCCGACTTCTGGCTACTATTTCTTCGTGACATTCTTCTGGACTCTCCTGACACAGCTTTTCCTTTCAATATACCATAAGCCAACTAGTGGGTGCAGTCCAATTATTCTGGGGGCATAATGCCTGGTTTGCAGCAGGCCTGATTGGCATCGTGTCCCCGGAGTTCTGCGGCATTGCCTTTATTTGCGTGTATGTGCTAGAATACTACCAATACAAACACGAGCTTGAGCGGAGGTGCATCCATGGCGATCACCAAAGAATGGTTTACAGTTGGGGAAGCTGCTGAATACCTGTGTGTATCGAGGAGAACCATCTACAAATTGACCGAGGAGGGGAGGCTGCCGGCCTTTCGCATTGGTAAGGAGCGCCACCGTCGGTTTCGCAAAGAAGATATGGATAAGGTGCCTCGTCCAGAGCAAGAGGTCGCGAATCTAGATGCACTTCTCCATCTCTCAGGAAAAGCTGACCCCGTCCTTGCCGAAGTCTGGGATAATGAAAAGGATGCCGCTTATGACCGGATGTAAACGCGCAGATGTGGTGCTTGTCAGGTTCATATTCTCCGATGAGACTGGAGAGAGGCGACGGCCGGCAGTCATAGTAAGCTCGGACGCTTACCACCGAAGCCGTCGGGAGGCCATAATCGCGGCAATCACCAGCAGGACCGATCGCACATTGGTGGGCGACCACCTCATAAGCCGTTGGCAGGAGGCCGGGTTGCTTTTCCCGTCTGTTGCCACAGGAATCATAAGGACGATAAAGCAGGGCATGATAGCCAGGAAGCTTGGGAAAATGCCTCTGCCGGATATGAAAAGAATTGAGCGCAACCTACGAGATGCCCTGGGACTCGAGTAGTATATTCTGGGGACGCAATACCTGATTTGTAGCAGGCCTGATTGGTATCGCGTCCCTGGGAATTAGCTCACCCTAACCCTGTATGAATAAACAGGGTTATTGGTGCTCCCCAGTATAGTACAGCCGCCAGCAGAAATGAGATTAGCATTGTTTTGCGCGTGAGCCTGTTAACGCTACGGAGGTAATCTACCGTCCATTTAAACAAGGGAATCCACAGCAAGCTGCTAAGTATGCCGGATTCGTATTCCAAAAATACCAAGCTACAGCCTATATGGTTGGCTGTATTCATTATTCCCCAGCAAACGATTCCCACCCCAAAAATAAGCAGCTTCTCCTTGTTAATGCGGTAGATAACATATCCCAGGAGCAGTGCCCCGACAAAGAAGAAATTGTGGATAACCCACTTCTGGAACGTATAATCAGGTATGCGCCAGTAGGTCTCAGCCCAGGCGGGAAAACCGAATGCCCCTTCTTCCAGGACATGAACTGGGATGTAAAGGAGAAGGGACATGATAATTAATCTGTCTAAATTCGGATGTCTGATCCATTTATCTACAATTTGTCCGCCTTTCATGGCTTCTCAACTAGATACGCACAATAGGGTGGATTGAGCGACTTTGACTCTGTCATTATACTTTGAATCGCGCAGCAAAGCATAGAGCGAGGCGAGAGTCATGGCATTCTGGGGCACAATGCCTGATTTGTGGCGGGCCTGACTGATATGGTGTCCCTGGAACTGTGTTACTACTGGATATGCTACAATCCTCTCAATTATGCAGGAAGATATCACGCATCGATACGCAACTGATACTTGTTCTTATCACCGGCAATGAGGGAGAAGCTATGAGCACCTTATTTTTTATATTGGCTCTTATAGGCGTTGCCTGTGGGATTGCGGCTTCTGTTATGATCGCTTCATTCCTGTCCAGACGCGGCATCAAAATCAATTATCTTTTCATCAGACTATTTATCTTCAGGTACGTCCGACAGTACCGCCGAATAACAATGGAGGAGACCGGAAAACCCGGGCCATTGTTTTACTGGTTCATAACATCGTGGAATGTTGCCTTAGTTCTTGCCATAGTCGGGATAGTATTTGAAGTCACTTAGGGAAATAATACCTGATTTGTGGCAGGCCTGATTCGTATGGTGTCCCTGGAATTCTAATACCTAATGGTGTATCGTTCACTCGCTTAAAGAGACGGGGTGAGATGTTAGAAGTGTATTTTTTTGTCCTCGGTTTAGTGAACAGCGTCTATCTGATTTTGCTCTTTCTTGTCCGAAGGAACAGGCTGGACCTTCTTGCTCGATTCGGTTGGATTTATTTGCTGTTGGCTATTCCTGGAGCCTATGGAATTTTCCTGGTGCAGCAGGAAAACGAAACAGCACGATACAGCATCTTTCTCGGGATCTTCCTGGCCTTTTTGCTTGTAGAATGGCTATTTGATTATGCATTGAAAATCAATTTCCGAGAGAACTGGAGGAAAAACTGGAAGTGGCTGGTACCCTACCTGGGTCTCTATTACGCGATGAACTATGGATTTGTGGTGATG
>SMTZ1_10003126_pt1 | contig 16692 bp, 9 predicted proteins | sample DeeMarSWOR136_30_FD_25667 | JGI IMG/M metagenome (IMG submission 25667)
TCGAGAAAAATCGTTCGGGGCCCCAGAGGCACAAATTTCCCCCCGCCTGCCCCAAATTTGAGCCTCTGCCCAAACGATTTTTCTCTCCAAACAGTTCCAAGGCCCTGATCTGTTTGGTCCACCTACGCATTAATCGGATGAAGCGAAAATAGTTTCCCTTCATTATTCTATTTTCTTATAATCTGACGTGGTTTCGTCATAAGTTCAACCACTTAAACCGAGGTTAATTAGACATGCTTAATATCTACTATGTACTAGGAGAAGCTTATGGCTATTCGAGAGATTTTGCTGTTAGGAAATCCAGGGCTACTGACAAAATGTGAACCAATACTGTCTGGCGAATTAGAATTCACGAAATCGGTTAGTCAAGATCTGCAGGATACTATGCAAGCTTTTCGCGCAGAACACGGTTGGGGGCGTGCCATCGCAGCTCCTCAAATTGGTATCAAAAAGCAGATTGTTTTCATGGAAGTGCATAGTCCAATCCTCTTCATTAATCCGGTGATTTCAGAGCCAAGTACTGAAATGATGGAAATTTGGGATGATTGCATGAGCTTCCCACAGCTCCTGGTAAAAGTTTCTCGACATCGTTCATGTAAGGTCAACTACTTCGATGAAGATTGGCAGGAGCAAACAATCACTGTCAATGGTGATTTGTCAGAGCTACTCCAACATGAAATCGATCACCTCAATGGGGTATTAGCGACAATGAGAGCAATAGACGGAACATTCTTCTCTCTTAAGAGTCAAAGACATCTTATTAGATAGTTTGATACAGTGTTCATGTATCGTTATTCTTGCGTTTTTATTTTCAGCTGCGGTGGGTGTTATATTCGGATATTTCCCTGCCTTAAAAGCCGCTCGCCTTGATCCTATAGAAGCTTTACGCCACGAGTAAGCTTTTGGCCTAAAAACGAGGATTTTTGTTGCGTCGGATTAAGTATACTGCGCGAATAAAATCTGTTGTTGATATAAACTTTTGGAGAATATAGGCTTATATTAATCGTAGCTTAAAATTCTAAACTCTTGTCACTATTTTGTCACCATTTTGCAAGAAATCCACCCTACTTTTTTACTTGATTTAGACACCTAAAATCACGATAGATTGAGTTATGAAAAAAGCATGGATATACAAAAGAAAAGGTATTAAAGGTTGGTGGGTGGGTTGGTACGAAAGCGGCAAACGCAAAGCAAAGGCCTTGCCAAGTAAGGCTCTGGCCGAACATATTCGCCAGATAAAATACACTCAATTGAATTCCGATGTATTTATTGGAACGGTCACTATAGATTGGCCCCCAGATACGAGACGAGTATGTGCACAGTAAAAAAGTCGCTGGTTGTGTCGAGGCTTCAATTTATGAAGTAGCCCTCACGCTGCATCACTTTGAACGACTGGTGGGGAAGTGCAACTCTAAACAGATTACACAAAACGCTATTGACAAGTACATACTCGAAAGAGGCAAAGAAGTAATACGTTCAACGGTCAATAAAGACATCAGAAACCTGAGGGCATTCGTTCCTTGGTGCAGGAAAAATAGATACGTCAATGATGAAATAGAAATCAGGGAATTGAAGGAAGATGAGAGGCCTGTCAAATCCTTAAGTAACACTCAGATAAAGAAATTATTATCAACTTCTAAACCATATAAGACATTGTGGATGAGAATTCTGTATAAACTTGGGTTGGATGATTTCAAATTTCATGATTTACGCAAGACCTTTGGTTCTGTGCTTGCTCAGCGAGGTGTATCCACAGCTGTCATACAGAAATTGTTGGAGCATTCTTCCCCTGATCTTACCAATAAGGTCTATACGAATGTCGACCCTATCCTGCGACATGCAGTTGATCAAACACCAGTTGGTGATTGGCTGTAATCTTAGCATTGTGATTTGGCTCTGTCTTCTTTACAATATCTGGTGTGACATACTATATTGGATTTTAACTTGCAAGATCCATCCAAGCATAATTTGCTTGCCGTCGACATATGTGACACTGGCTAAGGCATGGATCACGCACATTTCGAGAAACACAACGACGGTTCCTTGTGTAGAAATACTCAATGGTTTTTGATATAAGATGTAGCCCACTACGAATCAATAGAATACGACTCAATTATTTCCTGAATTGATTTAATGCCAGAGCTGCCTTTGGCGCTCACGCAAGCGGCACCAACGGCGTTTGCAAACCTGCAGGCCTTACTCAAGCTCCATCCGTTGACAGTTGCCGCAAGGAATCCCGCAACGAAGGAATCTCCGGCGCCAAGAGTATCAACAACTTTTTCGACTTTGAATGCCGGTACAGTAAACTCGTCTCCAAGTGTTCTTGTGTGGCAACCTTCGGAGCCAAGCTTGAGTATTACGGTATTGATTCCATAGCCCAGAAAAGCTTCTGCAATTTCGGAAGCTTGCTTTTTGCCGCTAAGAATCTGTGCCTCCTCAATACTTGGTATAAAGATGTCAATATGTCGAAGGCATGGCTTAAGCAATTGCATCCAGCGCCCCTCGGCGTCCCATGCGGTATCAAGCGATGTCTTTACTCCCATTTGTTGTGCTTTTTTCAGGACACGAGCCATAGGCTCGCCGTCTAGGCCAGGAACGAGAAAGGCAGCGGCGACATGTAGTATTTTTGCAGTCTTGATTATGTCGTAGTTGACATCTTCTTCTGACATTTTTGCGTTACCCCCATAGTAATGCAGGAACGACCTCTCGCCGTCAGAACTAACCAATACCGCAGTTGTGGAAGTTTTGACGGAATTGTCAAGGACAATGCCGGATGTATCCAAGCCTGCATCGTTCATAACTTTGATGAGGTAATCACCAAATGTATCGCAACCAACTTTACCAATAACGGCAGTGTCAATACCGAGTTTGCCCAAGGCTACGGCTGTATTGCACGCACAGCCACCATTGTTCAGAGTGATGTCATCGACAAATATTGCTTTTCCCTTTTCTGGTAGTGAACCAACATGGCTTACAACAACATCCGCTGTGAACTGACCTAAACAGACAACATCAGGCATATTAAACTCCTCACCATAATACTCTATCTGTATTTCACGTTTGTCTTTGCGAGCAGCTGACTAAAAATCAGCAGGCCATTCCTTTCTGCCGTTTACATCCAGATTAATGCGAAAGACCTCACCGCCCAGGTATCTTCCTTGCTCATCCAATCCTCTTTTCAAATCCACACCACCTTGACAGGCGCTGGTGATGTAAAGCTCATTCATGCTCTCGCCACCGAATATGACACTTGAAGGCTGTACCGCCGGGATTGGTAATTCCTTTACAACGCTACCGTTAGGATCAATGCGTACTACTTTCGCGCCACGCCAGCAGGCCACCCAAATATAGCCCTCCATATCAATCGTAATCCCGTCTGGTACTCCATTCTCTTTCAGGCCCTGGTATATAACGAGAGGATTCTTGATATTGCCTGTCTCGATGTCGTAATCGTAACTGGTAATCGTCCGAGCGTGAGAATCTGTATGGTAAAAGTGCTTGAGGTCCAGAGAGAACGTCATTCCATTGGAGGTCCCGATATCTTCAATAACAGCCAGTGGCAACTTGTGTTGTTCCAGTTTATACAGGATTCCACCCTTTCGTTTTTCTGTAAGAGTCCCTGCAAAGATCCTTCCTCTGGGATCGGTTGTGATGTCATTGAAACGTTCGTCGTCGGCCATTGGAACATCAAATAAAAATTTCGGGACCGAGTCATGATTTGCACTGGGTTGCCTGGAAAGCAGATAAACACCCTTGTGAGTGCATAAAACGACGTCGTTGCTTTTGGTAAAAGCGAAGCCTCCGACCATTAGATCTCCTTCCCATTCAACCTCAATGGTTCCCCTGTGTGGATCATACTTCCAGATCCGTTTTTCCAGTATGTCAGTCCAATAAAGTTTCTTTTCCCTGTAATTCCAAATGGGGCACTCAGCGAGATGGCAAATCGGATTGTGGATTGACTGAACTTTCACAGCTAATTGCATTGTCTTTTTTACTTTAGCGCAACAAGTAGTACAAAATGATCATTACAGCGAATAACAACATAGCAGCAATCCGCGGGTCAGTAATACCTGTGATCTTAGTACTTGTAATAGCCTTGAGCGGAGGTTGCCAGCCCATCTTCTCCAACTCTTCGGCGGTTGGTGCCGGCGTCACCAGGCTAACGATCACATAGACGCCTACACACATGCACAGCAGGATGAGGCCTGCCATCATGTATGGGATGCCCCACCCATCGGTGATAATCCCATAGTCTGCGACCATTCCGTTTACTATTCTTTCGGGCGCCACTCGTGCAGCATTTACGGCAGGCTGGATGTCCGCAGTGGCCGCCGTATGCGGCATGTCGATCAGAAAGTATGGTAACCCAACGGCTAAACCGGCGATGAATGTAGCCAGAGCTGCCTGCTTCGTACCACGCTTCCAGAACACGCCCAGAACAAACACTGTTGTGATTGCCGGGGCAAACATCATCGGGACCTTATTTATCACAACGAAGATATTCCGGAATTTCTCGCAATAAGGTGACCAGATCATGGCCAGCACTATTACAACGCAAGCAGTGATTCGTCCGATTAACACAAGCGTTTGGTCTTTTGTCTGAGGGCGAATGTGCTTGGCAATGTCTTCAGCGGTTACTGTAGCAGTGCTATTAAGGGCCGCTTCCACCGTGCTCATCACCGCCGCAAGCAGGCCGGCGGCAAACAGGCCTTTGAGCCCCATCGGAAGAAGTTTGTCAATCATAACTGTCAAGGTGTTGTCAGGATCAGCGATTTGGTCCTTAAAAAGTACATAGGCTACCACTCCGGGAAAAACCATGAAGAATAAGGGCAGAATTTTCAGCCAGCCAGCGAACACTGCTCCAAGTTGACCGTTCCGCATGTCTTTGGCACCAAGAGTTTTTTGCACAATTGTCTGGTCTGTACACCAATACCAGATGCCCAGCACGTGATATCCTATCATCAAGGTAAGCCAAGAGTACTCGTTGAAATTTCCATTCGCATCTCTAAGTGAATGAGCCATGCTAAGTTGCTCCGGCTTGACCGCCTCTTTGAGTTCAGCAAAAGAGTGGATTCCTGCACTTGAAAGTGCCTTGATGCCCAGGAATGTCAGTATAATACAGCCGGCTAAAAGAAGCACCGCCTGGATGGTGTCCGTGACGACGATGGCTTTGAGACCGCCTAAGATTGTGTATATTGCCGTAACCAATGCGATAATAATGATCGAATAGATGACTGGAATGCCGAAGAAGTAATCGAAAACCTTTGCTCCGGCGTAAAGGCTGACACCGATATGGACTAAAAGAGCCGACCAAATGGCAATGAATGCAGTAATCATTCGGCAGGTAGTGCTGTATCGTTTTTCAAGGAACTCAGGCAGTGTAGTAATTTTTGTGCGAAGGTAAAACGGCACGAATATCAGGCACAGCACAATCAAGCAGAGAGATGCCATCCACTCGAAATTACCTACGACAATACCCTCACTAAAGCCTGACGCTGAAAGGCCCACCAGATGAATAGTGGAGATATTGGCTGTAAACAATGCGGCGCCTATCATCGGCCATTTCAACGATCTGCCCGCAAGGAAAAACTGTGTACTCGAGGTTCTTTTTCTATAGCCAACCCATATACCGATAAACATTATCCCGATAAGGTAAGCGACGATAATTATCAAATCGACGATATCAGTTGTGGTTTTTGCTAAAAGCATGTGCCTTATCCTTTCATTGTTGCTCTTATTACGACAGGCTTATCATTACTTAACAGACGCAGGGGATAGGGAAATAGTAATGGGTTTGGTTGTTTCCTTCCTGATCCATACAATTAAATCACCGCCACTGAGCCTGTTGTAATGTCCCAAGCGAAAATCCTTTCCGCGAATAATTTCCTTATCGTTGATTCTCAGCAACGCTGCGCTTTGCCCCCAATCTTTGACAACGAATGCCGGATTAACAACCGGTGACTCTTCAGAAGCTGTTATACTAATCTCAAGTGTCTTGCCGCTGTCCGTACGATTGGCTTTTATGATAAAGGCACGCTGGTCCCTGCTGTACCCTGTATTACCGAAGGCGTTACCAAAAATATGTATTTTAGGTGCCTGAAGCCAGGACCGAGCGATAGGCGAGAGTTTCTCAATGGGCTTGTTGGTAAGGCCCATAATGAATCTACCTGCTATGCCTCCTTTTATTCTGGTCATCGGGGGTTCGGGTGATGTTACCGCGGAGCTGGAAACTCTGTCGGCGGCAAAGGCATATCGCCCATCAGAGGGGGCCTGCCCTACAGGCCAATGATTCCATGTGGGGAATTTTGAATAGTCGCGCACTTCTCTGAGACCACCACCGTATGGAATAATCCGTGTGCCTGGTTCATAGATATAGAAAGGCTTGCTCTTCGACTTGAAGTTTACAACAGAGATGTTAGCATTGGGTATAGCATTATCAAAAGGAGCAGCTACACTTCCGTCGTTGGGCCAGGGGTCGTAGCTATGCCTGCCGATTTGCCCTTGCATATTAGCGGTGATGGCCGCTTCTACGTGGAGATTGTCTTCAGCCCTTTCGCCGGGATTGTTTAAAGAAGCCGGTTCGGTAATGCTGCATCCCCGTAAGCCATAGACCTTGAAAGCACGTACTGCCACCCCGTCCGGGTAAATATAATAGTATTCATCCGCCCATGCGCCCCACCCATCCGCCATGTTAGCTATCTTGTATCGAACGTCGCATATGGCGTAGCGCCAGTGCACCACAATCCGGGCGTCATGATTTTCGATGAGCCGCACGTGTGCATAGCGACAATGTTTGTCCGACATATGCTCACAGCATCCAATTACATCGCCGCCTCCGCCTTCGGCGCTCTGGTCGGCAACCCATTTGCCATTCTCGGTGACGAGGTTCATATTGTAGTTCGTGCCGCGCCAGAAGACCATCTGGTAGGGATTATTATCGAAATTCACAACAATATCCGGATGTTCAGCAACTCTCCAAAGGGCATCCCACTCGGGATAAAATTTCAACTTACAATAGGTTGCTCCAAACTTGCCCGATCCTTTAGGCAGTTCGGGCAGTTTTCGCCACTTTAGCGCAGGAGGGGCTTTCGGTACATTGCTACGGTATGATTTCCTTATCTCCTCAGCCGATAGGGCATGTCCATATATCTTCAGTTCATCTATGATGCCATCAAAGGAGTAAGAGGTCGGGAAATTTACCCTCGGCCGAACTAATGCATTGCGATTCATCAGAGTTTTTTTATGGTTTCGGCCAATTTGGAAATCTACATCATTGGCAGGAGTGAACTTTCCTTTGACGGGTAACCTGGCAGCCACTTTCCCATCGATGTAAACGGTAATCCCCTCGTCCTTGCTGAATGTGCCTGCGATGTGGGACCATTTTGTCATAAAAGGTATTGCTTGCTCAGAGGAACACTTTTGCCATTTGCCGTCAACCGCCAGATGCAAACCAATCCGCCCGAAATCATCGAACCCGAAAAAGTACCCCAGCCGGTGTTCTTTTTCTTGATTGACAATAGCACACCAATTGTATGGGTAAGCCTGTGGCGCCACCCAGGCCTCTACAGTGAAAGAGTCCCGCACTCGTGGGGCATCCTTTGCTTTGCGAACGATATGCGTTGTGAATCCATCAAATTTTAAACCAGTCCCGCTTACACCCGGAAGGTACCAGTAGTTCCGCAAAATGGCATCTTCTTTTCCCACAACGCTGTCTAAAGCAATCTTGCCCTGCCCCTCGTCAAATTTCCACCAAGCAATGGGAACGTTATCAACGGCAAATGCCACTGTGGGCAATAACAATGCGAGTGTTGTTATGAAGCTCATAATCAAAAACGCTTGTCTCATTTGTTCATCCTCGTTTTTCCTTTGTTTCGATATCCAAACTCTATTTCCTTATTGTTTAGGATTGTTTGGACAGCTACTGTCCAGCCTGGGTATTCGGCCCAATCCGAGATGTGCACAAAACGGAGAGAAAGGCCACACATTTTTCGTGACAATCTTCCTAACTATCACCTCTGGCATAGAAATCTCCAAGGCAATTGACTGTTACTCATACATATTAAGCCTTTCACTACTATTAGACAACACCGTGGCAATTGTGTCAACAAAAGGTGATTATTCTTGAGATCCAGAGTGGTAGGCTCACGCTGATTCATAGGAAGCATTCCGTATAAAGGATGGCGACACATATCGTCTGGATTAAAATCGAATCGGTTAAGTCTATCAAGATATCGCTTTTACCGAAGGCCTAAATATTATATAGTATCCTCGGCGATTTAACACTATATTGGGTACATTATGGTTAGCAATTCAGTCAATAAGGAGGTCGTAAGATGCGAAACTTAATTTACTTAGTAGCTCTTATCCTGGTATGGGGACTGTGCTGGACAACCGGCTTCGCCGCTGAACAAGGGCCAGTGGCATGGTGGAAGTTTGAGACCCTCATCGAAGAAAGGGTCGTAGAGTCGTTTGAGGAAGAAGATGAAATAGGGTTTCTGGAGGAGGAAATCGAGGCCCTTGAAGGAGAGATAGCAGAAGTTCGGGAAAAAATGCAACTGGCTTACGGACAGGACAAAGAAGAACTGCTGGGTGACCTCCAAGAAATGCGCCATGAACTCAAAGAACTACAAAGTGAGCTTAGAGCATTGCTGGAAGAGGAAACCGAAGCTCTCAAAGAAGAAGTAGCAGCAGTCCAGGAGGAAATGCAAGAGGCCAAAGGATCGGCAAAGGATGAGCTTAAAGAAGAGCTCAAAGAAATGACTCGAGAGCTAAAGGATCTGCAGAATGATCTAAAGGCATTGCCCGAAGGGAAATTTGAGGACGACAATGAAGAAGAGGAAGAATTTGAGCAAGAGGACGATGAAGAAGAATTTGATGAAGACCAAGAGGAGGAAGAAGAGGTTGAGGTTTTCATTATCCGGAAGGTCGTGGATGATATCGGCGACACCGAAGATCGGGTCAATGGTACGTACGCCAAGATAGTGCCCGGAGCTCTCGGCAATGCAATCCAATTGGACGGAAACACGAGCTATATCTTGCGTGGGGCCGAGGATGCTCCGGAGCTTTCCGGGGATTTTACGATTCAGGCATGGATCGCATTGGGAGCATATCCGACTAATTGGTGCCCGATCGCCGATCACGGCAGTGTGATAGAGAAGGGCTACTTTCTCGGTATCGATGCTCTGGGACATGCAGGATTCAGTATTGTTGCAGGGGGCAAACGATATGAGATTCGGTCCAATATACGCATACCACTAAGGAAGTGGACCCATATTGCTGGCGTCCATACTTCACAGGATAGAATCATTCTATGCGTTGATGGCAAGCGTGTGGCATCTAAAAAGGTTGATGGACAGTTTACTCCGGCAGAAGAAGCCAACTTATATATCGGCAAGCATAGCATAAAGAGAAAGCCGTATGGAACGCTGCGGCCAAATGCCACCGCGGCTGTTTATACTTTTTATGACGGTTTAATTGATGAGCTGAAGATATTCAATCATGGGCTCAGACCTGAAGAAATCTCCGAATATGTCTCGAAGACAAAGCCCAGAGCCAAACCCGCATTGTCTGTGCGGACCTTACCATCTGGTCCGCCTGGCCCCGGCAGGTTCGGTGCCTACTATACGACGCTTAAGTACTACGATGCTTGGGATGCTCCCTGGCGCGTGGGTGGGTATGCTGACATTGTTGTGCGATTTGATGAGTCGGCATGCAGGTTCGTATTCTGGCGTGGCACCAGCTACATTCCACACTGGGTAACTGAGAATGGCATTTGGTATGACAATGAGTTTAACGAAACCTGGAGTGATAAGGGCTGCCACGAGCCAATGTCGGATAAGCGCTGCCATCACTCGCACGTACGGATTATTGAGAACAACGATGCGCGAGTAGTAGTACACTGGCGGTATGCGCTGGTCGATAACTGGTACAATCTGGCCAAGGTGGATGAGTTGACCGGTTGGGGCGACTGGACTGATGAGATCTATACGATTTATCCCGATATGGTGGCCGTAAGAAAGGTCACCCTTCACAGCTCCCAGCCGGGGTCGCCACACGAATGGCATGAGGCGATAATCGTGATGGGCCCGGGCCAGCGTCCCGAGCAGGTCCTTTATCCCGAGGCTCTTACTCTTGCAAATATGGATGGGGAAACCCACACATATTCATGGCGACACGGTGCACCCGGTAAGGATGGCTTGGCGACCGAGCCAAAGGGCGCAAACATCCATTGGGTCAATACGAAGTCACAGTATAAACCCCTTGTGATTGTCTCTCCAGATTCCGATCCTTTCTTCGATATATACGCAGGTGAGCTTCGTCGTGATGTGAGCATGTTTCCCTGGTGGAACCACTGGCCGACAGCTCAAAAGCCTTCCGACGGGCGATATGCAATGGACTCGGACCTAGCCTCACATTCTTCGCTGTCACATTGTAACTGGAAACCGTATTCACAGACCGAGAATTCGATGACCAAGATTATGCTCAATGGACTGACGGACAAGTCGGCCGCTGCGCTTGTGCCTCTGGCCAAATCCTGGTCTAAGCCGGCAAAACTGATACTCAAGAAGAGTCTATTAGGAACGGCATTTGTTAGTGAAGGATACGATCCGACCGAGCGGGCTTATCAACTCGCGTGCAAGCAACGTGGAAAACCTTCAACCCTTGAGTTTGAGCTCGCCTGTGGAAAGGATTCGCCCGCAGTAAATCCTGCCTTCGTGGTTAAGAACTGGGGTACAAAGGACGTGACGCTCAAGATTAACGGTAAGAGAATCCAACGTGGCAGGAATTTCCGTTTTGGCCACCAAAATTCAATAGAGGGTAGTGACCTTATTGTCTGGAGCAAGATTGAATCGATCGAGCCACTGAAGATAACACTCAAGCCAGCTAAGGGATAGGTTTGTCCTTCCTTGGAGAAAGCACTGTCAACATATTGATTATTGTTTGTTAATTCCCTGGCTGGGCGCCGCGGCGACTGCTTTATGTCTTTTTCAATAATCAACTATCATTTATCAATTATCATTTTTTGAGGTTCACTTTATTTTAATTTCTAATGTAATGCCCTGTTGGGCGGGGAGTATGAGCATGCGTCCGTTTTTTTTACCTATTTCCCGGATCAAGGCGTCCCCCTTCTTCACGGAGATATTCGCTATTTCAGTGGGTGCTTCCAATGTAATTGAATGTTTCCTGGCTGATACAAGACTAACTAAGATAAGGTTATTGTCCCAATGGAGACGCTTAATCTCAATCTGCCCGCGACATAACACACCTTCAATTGTCCCCGAAGGCCAGGCCGCCGGAAGAGCAGGTAGCAGTTGGACTTTACCGGGTTCCGAAGCCACCAGCATCTTGATGATCACAGCAGGCATTCCTCCGCTGATGTCCATATTGAACAGAGATTTGTGATTGTGCATGGAGGCCAGGTTGTGCAACCAATAGCGATTGACGAGATGTACAAGACATTGATAGGCCAGCTCACTTTCTCCCAGGCTGGTGGCTGCTTGTCCGAGCTGAACCACTCCAAAGGACATGAAGCCCGATTTATTCCAGTGCCGTTCGAGTTTGATTTCTATTATCCGTTTGAAAGCAGCCTGAAGTTCAGAATCTTTAGCTATCTCTTCCGGCATACCATCAAAAAGGGCATAGAGCTGAGAGGAGTGCCTGTGACTTAGCTGATCTTTTAGTTTAGGCGTGAGCCATTCCTTGACGACACCCTCGGCGCCGATCATATAATCAGGCATCTTATTCAGCATCATCTGCCAGACAGGAATCTTCTCTTGATTTTTCCCTAATTCTCGGGAGGCTGCTATTATGTTTTGCAATAACTCTCTGGCCGCGGCAACGTCCATAGTAGCATTAAATGAGCCTTGTGAGTTAGTGTTGCCCGGAGTGTTTTCCGGGGATTGCGTCGGTGAAAAGATATATTTACCGTCCGGTCCCTCGTATAAATAGTCCTCAAAGAATAAAGCCGCTTTTTCCATGAATGGTAGTGCGTGGTCGGCCAGAAACTTCCGGTCGCCCGTATAAAGATAATAATCATAGAAAAAGTGAGCGGCCCAGGCTGCACCAGCTACCCAGAAACCACCCGCGAAAGTCGGGGCCAAGGCGTTATTAAATCCGTTAGTTGTCGACCGCGAAGGAAGTACAATACCCCGCGCTCCAAACATATGTTTTGCATTGATCTCCAGATAGGGAACGATGGACTCGATATAGGATGTATAAGCCAGCATAAGTTCGGGCATGTTTCCCATCAACATACTTGCGATGGCCGAGGGGACATTGCCGTTATGAGTAAAGTCACTTGCCCAGGAGGGGGAATAGGTTCCGGCCCAGACACCCTGCAGGGTAGGATGAAGCTCGCCCGTACACGAGATGATGTTATAGCGAGCTGCATCGAATTCTTTTTCTATGAGTGCCTTTGATAAATTCTCGTTGGTTGTTTTGGCCAGCAGGTCTTCCGTTGTCAACTTATGGTCCGACCCACCACCAAGATCCAGTCGCATCCGGTTAAAAATTTCGCCATGGATACGTTTATGGGATCGGAGCAAACTATCATAATCAGTCGAAATATTGGCCAGGGACTTTTTCACTTCTTCGATACACGAACGATCGGGATCATAGATCACCTTAATATCAACAAAAACCAGAACTTCATTCGCCCCGGTGATGACCAGTGTGTTTCCTTCTGGCTTTGTTGTGCCATTTTTCACGCTAACTCGGGCAACGCCTTCCAAAGCATGGATGCTTCCAGGATACGCATTGGCAAAGGTGTTTCGGAAGGTCAGTGCCGAATTTTCAGCGGTTATTTTCAAGTCGGTTATGTGATTCTTGAACCTTTCGGCCGAAGACGCTAACTTCCGGGCATTTAGCTTCTTGCTGGGTTCACGCGGTTTGAGTTTTAGCCGGCAATTCACCATTCCCCGATTAGAACCGGTTATCAATAACACAGCGATGCCGTGCGCTCGTGAGACAAATAGTCGGCGCTCAAACGTACCTCGTTTATCAGTCCAGTGAACGGTTATCTCCCCGGTCTGGAAATCCACGGAACGCATATAATCGGTGATATCGGTCTCGGATTGCATCTTGATGCTAAGGTCAAAAGCCGGAACAAAAGGATCGGGGTACATAAAACTGGTTTGCTCAGAGAAATCAAAAGCCAACTGTGTCGCCTGCTTATATAATCCCCGTTTAATCAGCGCCCTAATCTCAAATAAGCGGGATGAGTTGTCCGGCGGCATTTTCGGAGGTCCCATCGGCAGGAATAAACGTTCATGGGTAAAAATGATCGTTTCATCCAGCGGACGACTAAGAACGTTGGCGCCTATGGTTCCATTCCCGGAGAGCAATCCTTGCTCCCAGGTTTCCGCGTACTCAGAACTGATAAAACCACGTTCGGGCACCGGCAGCTGCCTGGAAGCACCTGATGAATCAGCAACCATGACAACAATGATTGAGCTAATCACAAGTAACACCATAGGTCCAAAGATAAGCGATTTCGTTTTCATAACTTCCGCTCCTTTCAATCGTCACTTATTTTTATCACAATTCTTATCACTGCAACGGCCCCCATATCTCGACCAACAAATCATGCAAGATTGGATCGTGCTCCTTGAGTTCTGCACGACAGAAGGGATAAAAGTCATTACGGTAGAAATAGGCCTCGGTTCCTTCGGCGAAATACTCCATTTGGTCACTCAGGCCGTAATGGCGAACCTTTTTGCCGTTGTAAAGAAGCACCTTTTCGTAGATGCCGGCAGCCTTCGCCTTCTTATAAGCGTCAACAATGCGTGGGTCATCGAAGCCGAAGTACTGGTCGTGGTAGGCATGGGCTAATTCATGGAGGACAACAGCCGGGTGTTTGATCATTTGATGTCGAGAAAGAAGATTCTTGGCCCGCGGAATATGTACCTTCTTAGCCAGACGCGGATCATGCCCGTGGGACTTCAACCAGCCGATGTTCGGATGATACTGCATAGCTCCCAGTGTTGGGTGGTGATGCTCAATCCAAATTTCCAGTTTGCGCATCTTGCTCAGTTGTTCTTCCGGCATCAGAATAGCAATCCGTTGGAGGTGATTGGCCAACATCTTCAGAGCAGCAGCCCCGGCCTGGCTATGTTCTCCTTCCAGCATTTGCGGATCCACATGCACAGTCCAGCCTTCGATGTTTCGCACAACGGGATCAAAACGGACTGCCTTGACCTTTTCCGATGCTGGGCGTAACCTCGACTTGACCTCATCCGCCACAGCAGGCTGCATTTCCAAAATGGCCTTACCAAAGGCCTTGCCAATGAGCAGGAATATTTCAGCATTGCCATTGTAGTGGTATTCACCGTCACCCTGTTTTCCATCACGCCAGTACGGCGCGGTTGGGACATAACGCACGTTGTTGTTCTTGAATTCTTCCATCTCGGCAGTAGCGGCCTGGGCTTTGCGTATGATGGCTGACTTGTACATCGGTCGATCACCTCCCTGGCCCATACCGCCGATCACGAACGGCAGGTTGGGAGATTTCAGCTCCTTGCGTACATCGCGAATGAAATTAGCCATGTTCATCTGGTAATGCTTCTCAAAGCCGTTGTACTGATCGTTCCAACCCTGAAACCAGACAAACCCCGCAAGCTCAACGGGCCCTCCGTTATAGCCCGGCATCGATTCGGCAAGGTTGTCCATCACATTTTTGATGTGTGCCATCATTTTTCTGTATTCATGACCAGGATCCCGCTTGCCGCTTTCAATTTCCTGTTGCAGTTTGTTGGGGATCGTGCTCGGATCAATCGGACCCGAACTCGGTGGCCTAAATTCCATGGCAATCGCTCGCCCTCCAACAGCGTACTTTATGATCAGTACCGGATCCTCAATCGCATCTCCGACCAGATTGCCGAATCCCAATTCGGGGCCGATGCGGTCATCCGGAGAACCGTAACCAATGGTCAACTTCCCTTTTTTTCGACGGCCTCGATTGCCAAGATAGTCGATCCAAACATCATTGCGTTCGACCCACTTGCCGTTGCTCTTCAAATTACCATAGGCCTCAGGATTCTCACTGACCACCTGCTCCAGGTGCTTAATCGTCCCCTTGCCCTCCATGTTGGATTGCCCTGCCAAGATGAAAACCTTCACCGGATTCTTACCCGGCTGGTCGGCCCAGACACGCATCGGAAGTCCGGCCAGTGCAAAAGCCACCAGTACAAATGTGTTTCGCATGACCATTGTGCATTTGTTCATTTAAATTACCTTTCTACCAGGATTTTTCATATCACTTCCTATATTCATGCTCAGCTACATCGTCGAGCCTCTTTTTAGCGGAGCACTACGACCATCCTTCTTGTATTTATCCAGTAGTGCTTTCAGTTCCGCTACTACCTCAGGATGCGTATCCCAGAGATCCGTGGTTTCGTACGCATCCTCCGCCATATCGTAGAGTTGACCAGGCGTGCTCTCGCCGGGATCCTTGTCTCGTGGATCAACCCGGCCACCCGAACCTTTCGTCCCCAAAATCAACTTCCACTTGCCTTTGCGGATCGTGAAGGCGCCCCAGCAGGAGTGTTGGATCAGGGCTTCGCGGATATGCTTCGTAGTTGTTCCCAGCAATGCAGGCAAAATGTTGTAGATGTCTTCGCCGGCATCGGAGGGAAGCTTGTACCCGGCAATTGCGGCGAAAGTTGCCGTCATATCCGTTAATTCAATCGGTTCGTTCGATACAGCTTTTGGTCTGATCTTGCCGGGCCAGCGAGCAATGAAGGGGATACGGTGTCCACCTTCCCAAGCATGCGACTTGTAGCCGCGCAGTTTCCAGGCCGACTTATGCCCGTTCACCCCTATACGCGGACCGTTGTCACTGGTAAAGATGACCAATGTGTTGTCCGATAGTTTCAGTCGCTTCAGCGTTTTCAGTATCTGCTGCACACACCAGTCGGCCAGTACTACCTGATCACCACGGAGTCCGGCTTGACTCTTGCCCTTTACGAATTGCGGTGGTTTCCACGGGGCATGCGGTACTGACAGCGGAAGGTAAAGAAAAAAGGGCCTATTGGCATTGTCTTTGTTGTAATCTTCCAGGAATTCGATTGCTTTTTCGACAAAGGTGGTGTCCGCATCTTCATGACGCCATCCATCCACCACCCACTTCCCTTCCCTGAATTTTGGAGTACCGACAACGTTTCTTTGCTCAATGAAGGAAACTAAAGGATCATCGGTCGCGCAACCTGGCGTGACGAACGAGTAATCAAAACCATAATCCAAAGGTACAGTTTTAAGTGGTTTTGAGTAGTCCATCCCATTACCGTCTTTTGACCTCCACGTCGTGCTCTCCTCCGGTTCCTTCCCTTGCTTCCAAATCCAGCCCAACCCGAGGTGCCACTTGCCAATGCACGCAGTACTGTAACCGTGGCTTTTCAACATAGATCCCAGAGTCAAACGTGTGGCCTCGATGAGCAGTGCACCGTCACCCTCGATGACACCGTTCCTCAGCCAGGTGCGCCAGCAGTAACGCCCTGTCAGCAAGCCGTATCTTGTCGGTGTGCAAACAGCGGAAGGTGAGTGTGCATCGGTGAAACGGACACCCTCTTGGGCAAAACTGTCTATGGTTGGGGTCGGAATTTTCGATTCGGGATTATAGCATCCGATGTCACCGTATCCCAAATCATCAGCCATTATGAGGACTATATTGGGCAAGGTCTCAGCTCTTTCTGCCCA
>SMTZ1_10003132_pt1 | contig 16681 bp, 19 predicted proteins | sample DeeMarSWOR136_30_FD_25667 | JGI IMG/M metagenome (IMG submission 25667)
TACCTTTCTACTTCTAATTAACCTCACCAAACAAAGATAATTATAGTAAAAGCAATTAAAATGATAAAATAATTCATTAAAAAATCCTACAAAATATTAAAATAGCTATACAAACTTTATATTTTTCGGAAAATAATGATTGACATTGATAAAAAAGATAGGGAAATCTTATATCAACTAGATATAGATTATAGACATAAAGTAACACGAATAAGAAGAATTATAATTTAACCCAAAATTTTAAATTAAGTAAAAAATGTGTGTTAGTACCAATTAACTATTATATAATTTTTAAAACATAGTATTCTTTCCATGGGAGGGATAAAAGTGCTCCCATGGCTAATTTCCTTTATTCACCTCCGCGTCTTCCCAAAATAATTTTATAGTTATAACTTTTAATTAGAGTTTTAATTGTTGAAAGATTCTTTATAATCTTTTCAATCTCTTTTGTTTTTTCTTTTTCTATTTTATTTATTATTTCATTAATTGAGCAAGTAAGTCTGTATATTTGAACAGGTTTTACTTTTCTTTTTTTTATAAAAGTTAGTTTTGTAATCCAACCTTTTTTCATAAGTTCCTGTGTTGCTACACTTACCTCTTGTTGTCTTTGTTTTGTTTTTTGTTCAATATCAACAGAACGACATCCACCATTTATTGATATGCATAAAAGTGTTTTTGCAATATTTTTTTGCATACCCAGCTCAGAAAATAGCTCAATAGCTTTACTTTCATGCAAACTTATCTCATTTGAATAATTTTGAATCATATCTCATTCAACTGTTTTTTATCTTTAATAGAGTTAACATATTTCCTATGATTAAACAGATGTGTTAAAGCAAGCAATCCATACAAAGAATGAAATTCAAACATTTATCAAATCTCATCATTTACCTTTCTACTTCTAATTAACCTTACCAAACAAAGATAATTATAGTAAAAGCAATTAAAATGATAAAATAATTCATTAAAAAATCCTACAAAATATTAAAATAGCCATTCAAACTTTATATTTTTCGGAAAACTATGATAGACATTGATAAAAAGGATAGAAAAATTCTATATCAACTAGATATAGATTCAAGACAAACAGTAACACAAATAGGAAGAAAGGTAAATCTAAAAAAAGATGTAGTATCATATAGAATAAAAAAACTAATAGAAAAAGGAATAATCCAAAATTTTTATACTGTAATTGACTCCTCAAAACTTGGTTACACAAGTTTCAGAATATACCTTATATTTCAAAGAACAACACCTGAAATCGAAAAAGAGATTGTTAACTATTTTATTGAAAATAAATACACATGGCTAGTTTGTTCACTAAAAGGAAGATACGATCATGATGTAATAGTCTGGGTTAAAGAAATAAATGATTTCTATTCATTCTGGAACAAAACAATACAAAAATATCATAAATACTTCCAAAATCAAATCGTATCAATATACAATCAATCCCTAACATACAGAAATTCCTTTTTATTAAAAGATGACTACGACAAAGCAGATAGGGTAAAATATGAAATTGTTGGAGGAGGAAAAAAAGTAGAAATCGATGAACTTGATTTTAAGATACTAAAAATTTTAGCACCAAACACAAGGATATCAACAGTAAAAATCGCAAAAATACTAAATTCCACATCAATTACTATAAAAAACAGAATTAAAAAATTAATAAAACTAGATGTAATCCAAGGTTTCAGAGTTAATATTGATTTTTCAAAATTAGGATACTATTTCTACAAAGCTGAAATCCAACTCGAGGAATATACAAAAAGAGATGAAATTATCAACTATATAACAAAAAACTCACACCTGACAATGATAGATGAATCAGTTGGTGTTGCTGATCTAGAGCTTGATTTTATAGTGGAAAATACAAATACATTCTATGAAATCATGGACGATCTCACAAAGAAATTTCCAGGAACAATAAAAAATTATAAATATTTCAATGTATCAAAAATTCACAAACTTATATATCTACCTGAAATAAGTTAAAAAAATCATTTTATTTTTTCATAACATAGTGGTAGGCTCAGATATCTATCTTCTTCCTTTAAAATAATACCACTTTTTTCAAAATTAGTTAAAATTAATTTCAACTTATTTTCATTAAATTCTGGAAAATTTTTCTTTATAACACTAAAAGTTACTATGTCATTACAAAATAAAAAAATCTTACGCTCAAGTTCATCCAAAACAAAAATTTTAATGTTTTCTGGATTCCTCTTATCATATATCTTCAAATAGTTTTTTCCATCCAAATAATAAAAAATAAATCTATCAATAGTAGTTCCCCGTTCTAAACCCGTAATTTTAAATTTATAGAATTCATCATTCCAATTTTCTACCAGACCCTCCCAATCGTTTTCATTAATTTCTTTTTTTCGCTTAAAATTAAAAATATAACAAAAATTTTTTTCCAAAAAATCTTTTGGAAACATTATCTTATCAATATCAGTGTAATCCAAGGATTCTATATTATAATTACAAAAATTATTGAAAATATCGCTTCCAAACTCAACTGCTAAAAAACTAATATGAGGAGGATAAAGATATTTCTTTATAAGATCAATATTATCCTTTGTTTCCTTAAAATCAACTGACTCTTCATTTGGATAGTTTGTAATAATATTGTAATTAACTTTTATGCCGTTTTCCTTACAAAATTTTAAGGCTGCAATGTTATCAATTACATGAACCCCCTTGTTAATTTTTTTAAGATAATTAAAACTAAAAGTTTCAATACCGATTTGAATCTCGTTAAAACCTGCATCCTTTAAAAAAGTATAATCTTCATTTTTTAATACACCAGCCCTTGTCTCAACAAAAAAAGAAAAATCCTTACCAATATCCTTTAATTTTTTAAGAAGGATTTTATAGTTTTTTTTAGGTAAAGTGTTACCTATAAGTTGAAAACTAAGAATATTATATTTATCTGAAAGATATTGAATTTCCCTAACGATTTTTTCAACCTTTTTTTCCCTATATTTATTATAAAGAACCTTCTGACTGCAAAAGGTGCATTTATTCCACCAACATCCACGAGATATCTCCACAGGCAGACGACCAAATAAAATAAAATATTGCAAAATCTCACTACTGGTTTTTTCCAAATCACAATAAAACTTATCAAAATCAAGAAATGGTAAACTATTCAAATCTATCAAAATATCTGATTTATTCCAAATAATTTCCTTACCATTTCTATAAATCAGATTAGGAATTGATCTGTAATTTTCAAAATCAGTTGTAAGGCGAAAAAGTGCTTCTTCACCATCACCAGATACAATAAAATCAACATAATCAAAAGCACGAAGTGTATTTATCCCAAGATTCCCAACAGTTCTGCTACCTCCAAAAACAATCTTTTTTTTAGGGTAAAGTTCCTTTATTTTTTTTGCAATAGAAAGAGAAGGTAAAAACTGTCCATAATTCAAGGTAAAACCAATCAAATCAAACCTTTTCCAATCAATATTTTTAATAACCCAATTATAAAAAAAATCTGTTTTTTCAATATAATCCTTAAAAGAAAACGAATTAGTCAAATTATTTCCCTTAGATAAATGTTCTGAAAAATATTTCTGAAATTTCTTATGATTTCTTTTCCAATGATCTGGAAAAACATATCTAGAAAAAATCATTTGAGCAGTATAGGATTCATTAGGATTATAGATTAAAAAATTATAATTTTTAAGTCCAAAAATTTCGGCAGCCTTAAGATAAAGATGGGATGTTTCAATAATACAATTTCTTTCTTTTAAATAACAAGAAAGTAAAGGTAGCTGAATTGCGGGGATTGCAGTTCCTGCAAAGGGCATAGATATAAGTAAAACTGATTTCTTATTTGAATTAATTTTTCCACCCCACGATTAATTCTACCCATAATTTGGATAAATTTTTTAATCTAACAATAAATTATGTGATTATTTAACGGAAATTTTTTTCCACATCCAAATTATAATCGGTCCTATCGTGGAGATGCTACCTGCTATAGAATGAACAATCATCTTTACTCCCACCATCCTTCTATTATTTATTACCATGATAAACTTTGTCTATGATACTATATAAAAATATCGTGACAAAATGTCGAATTGAAAATATAATTATTAAAATAAAAATTTTTTATAATTTTAAAAGAACTATTTAGAATTTAGTATTTCAATAGCCATTTCCAGACAGGAACTAATACTATCTTCTTCTTATTCTTAGTTTCTTCTCCTTCAAAATCCCAAGTAATAATAAGCAAGTTATTACATCGTAATTCTTCAGATGCTTTAGTTAATGCAATATATTCTCTTTCATTAATTTCGTTAGGATCTGATGCATAAACAACTTGAATAAGTTGTTTGACTTTTGAGCCTTTTTTAACGACAAAATCAACCTCTCTTTGTTGATGATCCTTCCAATAATAGACTTCTGAATCAGGAGACCAATATGATTTTCTTCTAAAGAGCTCTATTGCTACTAAATTTTCGATGAATTTGCCAACGTTTTCTGAAAATTTAAATGAAACAGAGTTAATTATTCCAGTATCAATACAATATATTTTTTTAGGGGCAATTTTTTGATTTTTTAATTTAAACGAAAAACGTTCAATCGTAAATAAAAGATAGGCTGTAGATAAATAATCAATATAATTTTTAATAGTATGAACATTTTTTATAGAAATAATGTTTTTCAATTTTCTAAAAGTTATCTCAGTTGATGAATTTGTTATAAGATATCTTGTTAACTCTTTAAATGTTGTTTTATTTTTAATTTTATATCTTAACAGGATATCTTTTTGTAAGATATCTTCGTAAGTCTTAATCAAGATTGTTTTACCAAATTTATAAACTTCAGGAAAACCTCCAAGAGAAAGATACTCAACGAGAGTATTTTTTAGTTCTGAAATTTTTTTTGTTGAATACAAATCCTCTTTTTTTAGTACTGTACCATGAAATGTTAAAAATTCAGTAAAAGAAAAAGGATAAAGTGTAAAATCAACGTATCTACCTGTTAGATGAGTAGCTAATTCTCCTGATAAAAGTTTGAAGTTACTACCAGTTAATATTACTTTTTTAGTTCTTCTTAATCTATTTGCAAATAATTCCCATCCTTCAACGTTTTGGATTTCATCTAAAATAACATATTCAATATCCGAACCATACAACTCATAAAATGCCTGGAGAATAAGATCTAATTCCTTAGGTTTGATATCAATAATTCTTTCATCGTCAAAATTAATATAACCACATCTTTTTTCTTTAAAAAGTAGTGTTGAAAATATTGATTTACCAGATCTTCTAATACCTAATATTGCTAGAATATTTGGGTGTGTCAGAAATCCTATTAGTTTTTCATTTGGAACAAGACGGTTTATGATTTTTTCCCTTGAAAATGTTTCATTGATTTCTTCTTTTTGAGCAATAATTATTTTTTTTAATTCTTCAACGTTCATAAAATCAATAATGACATACTTTTTTAAAAAGTTTGCTATTTATAATGACATACTTTTAAAAAATATAAATATTTTTGTATATAATATTATAGGAAATAAGATTTAAGTGGTTTTATATTGTTTATTTCCTAGTAATTTATTTTTTATAATACTTTTTCTAAAACTAATAGTTTAATAGTCAGTTCCGATAAGGAATAAATTCTATTTCTTTTCCATTTATATTATCTGTTAAAACATAATATTATTTGATAATTTATAATTGGAAATATCGAAAATTTTCTTTGCATCAAACAAGCCTTTAACCTCTCGATATTTACTATCTTTAATTTTGCAATAACAAGAATGTAATACAAAGAAACATTTAAATTGAATTTAAAGATTAAAATAATATAACTTTTTGCTTAATGGGAGGAAATTATAACATGCAAAAGAATATATTTAGAAAAGCAATAGTTTTTGGAATTATAGTATTATTTATTGGACTTATTATATGTCCCAATATTCTTGGTATTTCAGATAAAAAATTAATTACACCAAACGAGCAAGTATTTGATTTGTTAATTTCTTCTTTTATGAAACTTGGTCATATTCCCTCTATGAGCACATGTATTATAAAAAATGATAAAGTAGTATGGGCAAAAGGATATGGCCTTTATGATATTAGGCTAAGTAAAAAAACTGATATTGATACAGTTTATGCAGTTGCATCTATTTCAAAAACTGTAACTGCAACGGCCTTGATGCAGTTATACGATTATGGTTTATTTGACCTGGACGATGATATCAATAATTACCTTAATTTCAGCATTAGAAATCCAATGCATCCAGATGTTTCCATTACTTTTCGTATGCTTCTATCCCATCATTCAAGTCTTGCTTCAGACACTGATACCTGGCATCTACATAAGGACTACCCAGGTGATTGCCCGATAGGATTCTATCCTTTTTTAAAAGAATATCTCACTCCAGGTGGCAGTGAATACTATCCTGAGGTTTGGTCTGATTCATGTCCAGGTGAAGAATTTCATTATTCTGGAATGGGGTATGCACTTATTGGGCTACTAATTGAGCAGATGACTGTTGAACACTTTGACAAGTATTGTATAGATAATATTTTTTTACCTCTTGAAATGTATAATTCAAGTTTCCGTTTTGCAGATATTAATACAGAAAAAATTGCTGTACCATATATCTACTGCTTTTGGGGATATGAACCTTTTATGCATGCAGGTGATATAGACTATCCAAGTGGCTGCCTGAGAAGTTCAATTGAAGATTTATCTCATTTCCTAATTGCGCATATGAACGATGGATGGTATAAAAATGTGCAAATTCTAAATAATTCAACAATTGATATAATGCATTCACCTCAGTTTTCTTATGATAATTATGGCCTTGGATGGCAGATATGGGAAAAACAAAAAGGTAGGATTATAATTGGTCATTCCGGAAGTAATATAGGTGTTTCAACATTGATGAAATACGATAGTTCTAAAGATGTATCAATTATTTATTTTATTAATAGGATGAGTTCTTTGCTTGTAGAAAATATGGTTCAAAAGTTAATTCAAAGATTACTTTTTATGAAGTCAGATCAATTTTAGTAAGGAAAATTATTTTTAAAATTTAATGCTGAATTCTTATTGAAAAAAATAATTACTTCCAATTATTACTCCAAGATTCAAGATCAGAAAAAACCCCTTTGAAATCTGGTGATATGCCTAAAATAAGATCTCTAAGATCAAGTGCCCACATCCTTTGTTTTTCATATAATTTTTCATGAAATGACTTTAAATTGAAATCTATTCCATATATTTTAAGTTTCATATTTATAGATGAAATATTTACAGATGTACCTCATTTTATCCTATTGTTGATTCTATATTTTTGCAATAACAATTTTGTAAAATTAAGTCTAAAAATTTTTTGAATTAATCCTTTAAATAGAAAAAATTATTACAGGGAAAAATTATTTTAAAACCTTGTTTTCTGAGAATTGAGCTTATATACAAATTATTATTGATATATTTTCTAAGGGAAAAACAAAAAATGAAAAAGAAAAAAGCAGGTATTGTGTTTTTCGTGCTGTTTATTACAGCTGCTGTTCTAACAGTTGATACTCAATCAAGTTCAATGGAAAATTGGACTGAAATACAAAAAATCATTGCATCAGACCGTGCAGAATTAGACCATTTTGGAAATTCTATTTCTATTAGTGGTGATTATGCTGTTATAGGAGCTATTGGCTATGATTCAAGTCGTGGTTCTGCTTATGTTTTTAAGCGTTCTGGTACAAGTTGGTTGGAGGAGGCTAAGCTTGTTGCATCAGATGGTGCATCTGGTAACCGTTTTGGCTGGTCCGTTTCTATTGATGGTAATTATGCTCTCATAGGAGCATGTAGTGCTTATTCACATGATTTTGCTTATATTTTTAAGCGTTCTGATAGTAGCTGGACTCAGGAGGCTAAGCTTGTTGCATCAGATGGTGCATCTGATGACGAGTTTAGCTGTTGTGTTTCTATTAGTGGTGATTATGCAATTATAGGAGCACGCTGTGATAATGATAATGGAATTGGTTCTGGTTCTGCTTATATCTTTTCACCTTCGGGAGCAAACTGGATTGAGCAGGCAAAACCTCTTGCCTCAGATGGTGCAGCAATTGACAATTTTGGATGGTCTGTTTCTATTAGTGAAAATTATGCTCTTATTGGAGCATATGATGATGATTTAGGTTTCGGTTCTACTTATGTGTTCATGCGAGAAGGTAGTGAAAATCAGATATCGGATACCTCAACAAAAACACCCGGTTTTGAATTGATTCTTGTGTTATTTGCCGTTGCATTGATCTTATTTTGGAAACGAAGAAGAATTTAACTTCCAACAAGAGAAGCCCAATATTTTTTACCGGTAATCATGGGTTCAAATCCATTCTCCTGCATTATTAATGTTATAGTTAATTTTCATAGGAATGAAAAAAATAAATAAGTGTGGACACTGTATTTTTTAAAAACTAAATCAGTGTGCGATTTGTATAAAAATAAATGTTTAAATCATTTTATTATATTACTACATTATAAAAATTATTCTTTGAGGAGGATATAGAGTGAAAAATCAGAGAAATATCTTAAGGAAAACTCTGGTTATTTTGATTGTTTTTTTATTTATTAGTATGAGTGCTCCGCCATCAAATGCATTAGCTCAGAAAGGGACCAACAATAAGGATAAAAACTTAAGCTTAATTATGTTACTTCTAAAAATTAATTTTGATTTTAGATTCTTAAATATATTTTCTGTTGGAAGATATTTTTATCGACAAATGAGACCCCCAGTTGCTATTCAAGCTTATCCTGATGCTGTGGATTTGAAGTATCTTAATGAAACCACATTTAATATCGGTGGAAAGAATCCTGATACACTTGAATGGGAATCGATGATAAAGGTTGTTGGAGGTTGGAATTGGGCATGGTGGAGTCCAAGAATAATCTATAGCTTTGAATTTATACCTCCTAAAGATGCACCAGGTGATGTATGGAATGTTCAATTTGATCCTGAACAGTTGATAATGGATACAAATACGAAAAATTTAAACTGGTCAGGTGCCGAAGACCCCTTTAGAACAAATGTTACTATAATGCTTAAGCCCTCTTTAGATCCAACATATCCTTCAGAGGATGTTGTATTAAAAGTAAATATTGTTAGAGAGGAGCTTTTGGATCATAATCTTATTAGATCTGGTGCTCCAAAATGGGTATTTACTCATCATAAAGAATATATCGAAAAGATGGACAAAATGGATCCAACAAGATTCAAATTTTGGGATAGTGCTTCTAGTATTATTATGTATAGGCTTCTTGGTAGACGATTATTTTTCCTAATGAATTTACTACAATTCCCTTCATATGATAAATGGGTAGACAGCACAGTTCAGATATTAATTAGAGTAAATAAATACCATCAAGCAGAAATTATTCCTCCATTACCTCTTGATATCAAACCTTATGAAGTAAAATCTATCCCTGTTACCATAAGAAATTTAGGAAGCCATATCGATACATTTAATTTTAGAGTAAAAACTACAGATAAAAACATGGTTGTTACCCCTCCACCTGCAATTACATTGAAACCTGGTGAAGAAGCTCAAGCACTTGTAGGTGTTGCTGCACCAAAAAGTTTTTTATCACTTGGTGCCACAACTTCAATATTTTTAGAAGCATATTCTATTTATGACCCAAACAATGTATTTTCAAATACAATAACTTTATCAATAGTAGGGGTACATCTTGCAGGAAGTCCTACATACAATTTTGTGATATTTTTGATAACACTATTTGTAATTTTTGTAATAATTTTTTATTTTATAAGAAAACGCAGGGAAAAAATATGTATAAAACCAGATAAACCATGGGATAATCTAGAGGAAAAGAAATATCTTGAAAAGTTAAAAGAAAAAGATAGAAGAAAATACAAGGATACTTTAAGGTTAATGAAAGATGAATACGACTCTTCTATGCTTTGGTATAAATATTACTGCAATGCACTAATAAAAACGAAAAAGGGTACAAGAAAAAAAATTGAAATAAAAATTGGTTTAATGAAATTATCTGAAAAAGTTAGAAAAAAATTAAAGGAAATAAAAGAAACTAGAAAGGAGAAGTTAAGGGCAAGAAAGGAAGAAATTAATGTTCAAAAGGAAAAACTACCAGAAGAAAAGCCTGTTGAAAAACCTATTTCAATTATAGAGACAAAACCTTTAAAAATCAAAAAGATAAAAATTATTGATAAAAAGGCAGAGTTGGAACGCACTAGAAGAGATAGAATTATTTCAAGAATTAAGCGCGAGCAAGAAAGACAAATAAGAAAAATAGGCAGTGGGACTTAACAATATTGAAAAAATTTGTACTAATTATTTTAAAAAATAATAATGCAAACTTTCGTTTAAATGATTGCATTTAAAATGCAAATATTATAACTCAATAAATTGTTGTGAAAATATACCTTTTTTTATTTCTTCAAAACTAATATGAACTGGTACTATCTGCTCTATTTCTTGCTTCCATATTTTTTCTTTATCTTCAATTTTTTTTTCAAACTCTTTTTGATTAAATAGTTTTTTATAATATTTTAATTTAGAATTTATCAACGAAACATGAACCTTGTTTTTTTTCTGGATTAAAAACCATAGATCATATATGTCTCTTGCATTATCTCTAGTAAAAATTGCCCTTATTTTTTCAGCCATTATCTCAGATGTTGCCATAACCGGAGCAGTATATGGTGGTAAATCTTCATATATAGGAGTAATTGTGTTTATTTTAAAAGGCATCTCAACTTTTTCTCTTTTGCTTATCTCTAGTCTTATATAGGAATGACTCCGTTCTGTTCCATCGAAAAGTGGACCCTTTATTTTAAGTGAATAATTAACTCCTAAATCATCTTCTTTATTTTTCTTTTTATATGTTTCACATCCAAATATTTTCATATTGGTTAAAACCGAATTTAAAACAGATTCAATATTTACATCAGATTTAATTGTAAAATCCAAATCCTCACTAAATCTGTTTAAACCATACGTTTTTTGAAGAGCAGTTCCGCCTTTAAAAACAAATTCGTCTTTGACTTTCCTATAAAAATTCAATAAAAAAATATGTTGCAGATAGTCTTTTTCAATCTGACCAAGGTTAAAACCTGTTATTTCTCTATAAGTTGTCAGTTTTTTTCTTGTTAACATAAACTATAGCACCTCGTTAATTTTTATTTTCCATCTAATGCTATTTTTACCTGTTGGTGGAAGATAAGGATTTAATAAGTCATATCGAGAATTAAGATATTTTTTAACTTTCTGATAAATATCAATATCATTTTGTTCTAATAAGTATCCAAGTCTTTTAATAAGAACGATAGAATTCATTTTTAAGGCAAAGTCAAGAATTTTATTAACATTTAATTTGGATTCCCTAATAGCACCTAATGTTTCATTTAATGGGCAGTATTTTGGTAGAAATAGTGAATCTATTATTATTTTTTCCTTTTCTCCAATAAAAATATATCCAGATTGAGTTTTTTCACGGGTATAGCCAAAAACTCTTCTTAGATTTATAAACTGAATTTCCTCATTATCATATCTAATTCTTTTTTTTGATTTTGTTGTTGCTATTTGCATAATTCTTGGTATTTGAGTGGTTAGATTGTAATAGGATAGACCAGATAAAAATGAAATATACGAAGGATGTATTAAATTGCTTGCTATCACATGAAAAGATGTATCATGTAGTGAATATTTTCCTTTTTCAATTCTTTTTATTATATTCCGCATTTCAAGTCTTTTTAGATATAAAACTGTGTATTTCCTGCTTTTGTTTATTATTCTTGCTGCATCAAAAATTGTAATTATTCCAAGATTTTTTTCTTTAATAGCACTAATAAAGTGTCTTTCATTCATAATTATCTTAACTTTATGTAAATACTAGTTAATTAACTTTTTGTTTTTATATAACTATCATAAATGAGGTTTTTAAATTAATAAAAAGATATAATCTATTTATTGGAGCTTTGAATCTTTATACCATTAGTTTTTAGAATTATTTCTAATATTATAAAATTATTATCTAAAATCTCAATACTATAAATATGTAATCCTAAAATAATGTCATAACATAAAATTAACATCTGTTAATATTATTTTAGAATCAATTATATATTAATTAATTTGGAAAACTTTTAATTTAAAAATCATATGCATTATTTCGTATTTGAAGAGGAGAAGAAGAGATGAAAGCGAAAATAATTGGTATTTTAGTATGTATAATGCTGATGACTACTATTTTAACGACTGCTCAAAATCTTAAAGATATAACAGCTAAAGATGAATCAGACGAAATTAAACAAATTTCATCTTATGATGTAGAGGCACCTGTTTGGGAGGTTGGTTATAAATGGACATATAAAATATATAGAATTATTGTTAATTATCAATATCCAGATCTAGGTTTTTACATGGATCTAAAAATTGATAATTTTCCTCTAGAAGTAACAAAAGTTACTGAGGACTTTTATGAGTTAACATTTGATTCAAGCTGTAATGGTTTCTCTTGGTTTTTTGTTGATCTTGGCGATGGCCCTATAAATATATCATTTGAATTAATAAGTCCAACAATTGAAGGAACTATAATTTTAGACAAAACAAGTATGGGAATAAAAGAAGTTCATCCAACAATATCTGGTGAGTTTGATGTGGAGATTACTGAGCAACCTTATATTGAGTTACCTTTTAAGTTACATAAGAAGGTTCATGTGACCATCAATTTGGATATAATTTTTGATAATCCTAACCAACCAATAGTTAAATTTCCATTTAATCTAAGTGAGTGTTGGGGACTTCCTTCTGAAAACTTTACTCTATTTTGTACTATTGAATCTCCACTATTCGAAAATATTGATAACGCTAATAGAAAAATTATAAATCCAATATTAACTATTTTAAATGAAACTATTGATGGGCCAATGATTTCCAGATTACTAGAATTTTCAAATATATTAAAAGATATTCTCCCGATAATCGATGTTTGTTACATCTTAACTGAGTATCTAGACCGGGAATGTGTATTTAAAACTCAAGGGAGCGAACTACCAAATATTTGCTGTTTAAGTAAAGATTGGATAACAGTAACTGCAGGAACATTTGAATGCTACAACATTTCTATATTTTCTATGTTTGGAATTAACATAGCAAATATTTATTATAACACTACGTTAGGTGCAATAGTAAAAGTTATAGGAAATTTAGAAGATATTCTTCCTTCGGTTAGTAACATCCACATAGAACTAATATCATATGATTTATAATAACAAATATTACATTTCAAAATTCACATCTTAATTACTTAATGATTGCGCAAATTAGGATTATTTAATAAAACATAAACAAACTAAAATAAATTCTAACCAATAATATAATTATTTATTTAGAAAACTTTTAATTTATAGTTTATATGCATAAATATATATTTGAGGAGGTAAAAAGGATATGAAAATTTTAGGAAAATATATGATAATTTGGATAATAATTCTATTAATTGGAGTAAGTGTTGTATCAGGTTTTACTAAGATTGAATCTGAAATAAAGCAATTAAATGAAAATACTAAAATCAAAATCGCAGATATTTATACAAAATTTGAACCAAGCGGAGGATGCGCAGGGATAAACATAACATGTTATGATCAAAATGTCACATGGACTGCAGATGATGAGGGAACAATATTTGGGAAGCTAATGTACATTAATTGGAGTTGGGAAATATTAAAAACTCCACTATATATACCTCGTTTAGCATTCTATTTTATGAGCGTTACAGACGTTGAAATGAATGAATGGATACCTTGGATCAAACCACTATTTTTTGTTGAGTGGAAACATTTATGGAAATATGGAAACGGAACTTTTTCTAAAGATTTTGAAATTTCTTTTAATTCTGAAGGAAGAGAAAATGTTCTACTTGATGCTTTTGTATTAGTCCGGGGAATTCCTAAAGATTTAGATGATAGTACTACTTTTATAGATTCATGCACATCACATATTAATGTCACTATCGTTTGATAAGATACATGTTCCTGCTATTAATAGTATGATATCAACTATCATTAACCATTAAAATATGTTAAATATAACCTTTCCAAAACCCACTCCTAATAAACTTATATCGTCTCTTAAGATAATATGTTTTGTATACCATACACGACCAATTCCAATGAAAAAAAGCACCTGAGGCCCATCATAGGTCTCATTTCCTATCTCATTGATCTTATCTCCTATAACTGTTGTACTAAAAAGACTTGTATAGATAATTATTGCAACAAAACAAAAGAGTTTTTTTCTACCAACCCTAGGTGGGAAAAAAAATCCACGTCCTGAACCAGATGAAACAATTAGTGATAAATTTGTTTGCTCTGAAATAGATTTTTGCCTACTTGAAATAATTGAATTTTTTTCAAGATTATCCATAATTTTTAAACTTGTTTCAATATCATTAGTTATTTGATTATTTGCTGCATCAAGTAATGGAATGCTGGGAAAAGTGAGTAAAACAAATATTAGAATTATTGCGATTTTATTTTTCAAAAGTTTCACCTCTCAAATTATAATTGTCAATTGTAATCAATTTAATTATTATAAAACTTTTGTATAAATTATTTTATAAAATATTTAGATGATTTTATAAAATATTTAGATGTTTTATGATATAGTTTAACAAATAAAATAAATTAAAAAAAGATAGAATGCAAATCTAGTAAATAAATTGCGATTTAATCGTTCTATCTATATTTATTTCTTTCTTGTTGAAAGGCATATCTCAATTGAAGAAACATTTGAGTTTCTGCCTTCTTCATTTGTTACAGTTTCTGTACCGATCTTTATCTCTTTTATCTTTGCATCTTTTACAAATCTGTTTCTAACTATCTCTGCTGTATCTACGGCAGTACTAATTGACCTGCCTCTGGCCTTTAAGATGACCTCATCCGAGCCGTTGGCGTTGAATTGTGTCACTACCGCAAGCACATAGCTCATTGGCGGTTTCTGTCCGACAAATATTATGTTATTATCTGCCTTTCTTTCTTCATTTGTACTTTTTTTAGTTGTTTTTTCTGTCATTTTTTTACCTCTGTTTATTATTCATTTGTTTGATTTCAAATTAAGACCCATAGTCTCAATCATATTTAAATTTTTTATGGTTCAAATTTATATTTAAGAATTTTTTAATTTCTTAACATTTGTTGCCTTTTTACCTCTATCTGAATCCTCGATTTCGAATTCAACCTCGTCTTCTTCATAGAGATCTGTTCCCATTGGCAATGCTGACCTGTGAACAAAGACATCGTTTCCATCTTCAACTGAGATGAATCCGTATCCCTTGTAGCTATTGTACCATTTTACGGTTCCTTTCATTTGCTTGTCACCTCCTTCAGTCATTTCTGATTTTGTTTTATAAAGATATAAAAATTAGAAAAGTTTTCAAAACACATTTTTTGGGTTCAAAAAGATGTTTACCTTCTAACTTCCTGTCTTTACTTAATTTGGTAATATTATACATACTATACTATAAATACTTATGCCTATAGGAAAATATTGATTTTAATGAAATAAAGAAGAAATATCTGGTGATATAGAAATAAGTAAATAGAAAAACCTATCATTTGTAGCATTGTCCTGTAAAAGTTACATTTAAAATTTTTATTATTCTGCTGCTAAATCACTTAAGCTACAAATGAGTTTCCTGACGCAATTTCAGACTGTTTATAGATTAATTTTTTTGTCTTTCTTGATTTCATCAATTTTTTTAATCTTTCAGTTTTATCTTCCATTGTATATCACCTCCTATAATATACACAATTATTTAGATGTTTTTTTGCTTCTTTACATTCATTGCTTTAGGTCCTCGGGAAGATTCTTCCAGCTCGAATACAACCAGGTCATCCTCATATAGATCTTTTCCTATTTGTAATGATGATTTGTGAAAAAATACCTCTTTGCCATCTTCAACTTGTATAAATCCGTATCCCATATAGCTATTGTACCATTTTACAGTTCCGTTCATATGCTTGTCACCTCCTCAGTTCCTAAAATCTGAAATGATTAAAAGAGCAAAAATAAAAAATCCCAAAAGAGAGATTATTAAACTCTTATCTTCATTCTTTTCTGTACTTAATAACGATGTACTATCTTAAATAGTTATGTATAAATGATTCTTTGTATAATTATTTTAATAGAAAAAAAGAAAAAAATAAGGGATTGTTTTTATGTGTTTTTAAAACCCTAGAAGATGTCTCAGTATAGGGAATGCATTTGGGAACCGAACAAACAGTGCCTCAAACATATTAAATTTGAAATCAATTGCTCTATTTCTTGGTATACTGATATCATGTGTCACCTCATTACTTTCATTATGGGCTAAATCTCTGATTTTACATGTTATCGTGTAATCTCCTTTAGCCCAGGAATGATTTAATGTTACCGTAGTTCCAGATGCTGCAAAATCGGTCCACCCGCTGTTAGTTTCATCTCCCCAGTCAACAAAGTAGCTTATATCAAATCCGTCAGGATCTGTACCAGTAAAGTCAAAATCATATATTGTTCCTGCACTTCCACTTGTTGGACCATCAATTGATGGATCGTTTGGTTTTGTATTGTCAATAGCATACCAATTTGTTTGTCCAATAGATTCATTATCAATAAGGCATTCT
>SMTZ1_10008662_pt1 | contig 16677 bp, 13 predicted proteins | sample DeeMarSWOR136_30_FD_25667 | JGI IMG/M metagenome (IMG submission 25667)
GGAAGGGGTAAGCATTCCCCAGGACCCCGCAAGGGTCACTTCGAAGGCATTGAAGCGAAGGGACAATGGTGTTCTCCTTGGAAAACCAGAATCTTCCATAGTATCAATAGGTTACAAAAACACTGTCAGCAAAAGCCCGGAAACTCCGGAATTCTGGGGTGCACGGAAGGGGGTAAAGCAAGGCAGAACGGCCGTTGATTGCCATTGCCGATTCTGATACAATCCCCGTGAACCCCGGAGTGGGGAGTTGCCATGGCCGGAAAGGACTACTATGAATCTCTAGGGGTGAGCAGGGATGCCACCCAGGCTGAGATCAAATCAGCCTATCGAAAACTGGCCCTCAAATACCATCCCGATCGAAATCCCGGCGATACATCGGCCGAGGAACGGTTTAAGGAGATTAGCGAGGCCTACGGGGTATTGATGGATAAGAGCAAGAGGACACAGTACGATTTCGGCCACAGGGAGTTTGGCCGTCCTGGCTTTCAGTATACCCAGAGGGATATCTTCCAAGACATGTTCGGGGATCCCAATGCCAGCGAGGTTTTCAGGGAACTCTCCCGGGAGTTCGAACGGTTCGGTCTCCGGTTCGATCAGGATTTCATCAACCATGTCTTCTTCGGGGGAAGGGGTTTTTTATTCCGAGGGGTTTTCTTCGGCGGCCCAGTCTTCGGACGGAGGGCCTATCGTCCGAATGGCGTGTTCGGCCAGAGTATGAGGGAATCGGTATGGGGAAGGAGGAGGGCTACAATTCCCAAGGATGGGGGGATTTTGGCCAAAATCGGCCACAAAATCAGCCGATATCTCTCAGATCCCGCTTCCGGAGGCGAAAGGGCCCAGGGGAAGGGACCGAATATCCACTACAGCATACGCATTTCCCGGGACGAAGCTGCCAGGGGTGCGAAGATCAGGGTCGCGTATTCCAGGGGACGAAAACAGGAGAGGTTGAGCGTGAGGATTCCCCCTGGGGTTAAACCGGGGACGAAGCTTCGGCTCCCCAACAAGGGATTGGAAGGGGGGCACCTCTATCTTCGCATCACTATATCCGAGTAAGTGAAAAATCCTTCCCTTTTCTCGCCCGCTTCTATACCCCTGCATACTGCGTTTCTAACGCGTTGAATCGCATGCCTGGCGAAGGGTCTCTCGCAAGAGAACCGCCGCACCCAGGGAGATAAGGGACCCCATCAGACAGAAGAGGAACATGTGCTCATATCCGACTAAGGAGTAGACACCCCCTATGTGCCCGCTCCAGGCTACGATGACTCCTATCGTGATCTGAAAGAACGCTCCCCCGAAGAAGGGGAAGAGGTTGACCGTTCCCACCGAGGTCCCGGCAATCGCCCGAGGGAAGAGTTCCTTGGTGACGGTGGCCATCAACTGTCCGAGGGCTCCGCTGCCCAGGCTGAGACAGAAGAAGAGGACATAGAGCATTGCCGGGGGCAGGCTATCCGGGAACAGGGAGAAGAGGGCGCAGACCGCGCTCAAGAGGAGGCTGCAACCGACAAAAACGGGCTTTCTGCCCACCACGTTGGAGATGAAGCTCAAAACAGGGCTGCCGACGATAAGTGCTATTGCCAACATGGCAAGAATCCCACCAGCGGCCGTTTTGCTCAGCCCGTAGACGTGAATCAGATACGGTCCACCCCACAGTCCTCCAAGGGCGAAGAATACCCCGCAGGCACAGAAGGACCAGACAGCTACGGGCCAGAAGCGCCCGGCGGCTACCACCTGTTTCATTCCCTGCAAAAGTCCTATCTCCGTCTCAGGCTCATCCTCAACAACGGGGTGCATGGATGGCCAACCTTTTTCCGATGGCCGGTTGCGGACGAAGGCGTAGACCAGAGTGGCCATGACCGCGGTGGTGATGCCCATACAGACGAGGGTTATGCGCCAGCCTATGAGGTTGCTGGCCCAGGCCAAGGGGGCGCTCGAAGAGAGTGCTCCGATCCCACCCATGGCCGTGAAGATCCCGCCCATGATCACGAACTTCCGGGAGTCAAACCACTCGGCCAGGAGCTTGAAGTTGGAGACGAAGATGGTTGATACGCCAGCACCGACCAACACCCTTCCCAGGATGGCCAAGCCCAGGCTCGGGGCAAGGCCCATGAGGACCGAACCCCCGGCGGCCAACAGGAGGAAGGTAGAAACCGTCTTTCGGGGACCCCAGGAGTCGACCAGAAGGCCGGTGGGGAGCTGCATGATGGCGTAGGGAAAGAAGTAGGCCGAGCTCAGGACTCCGAGAAGAGCGCCGCTGGCCTTGAAGGATTCCTGCATATCCAGGGCGATTACGGCCGGACACAGCCGCTGGAAGTAGACCAAGACGTAACACGAAAAGATAATGAGGCAGACGAGGTATCGGTAACGCTTGGCCTTCTCAAGGTCTGAAATATTTGACATTGCTAGTCGCCAGGCACCTTATGGAAAATACGTTACCACCGCTGAAATCGCGTTCAGCTTGGTGACCTCCCCGCTATGTGTGGTTATTTACCATAGCCCTTTACCAGAACGCAACGCATCAGTGCTTCGATTCACAAATACCATGACGTATTTTCTCGACCAGGAGTTAAGCAAATGCTCATTCCATTCGGCCCGCCCTCGGCCATGAGACGTGTCGACGAGGAGTTCGGCTGAGGCTCACTCGAAGCCCTCAGCCGAGTCGCTCGGGCCGAAGGACTTAGCCGCGGGACTCGAGGGGCGTCCGCCACTGGATACTTGAACAAGCCCCCCTGACCTCACCTGGGAAGCTCCCGTCCATATGTTCCCACAAAGTTGACATGGTAGATTCGTTATGGTAGAGACCACTGGTAATAGAGACGAGGCCTTATGGGGGTATGAAGATGGATATCGAGAAAATCGGGGTAATAGGCGCAGGCGCGATGGGAAGCGGCATTGCCCAGGTAGCTGCTCAAAGTGGATGCAGAGTGGTGATGCAGGATGTTACAGAGGAGTTGGTGAAAAGAGGGGTGACCTCCATTGACAAATTCCTGACGAAGGGCATTGAGAGGGGAAAAGTCACCGAGGAGCAGAAGGGCCAGGTGTTGAGCAGGATCGTGGGGACCACCCGAATCGAAGACCTGAAGGATTCCGATTTCGTCATTGAGGCGGTGTTCGAGGATGTAAAGGTCAAACAGGGCGTTTTTGAGAAGGTCGAAGGCCTCGTTGCCCCCGAGGTCATCCTCTGTTCCAATACCTCCTCCATATCCATTACGGAGATAGCCTCGGCCACCAAGCGGCCGGAAAAGGTTGCCGGAATGCACTTCTTCAATCCGGCCCAGATCATGAGGCTCGTGGAGGTTATTCGAGGATACTCCAGCTCCGACGAAACCATTGAGACCGTTATCGATCTGGCCAAAAAGATGGGAAAGGAACCCGTTGAGGTCAAAAAGGACTCCCCGGGTTTTATCGTCAATCGCATCCTGATGCCGCACTTCATCGAGGCCATTAGAATCGTGGAGGAGGGTATTGCCACCGTTGAGGATGTGGATAAGGCGGTCAAACTGGGGTTGAATTACCCCATGGGGCCCTTTGAACTGATGGACTTAACCGGCAACGATATCGGATACCATGTGATGGAGTATCTCCATAACGAGCTCAGCAGGGAGTTAAAGTGGTTCCCGCCCAACTTACTCAAGACCCTCATCAGGGGTGGCCGTTTGGGGAGGAAAACGGGAGGTGGGTGGTACGACTATTGAGGATGAAGGCCCCATCTCATGAGGGCAAAAACCTTTGCCTGAGGAACTGACCCGTATAGGACTGTTGGCAGTCCATTACCTCCTCCATCCGTCCCGAGGCCACAACCCTCCCTCCATTGTCTCCTCCATCGGGCCCGAGATCGATGATGTAATCCGCATAGAAGATCAAGTCCAAATTGTGTTCGATTACCACCAGGGACTGGCCCTGATCCAACATCTTGTCGAAAGTATTGAGCAAGGACTCGATATCGGCCAGGTGGAGTCCGGTGGTGGGTTCATCGAAGATAAAGAGGTTTCGGGATCCATCGGCGTTGGCGATAAAGTGGGCTAACTTCAACCTTTGGGCCTCGCCGCCGCTGAGGGTGCTGGTGGGCTGCCCCAGGGTCAGGTATCCGAGCCCCACATCGCAGAAGACCCGAAGCCTCGAGACGATCTTCTCGTTCCCCCCGAAGAAATCGAGGGCTCCATTGACGGTCATGTCAAGGATGTCGTGGATGTTCTTGTCCCTGTAGTAAATATCGAGGATCTCGGGGCGAAACCGTTTCCCGTTGCATTGGTCACAGGTTACGGCCACGTCCTCCAGGAATTGCATATCCAAAACCACCATTCCGGCCCCTTGACAGCTCTCGCACCTTCCCCCCGCGACGTTGAAGGAGAAATGCCCCGCCTTTAATCCAACCCTCCTGGCCTCCCTGGTGTTGGCAAATAGGCTTCGGATCTCGCCGAAGACCCCGATGTAGGTTGCGGGGTTAGACCTGAGGCTTTTCCCGATGGGAGACTGGTCGACCATGATGATATCCTTGACCTGGCGGAGGCCCTCGATGGTATCAAAGTCCCCCCTCTCGTATATGCCGTCATTAACGCCCTTACCTCCGGCATACAGGACGTTATTGACCAGGGTCGTCTTTCCCGCGCCCGAAACCCCCGTTACGCAGACCATGACCCCCAAAGGAATACTCACATCGATGTCCTTCAGGTTGTTTTCCCTGGCATTTCGAATGCGGATGAACCCGGTCGGCTTTCGCGCGGAGGGCTTCTGTGAGAGGTTCTTTGATTGTGTCAAGTAGTGGGCAGTCCGGGACCCTTTCTGACGTAAGAGAGCCCTGTAATCCCCCTGAAAGACCAGCTTTCCCCCTTCCCTTCCGGCCCCAGGGCCGAGGTCCAGGATCTCATCGGCTTCATGGATGATATCCCGGTCGTGTTCCACGACGACGATGGTATTGCCCCCATCGCGCAGACTCTTGAGGACCTCCAGGAGCCTCCAATTGTCCCGAGCATGAAGCCCGATGCTCGGCTCGTCGAGGACGTACAGGGTGTCCGTGAGGGCGCTCCCAAGGGCCCTGGCGAGGGTGATCCTTTGGAACTCCCCATTGCTCAGGGTTCGCGTCTGACGGGCGAGGGTAACGTAGCCCAGCCCTACGTGATAAAGGTACTGGATTCGGTCCCGAATCTCCTTGAAGATCCTCCCCGCGACCTCCTCCTTCAGCGGGTCCAACTTCAGTTCCCCGAAGAAGTCGCGGAGATCCTCAATGCTCATCTCGCACAGCTCCGCGATGTTCTTCCCGGCGATTCGAACCTGTAAGGCCTCCTCCTTGAGCCGGGTTCCTCGACATCCCTCGCAGGTCGTGTAGGCCCGGTACTTACTGAGGAAAACCCTGACGTGGACCTTGTATCGTTTGGTCTCCAGCCACTGGAAGAAATCCTCGATTTCGGAGATGATCACCTCCTGCTGTTCCGGGGATAACTGGTTGAAGGGCCTTCCCTTGGGGATGCGATGTTCCCGACAAATCTCCCACAGGTAATCGTACATTTCGTAGTAGGCGGGTGAGTTCCAGGGGAGAATGGGCTTGTCCTTGAGGGGCTTACCCTTATCGGGGATAACCTTGTCCAGATCGACGCCGATGACCCTGCCAAAACCCTGACAGGCCGCGCATGCACCCAGAGGATTATTGAAGGAAAAGAGGAGGGGTTCAGGCTCCGGAAATTTCCTGTTACACCGGTTGCACACGAACGCCTGGTTGAACTTGAGGTGCAGCCCATTTTGGGCGACTACTTCGGCTACTCCATCTCCCTGGGCGAAGGCGTTCTGTAACGCCTCGGCCAATCGTGCCTCATCCTCCCTCTTCACCGCGAGACGATCGATCAAAAGGCGAATGGATCCCTTGGCCTTCAATTCATCGGGAACGAGCGAGGTGATATCCTTCACGCCATCATCGTCCAAGATCCTAAAAAAGCCTGCCTTAACCAATTGCCTCAAGGCGGAGGCGGGGTCCGCCCTGCGGATTTCCCGGGGGGAGATGATGGTGATCCGTTGACCCTGGAACTGGTCGATAATCCGCCGAACCGACGTATGCACGGTGTCGGAGGATACGAGTTGTCCGCAGTCCGGGCAGATAGTATCGCCGACCTTGGCGAAGAGGAGCCGAAGGTAGTCGTACAGCTCCGAGGCCGTGCCCACCGTGGACCTGGCATTCTTCACCGTATTCCGCTGTTCGATGGCGATGGCCGGGGGGATGCCCACTATGGCATCCACGTCGGGGCGATCCATTCTCTCCAGGAATTGTCTGGCGTAGGTGGAGAGGGATTCAATATACCTCCTCTGGCCCTCGGCAAAGAGGGTATCGAAGGCCAGGGTGGATTTTCCCGACCCCGAAACCCCCGTTATCACCGTCATCTTTCCCCGGCGGATATCGCAGTGGATATTCTTCAGGTTATGGGAACGTGCCCCGATGATACGAATGGATTTGTCCGCCATCTTACTCGTCGGTGCCCCTTAGGGGCTTGTGATAAACGAACATAATTATACCACGAAATCCGAGGCAGAGGCATTTCCCCCTTGATGTCCTCACCCGTTTGTACTACCTTACCCATATTTCCCAGAGTCGCCCCTGTCCGAAGGCCAGCTAGGTCGTTCACTGTGGTTCATTCCTAACGAAGGGAGGTCCCCCCTTGAAGAGAAGGGGATTCGTCGTCCTCTTCTATTCGTCGTCCTCTTCTTCTCCGTCTTTTCCTCCATGCTGGGGGTGGGAATCATCGTCCCCCTGCTTCCCATCTACGCGGAGAGCCTGGGCGCATCTGGCTTCTGGATTGGATTCATCTTTTCGGGATTCGCCATCTCCCGCTCCATCTTCATGCCCATTGTGGGTCGATGGTCCGACGAGAGGGGGAGGAAGGTCTTCATTGCCACTGGCCTGCTCCTCTATGCTGCCATCTCCCTCGGCTTCATCCTTTCCGACAGCATTGCCGATCTGGTGACGGTTCGCCTCATCCAGGGTTTCTCCGCCGCCATGATTATTCCCATCGCCTTCGCCTACATCGGCGACATCTCCCCGAGGAACAGCGAAGGCGGCTACATGGGAACGTTCTCCGTTTCCCTTTTTGCGGGATTCGGCCTCGGGCCACTGGTGGGGGGCGTCCTGAAGGATCACTTCGGCCTCGACGCGGATTTCTATGCCATGGGCGGCCTCTGCCTGTTCGCCTTCCTCCTGGTGTTGTTCTGCCTTCCGGAACTCCACCTCCACCGGGATGTTGAGCGGCCGCACTCCTACAGGGAAATCATACGAAGCCCCGTGACCAAGGGGCTCATCATCTTTCGATTCAGCAATGCCCTGGCGAGGGGGCTCCTTGTCACCTTTGTCCCCTTCTTTGCCCATGTGGCTCTCGGTCTCACTTCTTCCCAGATCGGAATCGTCCTCTCCTCCAACATCCTCCTAACCTCCGTGCTTCAGGCTCCCTTCGGATACCTGGCGGATCGCTTAACCAGGAGGGGCCTCGTATTCTGGGGAAACCTCTGGTTCGGCCTCGGTGTCGCGTTGATCCCACACGTGAGGGGCTTCCCCCAAATCTTCGCCTTAAACATCCTCCTCGGGTTCATGGCTGCCCTTGCCCTTCCTGCTGCCAATGCCCTGGTGATCGAGGAGGGGAGGAGATATGGCATGGGATCACTGATGGCCATCTACAACCTGTCCATGAGCCTGGGGTTGGCAACGGGTCCTATCCTCGGAGGGATCATCGCGGACCTGGCCGGCTTGCCCCCCCTATTCTACTTCGGCGGCTTCGCAGGTGCCATCGGGGCCTTTGCCTTCGCGGCGGTGTTCAGGGGGAAATAGGGTCCCATTCTCCCGGGCAATTCCGTGGTGACCATCTCGGCATGAAGGTGCATTCGACCGGAGTCGGGCACGCCCCCGAACCTGTAAAAGTCCGCGCGCGAAAGCGGTATTCCCGCTGGACTCTATGGAGCTCTCAGGGCGATACCATGGAGCCTAAGTCCTTCGATTCATAAGTTCGGTGACGAACTTATTTACTCAGGACTTAGTGCTGAGTGAGCATTGGTATTCATCATGCTCCTAAGAATACGTCACCATATTTGCGGATCGAAGCACTAAGGAGATTATTAACAGGGAAAGAGGGTGAGCTGCTTCCCCCTGGGAATCAGGGTCCTTGGAATGGTCCTTCGGCCCCTTGACGGCGCACAGAGCTCCCCATCCATATCGGGGTTCTTGCACCTGCAAATGGTGGCGGAAATACCATGGGCCTGGGCAATGGCCTTTACCCTGCTATATCCATTTTCCCGCAACCTCTTGGGGAGGAGCTTTGTCCTCGTGGACATGCCCACCTCCGTCCAATCCCGACTCTCGAAGCAGCCCTCCAGGAGCTTCCGGTGAAGGGCCGGGAGCTCTGCGCTGAGCTGTTTTTGGATGGCCGGACGGAGATGGAGGTAGCTGACGGAAACCCTCCGAATACCCTTTCGGCTTAATGCCTGGAACAGGACCTCCAGCTCCTCCCGGGTATCGGTAACGAAGGGGATGATGGGGTCAATACGGACCTCGGTATTTATCCCCGCTGCGAGGAGCCGTTCGATATTCTCCAGTTTCCCCGCGGGCGACGCGGCGCCCGGCTCGTAGGTCCTCCAATAGCCCTCGGCGAGGGAGACCAATCCAATCTGAGCGAGAACTCGCTCCCTATGACCCCTGAAAAGCTCGACAAAACCCTGGGGGATGAATCCCTTGGTGAGGAAGGAGATGCCGATTCCCCCCTCCAGGAGGATGGCCATGGCCTGGTGCGTGACCTCAAGGATGTCGGGGTGAGGTTGAAAACAATCGGTAGCGGTGTTGAAGATCACCATGCCCGGGAGCCGTCGACGCCTCTTGCTGTCCAGCTCCCTTCGAAGGAGCTGGGGGAGGTTGACGAAGAGCTCCACATCCCCCTTCGCCGGGGCGGTGGCATATCCGCGAGCATAGCAGTAGGTGCACAGCAGCCCACAGCCCTGGGTGACGTTGAGGGTATATGCCCCCCTGAGGCAACCGAAAGTCCCCACCTTCAGGGCCCTAGTCTTTCTCTCCCTGGGGATCACTCGGAACAACATACGATTATCGGGCCGTGCCCTTGGCCTGACGGATTGCAGCTCGGGCTAAAATATCCAGGGAATCGAGGAAGGGGACTGTGATATCGCCCCCTCCCACCACGAGGGGCACCTCGGTACACCCCCCGATGATTCCCTGAGCCCCTCTCTCAATCAATGCCGTGGAGGCTTTCAGGATCTTCCCCTTATTTTCCGGGGAAATGAAACCCGCCTTGATCCCCGATTTCCCATAGATAGCGGACATCACCAACTCCTCCTGGTCCTCAGGGGGAGGGACCAAGACCTCGACCCCTATTTCCCGTAATCGATCGTGAAAAAGGCCAGCCCTGATGGTCCCTGTAGTAGCGATGAGTCCCGTTCGCTCCATGCCCGGGTGGTGCCTCTCGATCTCCCCCGCCACCTCGTCGATGATGGAGATCACCGGAATCGTGATCCCCTCTCTCAATCCCCGAATAAAGTGGTGGGCTGAAACACAGGGGATTACGATGAAATCCGCTCCCCCCCTCTCCAAGTTTTTCGCGGTCTCGATCATCATCGGAAGGGGGCTTTCCCCAGAGCCCAGCATCGCAGGGGTACGGTCGGGGATCTTGGGGTTGCTATCGATGAGGACCCTCAGGTGTTCCTGGTCCTTGTCCGCCTCCGTATTCCTGATGATCTGGTGGAAGAAATCCGCCGTCGCCTCGGGACCCATACCGCCTAAAACACCGATAATCCCCTCCTTCATCGATTTCATCCCTCCTCCTCTTTGGCCCGAACCCCCCATGAGGATATATCAAACCGAGATCTCTTTCAACTATCATGGTTACTCCTTATGGCACTGGTTCGTCATTTTCGGGAAAGGAATTTCATGAAGATTTTCGCAACCTTATTGCACTGGTGTGTCCTTACGGAATACTGTTGACAAATCCCTTCTCCTGTCCTATAGTGGACCCGAATCCGGAGAAGGGGGGTGATACATTCATACGGAAGGGAATTAATCGTCAAAATTGTAAGAATCTAGGGGGGTGATGCTATGAAGAAATTGTTTGCCTTTACCTTTTGCGTCGTCTTCGCAATGACGCTCCTTTGCAGCCCGGTGCTGGCCGATGAGACCATGGACCGCATCAACAAAACCGGTAAACTCCGCGTGGGGTGGCGGGAGGGTTCGATACCCTTCGCATTCGTTGATCCCAAGGTGGGGAAACACGTGGGATTTTCCGTCGATATGACGTACCTCCTCGTGGACAGGCTCTCCGAACGCTTCGGCAAGAAAATAGAGATCCAACCGTTTACCGTTACCCCGAAAACCCGTATCCCCATGGTTGCCAATGCGACTGTAGATGTGGAAATGGGTTCTACCACCTACACGCAAGCGCGCGAAGAGGTGGTTGATTTTAGCTACATCTTCTTTTTCTCGGAGACGACCTTCCTCGTTCCCAAGGACAGCGATATCAACACGATTGACGACCTCAACGGAAAAAGGCTCGGGGCCGCCAGGGGGACCACCAACTTGAAGGCTATTGAAGACCAGGTTGCAGAGGGGAAGTATAAGCCGAAGGATATCGTCGTCGTGGAAACCCATCCTGAAGGATTCCTCGCCTTAAAGGGCAAAAAGGTCGATGCCTACTCAACGGATCGGAGCCTGCTGGAAGGCTTGAGGATGAAGGCCCCAGATCCTGAGAACTGGAGAACGTGTGACTTCGCCATCGCCTATGAACCCTACGGATACATGATGAGGGAGGGCAATTCCGATATTAGGGACTTCGTCAACAATACCATTGTATGGGCGATCAAAACGGGCAAGTTCTTCGAGCTGTACGAGAAGTGGATGGGCCCGAAGGGCGTTGTCCCGATTCCCATGTCCCAGACCTATAGGGATTATCTCACGTTGATCTGCTATCCACAGGCTACGGACTGGTGGAAGAAGAAGTAATCCAGAAGAGGGGGGCCAACCCCCTCTTCCCTCTTTCCTCGGGATACTATGCTGGGTTTAGCCTATGAATTCGACTGGGGCGTTTTGTGGAGAGACCCATACGGGATGTATCTGCTCCAGGGGATATGGGTCACCATTAAACTGGGGCTCATCGGATGGGCCATGGCCCTGTCCTTAGGGGTCCTCATTGGCACCATCCGAATCTCTCCTTGGAGATGGCTGAGCTCTATCGGTACGGCATACGTAGAAATATTCCGAAACATCCCCTTCATGGTCCAGCTCTTCTTCTGGTATTACGCTGGCCCCATGATCTTTGGGGAATCCCTTCAGTATCGTATTAATGCCATCATAGGCCTCAACTACTATGTTGCCATCATCGCCCTCGGGATGTACACCGCATCCCGAGTGGCCGAGCATACCCGTGCCGGCTTTGCAGCTATCTCCCGGGATCACCATCATGCGGCTCTCTCCACCGGTTTAACCCATCCCCAGATGTACCGCTACGTTATCATTCCTTATGCCTTGCGGATTATCATTCCCCCATTGACTACCGAATTTCTGACGATATTCAAGAATTCCTCCATAGCCATGACCATCGGTGTGTTGGAGACGACCTTTATGAGCTACAAAATCGATTCCGAGACCTTCCACGGCCTGGAGTCGACCACCGGCGCCTGTCTTATCTACCTCGGCTTGGGCTTAGCGGTTGTCAAGCTGATGGGCACCTTGGAGTCGAGGCTGAAAATACCGGGTATGATCGGGAGGTAAGATGTTCGATGCAGTAGGGAGGAACCTCCCCTTTCTCATGGGTGGATTTTGGGTTACGGTTAAATTGATGTTCTTTGCCCTGGCCGGGGGAATCCCCTTGGGCATATTAGTGGGGCTGGGGCGCATCTCCCGCAACAAGTGGGTCTATTACCCGGTTACTTTCTATGTCAATGTGATTCGCAACATCCCCCTCATCCTGGTGATCTTCTGGTTCTATTTCGTAATGCCCATCATTATCGGAAGACCCTTAGATCCTTTCCCATCGGCGGTCATCTCCTTTATCATCTTCGAGGCGACTTACTTCGGCGAGATCATTCGTGCGGGCTATCAGTCAGTAAGCAAAGGGCAAATCGAAGCCGGATATTCCACGGGGCTCACCTATGTTCAGACCACCCGCTGGATCCTCATCCCCATTGCCCTCCGGAGGATGCTTCCCAGCATGATTACCCAAAGCATCGTCACCTACCAGGACACCTGCTTGGCCTTCGTGATCGGGCTCCCCGAGTTTATCCGGAGGGCAAGGATCGTCGACACCATGGAGGTAAGATCCATCCAGCTCTTCGGTTTTGTAGCCATTGTATTCTTCATCACCTGCTATATCGGCTCGGTCATCAGCCGACGATTTGAGGTAAAGGAAAAAGAAGGGGGATAACCATTGATCCAGATCAAAAACGTGAGCAAGTGGTACGGCGACCTTCAGGTCCTCAATGACATCACCGAGGAGGTCAAGCAGGGGCAGACCGTGGTGATATGCGGTCCCAGCGGCTCGGGCAAGAGCACCCTTCTCCGATGTATCAATGGCCTAGAACCCTTCCAAAAAGGCGAAATCATCGTGGACGGCGTCTCCGTGAACGACCCATCAACCAACCTCTATAAACTGCGCACGGAGATCGGCATGGTCTTTCAGCGCTTCGAGCTCTATCCCCATATGACCGCGCTTCAGAACATTACCTTGGCCCCCATGAAGGCCCGAAATAAACCGAGACGGGAGGCCGAGGCCAAGGCCATGGAGCTGCTTCAGCGGGTGGGAATCCCGGAGAAGGCTCACGAATATCCGGCCAACCTCTCGGGCGGGCAGCAACAGCGGGTAGCCATAGCGCGGTCTCTGGCCATGGAGCCGAAGATCATGATGTTCGACGAACCCACTTCCGCCCTGGATCCGGAGATGATCAAGGAGGTCCTCGACGTCATGATTGACCTCTCCAAGGGTGGAATGACCATGATCGTCGTCACCCACGAGATGGGATTCGCCCGGGAAGTGGCCGACGAGATCATCTTCATGGACGAGGGGACGATCGTTGAGCGGGGAACGGATATCAGCTTCTTCCAAAATCCCAAAAGCCCCAGGACAAAGGAATTCTTGGACAAGATCCTCATGTAAAGAACTCGAGCCCTCCTCCTTCTGAAAAGGTCATAGTTGCTCTTCGCCCCTCTTCGCAATGCAATTTCCTCGGACAGCGAGGACAGATCTTCCCCTTGAACTTATAGGCTTGTTGCCCCTTGGGATACGACCAGGCCCACCGGATATTGTGATGGTCACGCCAGGGGGAAAGGGGCATACCGCGGGGTTTACCGCTGGACTCCGGCTGATTGATTCCTCAACTGCACCTTTAACTCGTTGAGGTCCTCCCGGGTAAATTCCTCCCATTGACAGGGGAGGATGGAGTTGTTATGGAAGAGGGGATCCCCCCTCAAGTCGAACTTCGAAACCCTCACTGCAGCCTCCCAGAGCGGGGTCTGGGGGATGGGGGAATATTCGGCCACCCTGGGAGTCGCCCCGCAGGCCCGCACAAATCGGATGCTCTCCTCAACCTCTGATACCCTTTGCCCTGGGAGGCCCGCCAGGACATAAACCCCTACGTCCTCCCCCGAATATCCCGCCCGCCTCAAATACGTAATGGCCCTTTCCATTTCCCCGTTCGTTACCTTATCCCCCATCCTCTTCTGTCTAACCGCATCGCTCGTCTCCAGGCCGAGGCGGACCGTCTTAAATCCCACCTCGTACATCAAGCTCGCAATTTCCCCTGAAAGCTCCCTGCCATGGATACCATTGGGCGTGTGGAAGCGGCACCGCACACCCCTCCGTAAGAGCTCCCTCGCCATGGGAATAAAATGTTTCTGCGGTTCCACCAAGAGCGCGTCGTCATAAAAGGCCACATCCTCGACCTCAAAGGTGCTCCTCCAAAGCTCAATTTCATCCACCACCCTGTGGGGAGCGCGGCGAACAAATCCCCGGGTTATCCTCCATGACGCACAATAGTCGCAGCGGTAAGGACATCCCTGGGTGGTCAGGACGCAGCCATAATCCGCTACCGGGTAGAGATCAAAGGCCGGATGGGGCATGCCGTCAAGATCAGAGGTCCCGGAGGCCCCCTGCGGGGGAATCCCCGTGAGCTCCTCAATCATGCCCACTATCCTCGGAAGCCCATCTCCCGGCAAAACGTAATCCGCCCCCGAGTGGGCGCGGGCGTGATCCGGACACAGGGTCGCATAGATACCCCCCAGTACCACGGGGGCTTTTGGGTATCGCTCTCTTACCAGTCGAATCACATGGAATGGCCCCGGATACCAGTAGGTCATTATGGATGTGACCAGGACAACCCTGGGCTCGCCTGCCGACTCCAATCGCTCCTTGAATCTCTCCTCGGAAATGCCGTACCGGCTATAGTTCCTGGGTATGGCGGCAAGGGCAGGGGGTTTTGGGACATTTTCCTTGGGGAAATGCCCCTGGTGATAGCGCTTCCGCTTAAGGGGGCCTCTCTCCTGAACACCCTGGGAATCGTGGATATCCAAACAGTCGACATACTCGACCCTGTACCCCCTATTCCTTAGCAGCGCGGCGATATAGAGCAATCCCAAAGGCTTCGCCCAGAGGTCAAAGGCGGCAAAATCGTAGATCCAGGGGTTAACGAGCAGAATGGGGCCCCTGTGTTTCACGTGAAACACCTCATTTTCCGAGACAAAACTGGTTGAATATGTAGTCCAAGACCTCCTCCGTTGCTGTCTCTCCTCCGATCTCCCCTAGGTAATCGAGACACGATCGTAGTTCCAAGGCCACGAGCTCAACGGGAATCCCTTCGCCGATCCCCTCCTCTGCCCTCCGAAGGCATTGCAGTGATTCCCAGAGGGCCCTCTTGTGCCGTGCGTTGACGATCACCACGTCGCCGGTATCGGGTCCAATACCATCCCCCGTCAAGGTGGCGTAGATGGATTCCCGCAGTTTGTCAATTCCCTCGCTCTTGAGCGCGGAGATCTCCACCACCCGCGTATCGGGAAGAACCCTTTGAATCTCCTCCATGGCAATCCCCGCCGGGAGATCCCTTTTGTTTACGGCAACCACCTTCTTCTTCTCCCCCACCTCAGCGATGATCTCCCAATCCTGCGTATCGAGCCCTCTGCTGCCGTCCAGCACCAGTACCACCATATCCGCCGCGGCCACCTTCCCCTTTGCCAATCTCACCCCTTCCCTCTCGATGGGGTTGGATACCCTCCTGATACCGGCCATATCCACCAACCGAATGGGAATCTCCCCAATATTGACCACCTCCTCAATGACATCCCGGGTCGTCCCGGGTATGGGAGTAACAATCGCCCTATTCTCCCTCAGGAGCACATTTAAGAGGCTGGATTTCCCCACGTTTGTCTTTCCCGCGATGCTTACCGATACACCCTCCCTGTAGATTCTCCTCTCATCATAGGCTTGGATGAGCTCCCTCGCCCTCCTCTGGCAGTCCTCCAGATCCCTCCTGATCATATCGCCGTCAATGTCGATCTCTTCATCCGGAAAATCGATTGAAGCCTCAACCAACGCCAAGCTCCTGACCACCCCTTCCCTCAACCCTTCAATCTCCCGGGAGACACTTCCCCTCAGCTGTTGATTGGCTATCTTCATGCTCTTGGCTGTCTTCGCCCTTATTACATCGATTACCGCCTCGGCTTGGGACAGGTCGATTCTCCCATTCAAGAAGGCCCTCTTGGTAAATTCCCCGGGGTGGGCCAACCTAACCCCTTGCCCCAGAACTACTTCCAACACCCTCTGTAATACCAGGTATCCACCGTGACAGTTAATTTCCAGGACATCCTCCCTGGTGTAGGTCTTCGGTTTCCGCATCAGGGTAAGGAGCACCTCATCCAGGGGCTTTCCGTTCTCCGGGTCGACGATTTCGCCGTAGAAAAGATGGTGGGATTTCAGGCGAGCTGGCTTCTTCTTGGGACGAAATAATCTCGTGGCCACCTTCTCCGCCAAGGGGCCACTGATTCGTACGATACCTATACCGGATTCACCGTAGGGCGTTGCAATAGCGGCAATGGTATCCGTTTCGCCATTGAGAAGCATTACGTAAAATGGGAATCCGCTTAATCCCTTTCTCCCCTCGATGTGGGGATAATAACGAGTTTCTTGTAGAATCCCTCCCCCTTGCTTTCCGTCCGAACATCCTCGTCTGCGCTCAGGGTAATATGGATAATCCTTCGATCCGTGGGGTTAAGGGGTCCGATGGTTACGGGTTTCCTCGACTTTCTGGCCTTTTCCCTCATACGGAGGGCCATATTCTCAAGGGCCTCAACCCTCCTGCCCCGGTAGTTCTCCGTGTCTAGAACAACCTTTTCCCTCGGCTCCCTGTACCGGTGAGCGGCAATTTTGTTCATGATGTATTGCAGCGCATCGAGAGTCTGGCCGTGCTTTCCAATAATCAGACCACTTCCGTCGCCTTTGATTTCGAGAAAAATCTTCCCCTCCCTCCGCTCTGCCTCCACGTGCGCCTTGATCCCCATCAGTTCCATGATCTCGCCAAGGGTCCTCCTTAGCCACGTCATCCTCTGCTCTGTATCATCCTCCTCCGTGGCGACGGACTCCCAATACCCCTCCTCCTCAAAGCGAAAGGGCCTTGGGGTGCTGCCATTGAAATGCCCCTCCCCTTCCGCTTTCTCGTGGACTTCGTCTT
>SMTZ1_10035390_pt1 | contig 16674 bp, 17 predicted proteins | sample DeeMarSWOR136_30_FD_25667 | JGI IMG/M metagenome (IMG submission 25667)
TTGGATGATCTTGAAGTACCGCCTCGATTTCCGAGGCGGAGATCCTATATCCCTTGTACTTTATGATATCCGCGGACCTCTCTACGTAGTAGATCTCCCCCCTTTCATCCTGCCGGACATAATCCCCCATTCGGTAGTAGGTCTTGCCCCCTATTTCCACATAAGACCGTGCTGTCTCCTCCGGCTTTTTCCAGTAGTTCTTTATGGTGTAGTCCGAGGTGACCAGGAGCTCCCCCGTTTCTCCCATGGGTATCGGCTCCAAGGTGTCAGGATTCGCGACTTTACACGTCCTGCTCTTCAGGGGCAACCCGACGGACATTGGCTTGGGTTCTCTATCCAAGCGGCTATAGGTGACGTGGCCGGCCTCAGTTGAACCGTATACCTGATAGATGGGTATGCCGAAGCTTTCCTTCCAGCGGTTATACACCTCAATGGGGAGCACATCGCCGCCACAATAGCAGTAGCGGAGGAAGCCGAGATCGTAGCGGTCTAGCCTGTCATTGTCCAGAATCATGCGGTACAGTGCGGGCACACCGAGCAGCCATCTCACATGATATCGCTGGATGGCTTCCAAGATGGCGTCCACCTGGGGTGTGGGCATGAGGATTGTGGTATTGCCGTAGTTGAGCCCTATGGCCACGAACAATCCGAGGGCCATGATGTGGAAAAGGGGATTTACCGCGATATACGTGTCCGACCCCTCTTGGATGTACCCGCGGGCTACATCATCCGTGATGTCATTGACATAGGAGGTCATGCCGATGTGATTGCCCGGTACCCCCTTGGGGAAGCCAGTAGTTCCCCCGGTATAGAGGATGTAGGAGAGGTCCTCCCATGGATCGATTTCCACGTTAAGATACTGCGGCGGGGCCTTCAGGAGGGCTTTAAAGGAGTGTACGTTTTCATCCCGCTTTACGGCACCTCCGGGGATCTTATCAAAGAGGGCACCGACAGAACGCTTCCAGAGTGGGAGCAGGTCAACGAGGTTTGTGAAAATGGCGTTTCTCAGACACGTCCTGGGAAATATCTCCTGAACGTAGCAGAAGTTTGTGTCCTGACAGATGATTGTCTCAGTTCCAGAGTCATTGATCATGTATTCGATCTCGTGTGACGTATAGATGGGGGATACCGGTACCGCTACGGCTCCCACTTTCTGAATCCCGAAAAATGCGATGACCCACTGTACACAGTTCGCCACATAAATCATCACCCTGTCGCCTTTACGCACCCCAAGATTGTCCAGGGCGCCGGCAAATCTGTTGATGAGATCCCTTAGCTTGGCATAGGAGAACCGCTCTCCCAGGTAGATGATGGCTGACCTATCGGGATAGTTCTCGCACATCCGTTCGAATCTGGTAAAGGTGTATTCCAGTTCCCCCTTCACCTTTTCATCCCTCCCGAGAAAGCCGCCGCTTCTATCGTTAAGCATACTCCACGGACTTCTCGGAGCCGAGGTAGGCTTGCTTTACGTTCTCATCTTCCATTACTTCTTCGGGGACTCCTTCGGCAATCTTCTCGCCGAAGTTGAGCACCATCAGCCTCTGGGCGACCCGGAAGAGCTCCCTCAATCTGTGCTCTATCATAATCAGGGTGAGTCCTTCCATTTGCAATTTCTCTATCAGGGGGACCATGCTGGCGATCTCGCTCATGCTCAAACCCGAGAAGACCTCGTCGCAGATGATTATCTCAGGCCTCAATGCGAGGCATCTGGCGAGCTCAAGGCGCTTCAGATATCCCGTGGGGAGGCTGGATGCCAATTTATACGGCACGAAGGAGTCGCGCTCAAAGCCGATCTCCTCCAGGATATCGATCCCCACCGTATCCCTATCCCCGAGTTTTCCTCCTCCCCTCCAACCACCGGTCCGTCTAGCCCTGGGAGAGAAGAGCGGCACAATGAGGTTCTTATACGCGGGCAAGCTATAGTATGGTCGCATGATCTGGAAAGTCCTCGTGATCCCGAGATTGGCAATCTTATGAGGTGGTTTCCTGGTGACATCCTTGCCCCTATAGAGGACCATCCCGGAGTCCATCTTTATGAAGCCCGTTATGCAATTGATGAGGGTGGTTTTCCCTGAGCCGTTGGGACCGATAACCCCGAAGACCTCGCCCTCACATACGCTGAAGCTAACATCCACCAGCGCCTGGACTCCGCCAAAGGCCTTTCTGACGTTTTTGACCTGGAGAATGGGCTCTGATCTCACACCTTTACCCACCGTTCGAACTGGTGATATTTCCTCTGGGCGTACACCATAATGCCCTCGCTTCTGAACACGATGAACACCGTCAAAATGATCGCGTAAAAGGCGATCCTGAGGGTACCCCAATACAGGTCCCACCAATGTTCCGCCTCCGCCAATTACCGTAGCCGCGATGGGTAAGATGGAGAAATCGAGGGCAAACTGCGATATGCCCGCCCACATATACACATGAGCCAGATAAGCCCCGCCGAGGCAACCGAGTCCGGATGCGATGAATACGGCGATGGACTTATAAATGGTTATGCTGAGCCCGGAGGCGCGGACAGCCTGGTCATTGTCCTTTACACCACGGAAAACCAGCCCGATATCCTGATTAACTAGCCTCCTCAGGCCAAAAAGGGAGAAGATGACAATCCCGATGATCAGATACTGCTCAACCCATTTATTGGGGAAGCTCGCCACCCCGAGAATGCCCTCGGTTCCTCCGAGGATGTTCAATGCCTCGATAATTCTCAACAGAACCAATGGGTACATGAGGGTAACGATAGCGAAGTAGACGCCCCTGAGGCGAAGGGCGGGCAGGAGGAGCAGGGTGCAGATGATTGCTCCAGCTATGGTTGCAATGGGAATGGTCAAAACTACTGGGAGTCCAAATGATGTATTCAGGATTGCCGCGAGGTACCCTCCAACCCCGACAAACAGGGCCCCACCGAGGGAGACTAGCCCCACGAAATGGGCTAAAAAGTCGAATCCTAGGGTAAGCAATGCATATATGCACACGTAGGATATGACCCTTTGCCAATAGGCGGGCATAACCAAGGGAAGGGCGAACATCCCCAGGATCAGGGCAAGCCTGGGCACTAGGAGATAATTCATCTCCTCCCAGGATGAGATGGCGTATATGCCCTCCGTCCGTACCTTTATACCCCGATCCAGCCTCTCCTTTCGCCTTTCTCCCATCTCCATCTTCACACCCTCTCCTCCAGTTCCTTTTGCCGGCCGAAGAGGCCAGAGGGCCTCAGTATCAGGGTAATAATAATGGCTAGAAGGGCTACAACCATACGGAAGTGAGATGCGATATAGGCATCCGTGATGATTTGGGCAAAGCCGATAATAAACGCGGCGAGGACGGCTCCAAACCAACTGCCGAGGCCGCCCACAATGCAGACGGCGATGGCAAGGATCAAGACCCTGTAACCGGCCTCTACCACAATATTGCCAAGGGGTAGGATAGCAATGGCAGCAAGTCCGGCCAAAATGGATCCGAAAGCCATAGCGATCAACGCCATCATGTCGGAATCGATGCCGAGCATCATGGCAGCCCGTTCATCCTGGGCCATCCCCCTGAGGGCGAGTCCAATCTTGTTGTAATGGGTAAAGAGCCAAAGAAAGGCGACCACCACTGCCCCTATCCCCACCATGATAACTCGCTGGAGGTCAACGGGAACCCCGAAGATCTCAACACTTCCCTCGATGAATGGGGGAAGGGTATAGGTCATCCCCTTGAACCCTTTCCAGCGTAGCGCTTCAAGTATGGCCAGGCCTATGGCATAGGATGCAATAATCTCCGAGGTTGCCATGCCCCTGACCCGGATCAATATGAATTGATAGATAGCGGCACCTACCAGACCCGCGATAACTAAGGATAGGAGGATTCCTAGGAGGTAGTGGAGGCCTAGAAGGTTTACGAAACTCCAAACGAGGAATCCCGTTATGACATAGATGGCGCCGTGAGCGAAATTAGGCAGCCTGCTGATTCCGTAGACCAGTGTAAACCCGATGGCCATTAAAGCCAGGGAGAAGCTGTTTATTGTCCCATAAATCAATATATCCATATGATGTGCCGACTATCTTTCTTCCTATGGTTTCGAGGAAGCACAGTCACCCATGGAGCTATGATTCATCAAAGTTGGGGGAGGAGCAAGGACACCTCCCCCAACTTCAAAAAGGTAGGCCCAGCATTTACGGATGCTACATCAGTCCTTTAGCCAAGGCGGGAGTTTGATCTCTCCCATGGCTATCTTCGGCGGGAAAACCACGACCCTTTTCCCCGCTTGCCACTGGAAGACGGTCCCAACAGCCCCCTCATTCGGGTCAAGGCTGGGAATGACCTGGTGGCTCTTGGGATCGAATCGTATCCTCCCATAGACTCCCACCATATCGGTCTTTTCAAGGGCAGTAACGACCGCGTCGGGTTTAAGAGAGCCAGCACGCTCGATGGCATCCTTGAGCACGTAGGGACCCATGTAGCTGCTTGAGGTTCCATACCCCTCGGGTTCCAGGCCCCACTTCTTTTGATAGGCCTTAACGAACTTCATCGTCCACGGTGTGACGTTGGATGGGGCATTGCCGGCATTTACAACATTAGCTAAGGTGTACTCCCCCTTTCCCTCGGTCGCCTTCCAGAAGCCGGGCTGTTCCGCCGCTCCGATGATCGAGCCAAAGGGTAGTGCTGGCACCTTGAGGTCGTACCACTGTTTGAGGAGGATAGAGGTCTCTGGCATGTCCATCCAGATAAGGATTATCTGAGCCTTTTCCCTTTTTGCCTTGAGGAGACGCATGGAGAAATCGGTCGTCCCGGTGGGATAGATCTCCGGTGCTCCCTGGACCTCCCAGCCCTTCGTCGGCATGATCTTCGCGAGCAGGGCGCCGCCACCCCGGGCATGGGCCACATCCTGAACCATAATGGCCAGTCTGTTGAGGCCGTACTTTTTCTCGATAAAAAGGAGACATGGGACGATCTCTCCCCCGACCATCCATTTGGCCTCGCCGGTTATCCGAAAGCAGTATTTATACTTGTCGTAGTTTTGCGCAACACGCGCGTGATACGCTGGAGTGAGGACACCAAGGCAGCCTCAGATCGAACGGGACCTCCAACAATGAAATCCGCCTTGTTCTCCAAGATGAGCTTTTCCACCACCAAGAGTGCTTCACTTACCGGCACCCCTGGTTCGAGGTCCCGGGTGTCAATGACCACCATTTCAAATGGACGCTTTACACCTTTGACGTTAACCCCGCCCTTCGCATTGATCTCCTCTATGGCCAGTCGCATTCCCTTTTCGGCATCCCACCCATATAAAAAGGCCGTGGAAAGAGGTGCTCCGATAACAATCGGCTGAGCCGCATATGTCCCGTGACTTGGAAGGGCGATAAGAACGACTATTGCAAGGACCGTAAACCGCAACAAGGCTCTCGTTTTCATGACTTCCCCCCGTTTAATGACTTTCTCTGTGAAGAGTTTTTCGGTTTATCAATAGGTACAGTAGGTACAGTAATCACCTCCTTTCCCTTGTGCTCCCCCCATTCATCCCCTTTCCGTTTTCAAAACCAAGTTTAGCTAAGCGATTGCCCATATTAACGCAATTCAATTCTCTTTGCAACAGAATAAACTCCGGAGTTTTCGGACTTCATCGAGGGGAACATCGGAAAAGGAGCTCTTAGCGAATTGCGGTTCTGCGGTGTTGCAGTGCTGGGGTGCTGCAGTCGGACCGATACGGACACGGACCACGGACACGCTTCACGAGCACGAACACGATCCTCTAACGCGGTCTGCCGTCCGCGGTCTTCGGTCCCAATCATCGCAAACAAGAGAGTCAATGGCAAAGTTCAAAGTCCGAAATCCCTGGAAAACTGGAATACGAGCTCTGAGCGGCGAGGAGCGACTTTTCCGGAGATCTCGGGTCGTTTTGGGAGCGTCGTGATGGGTTCTAAACGGTATTCGTTCTATGATCCAATACGGGCGGGATTATCCGTTTTGCAAGCCAAGGGCATTTCGGTACATTTGGGCTGCCCTGAAAGAACTCCGGACAAAGGGACCGGATGCCACTTCAGAAAATCCCATTTTTTCCCCTAATGCCTTGTAATCCTGGAACTCATCGGGATGGAGATATCTGACTACGGGATGGTGGCAGGGTAAGCAGCCTGCAACCGACATCCAGCAGGTCTCGCATAACCCGGATTACCTCGGATTCCCTTTCGCCCAAGCCCAACATCAGCCCCGACTTCGTCAGGATGGATGGATTCCGTGATCGAGCCCGTTGAAGCAGGTCCAGGGAGCGCCGGTAAGCGGCTTGGGGTCGTACCCGTGGGTAAAGGCGGGGAATGGTTTCAACGTTGTGGTTGAGGACGTCGGGAGGGGTAGAAAAGATTATATCCAGGGAGGGGGGATTTCCCCCAAAGTCCGGAACCAATAATTCTACTAAAATCTCGGGTCCCTTGTGCTTGATGGCGTGAACAGCCTTGGCAAAGTGGTGTGCTCCCCCATCCTCCAGGTCATCCCGGGTGACCGAGGTGATGACGACGTACCGGAGACCTAACTGTTCAGCGGCCGAGGCCACCCTTTCCGGTTCGCCCTCATCGAGAGCAGCAGGGATTCCATGGTTTACGGCACAGAAGCGGCAATTTCGGGTACAGATATTTCCCATGATCATGAAAGTCGCCGTTTTCGTCGAAAAGCACTCCGGTAAATTGGGACAGTGGGCTTCCTGACAAACGGTGTGAAGCCGGGCTTCCCTGAGCAATGCGGAGACCTTCCCGATGTCGGGCCCCAGCGCTATGCGTTTTTTCAGCCAAGGCGGTTTTCGGAGCGTTTATTGCATTCATGGAGTGAAGCCCAATTGATTATCCCCGGGAAAGTTTTGAATGGAGGGGCAATGGCATCTCCGGTGTCACCTTAAGGTCTTCCATATACATCCTCGCCAATTCGATATCGAAGACCTTTTGAAAGTGTTGGGAGACGGTATCTCTCACCCGGGCATGATCGGGCTCTCTTCCGAGGAGTTTCCTCAGGGAGGTAACCTCAATCCCGTCAAGCCCGCAGGGTGTTATGAGGGAATAGTGGTCCATATTGGGCGACACGTTAAGGGAGAAACCGTGATAGGTCACCCACCTCGAAATGGCCACCCCGATGGAGCCGATTTTGGAATCTCCCACCCAGGCTCCGCGGTTTAATCTATTCCGTGTCGCCTCAATACCGAATTCCCCTAAGGTCCTGATGAGTACTTCCTCCAGGTTGAAGATGTACCAGGAGATATCCCGGCGCCAATTCCTCAAGTTCAAGATGGGATAGCCGACGATCTGACCAGGGCCGTGGTAGGTCACTTCACCGCCCCTTTCCACGTGGTATGTATTGATGCCCTCGGCGGTCAAGGCTTCCGGGGAAGCTCGAATATATTGACGATTTCCGCGTCGGCCCAAGGTGATTACGGGGTTATGCTCCAGGAGTAACAGGATATCGGGAAGCTCTGATGTGAGCTTGGCAGCCACCAATTCCCTCTGGAAATCCCACGCCCTCTCGTATTCGACGATATCGACGTCGATTAGATATCCCCTTCGTTTTAAGTCTTTTTTGTCGGCGGTATCCATGGGAATATGCTTTCCATAGGTGAAGGCTCTTGTCCTTTCGTTCCAGTACCCCTTTGGTCTGTTGCCCGAATTCCCCTTCGCTCACTGAAAATAATTTTGGACCATTCTAAAGCTCGCTTCACTGCAAATCTAAAACTCGCCCTCTGGGCTCAGACATTAGATTTGCGACCGTTTCGCTTCACTAAGAATGGTTAGCCAAAATTCTTTACCTGCTCACCCTCGATGGGTGCCCACTTCTTCAGTAGATTTTACTCATGGACGACCGTGTTCGCCAAAAATCAGGAAACTCCGGTCCGATCTCATCGAGGTGTTTTACTTCTATCATTTCTCGTTCGAGGTCGGCGGCTCTCCCTGTGAAGATAGCCCTCGATGACGATATCGCCACCTATCCTTTTCGTCTTCATCCGTGAAATCCGCAGGGCCTCCTTTAAACTCAGGATTTCCAAGTCTCCAAGGGCCTCGATTCCCTTACCGATAAGCTTTGGGGCCATCACGATCACGATCTTATCCGCTAGCTTTTTTCGGAGGAAGGAGGTGATGATCTGAGATCCGCCTTCAACCAACACCGAGGTTATGCCCATATGACCGAGTTTCTCGAGGAGGTCTCGTAAATCCACCCCTCCTCGTCGATTTTTCTCCGCCCATAGTATCTCGGCTCCGAGGTGTTGAATCCTCAGGGCTTTTTTCCGATTCGCCCCCTCCGTTGCCACGATAATGGTCCTATCCACTCCCTCGTCACTGAGGATCTGAGCCGTCAGGGGAATGCGCAGCCTGCTGTCAACGATGATACGCTGAGGATTTTGGCCTTTTACGAGACGGACGGTGAGGCTTGGGTCATCGGCAAGGGTGGTGCCGATGCCGACCAGCACCGCATCGTGAGTAGATCGCAACTTATGTGCTAACCGTAGGGTTTCAGGGGAGCTGATCCATTGAGAGCGCCCCGTCTTGGTCGCAATCCTTCCGTTCAGGGATTGGGCGAATTTCAGGGTGACAAAGGGCATCCCCGTCTGGATATATTTAAAGTAGGCTTCATTGAGTTCTTGACACCGCTCCTCCAAAACGCCCACCTTGACCTGGATTCCATGATCCCGGAGGAACTGAATACCCTTTCCATTAACCCTCGGGTTAGGGTCAGGGGTCCCGATCACCACCTCGCTCACCCCTGCCTCCACGATGGCATTAACACATGGTGGTGTCCATCCAAAGTGGCAGCATGGCTCAAGGGTTACGTACAAGGTGGCGCCCCCAATATCCCCCTTTACATTTCTCAGGGCAATAACCTCAGCATGGGGTCCCCCGTATCTCGGGTGGTAGCCCTTGCCCAGGATCTTTCCGTTCTTGACCACCAGGGCGCCGACCATGGGGTTCGGGCTGGTCTTGCCCAATCCCCTTCGAGCAAGTATCAAGGCTTCGCGCATGAACATTTCGTCTTCCAACTTGAAGCCCCTTACCCAACGTGTGCAGTTCCAAAAGGAGCATGGAAAAGTCGTGTCTATTCGCTCCCTTCTTAAGAGTAGTCGAAACGGAAAGGGGTTGCAACAGATAGTTGAGGGGTTTTAGCGGTGGGACAGGTGAAAGGCTTCTTGTTCGAGGGAATGAGTTCCTCAGGGTAACTCGAATTCATGCAGAGCCAATGCCCGGAATGTTCCATCTGACCGGAACGATCCTGATCCTCTTCCCGCAATGGGGACAGGAGACGTCGAAGATATCCCCCGGCTTCCAATACCGCATGTCTTGCCCCGGGCACTTCATCTGGGACTCCTTTTCTGTATCTAAGCCTCAATATCCCTTTACCTCAATTATTCTCGCCGGTCCTTGACTTGAGTCAATAGAGTTCTTCTTACTGGATTTCCCCAAAATTTCGCTTGATTTTCTAAGGCGAAGGTGATTAAATCCAGCGATGTAAGTTGTAAGGAGTTTTTCAAGGAACACAAATAAAGACGGTACGGGTACCACTGGTGAATGTCCGGCTTTATTTCAAAATTTTTTATGGGAAGGGGGTGGGTTGTAATGGCCAGAGGGCGGGTGAAATGGTTCAGCGAGAAAAGGGGCTATGGGTTCATCAGTCGGGAAGATGGAGATGATATATTTGTCCACTATTCGGCCATTAAGAAGGAAGGATTTAGGACCCTTCGTGAGGGAGATGAAGTCGAATTCGAGATCTCCCAGGGAGATAAGGGCCTCCAGGCTACGGATGTGACGGTAGTGGAATGAGGTAGGAGGAGCGACGTCACCAGCGGACCCCGGGGTTGGTTTTTTCCTCGGGGTTTCTTTGTTCATGGAGGGGGGAGTGGCTCCTGGGGGCTAATGGGGGAAAATAGCCCGAGCCGAGAAGTTGACTTTCCATCGCGTTTCCTCTATCCTCGTAACGATTGGTCTTGATTTTTCGGAGGGATTATAAATGAAGGATAAGAACCACGAGAGCTTTGAAAAGGATACCCCCGAGGAGGTACCCGCCTTCTCCGATCGGGATTTGGAGGACTACCTGAAAGTCGAGGAGGAGTATTCGGAGGGAGGGGAGATGCCGACGGAGGTGGATCCATCTCCCCAGACTCTCGCCTCCCTAAAAAGGCAGAAACGTTCGAAGCGCTCCCTCATGTTCATTGCCCTGTTCTGTATCGGTTTGGGGATTTTGGTGCTCGCTGCCTTCTACTTTATGAGACCGGAAGTGAGGAAGCCCCAAATCGTTGCCAAGCGGATGAAACGGCCCATTCCGGCAGCTGAGATGGAGGAGAAACGGACGGTTCCAGGCGTCGTTGGAGAGGAGAAGGTACCGGAAGCAGGGATACTGGAGAAGGAGAAGCCGGCTGTCTCAGCTCCTTCGGAGCCGTCGATGATCATCCGGGAGAGAGGGGCGGACAAGAAGGTGATCATTCTCGGTGGAAAGGAGTTACCAAAGGAGGAGGTCAAAGTCCCCGAAGAAGAGGCGAGAAAGCCCGAGACTCGGGAGGAAAGTCAAGAGAAACCGCAGGTTGCCAAGGTTGAAGAGCCCAAGATCCGGTCTGCACCCGAGGAGAAGCTTCAGGCAGGCAGGTACACGGTAAACGTAGGCTCTTTCAGGGAAATGGCGAGGGCTGAACGGTTGAGGAAGGAATTGGAGGACAAGGGTTACAAGGCCTCCGTCGCGAAGGCCGCTATTCCCAAAAAGGGAACGTGGTATCGGGTTTCAGTCGGCCGATTTCCCTCTCGCGTGGAGGCTGAGGCCTTTAGCCGGGCATTAAAGGAGAAGGACGGGTTACGTTCCTTTGTGAGGGAGTTAAAGGAAACCGAGAGATAAAGGTATTACCGCGGGTGAATGCGTTTTCATATCCGCCATCCCTTGCCGTATCCTTCCTGATGACCTCGGATCATTTTCCCTTTGGGCTTTTTTGGACCCCGTAAAAGGCAAAAACGGCCTTAATTCCGTTGGTCCATGTAGCCGGGCTGAAGGGGCCGAGATCTCTAGGATTTGCGCCCTTGTTTCTGTGCTTGATTGGGAAAAGGGGGGTGTCTATGGAATTCAGGTACCATTGGAAACGAGAAGGTTTTGGGGCTAAGCGGTCCGTTGTCATGAGTCGGAATGGAATGGTGGCCTCGAGTCAGCCTTTAGCCTCCCTTACGGGGATTCGGATATTAATGCAGGGTGGAAACGCGGTGGATGCGGCCATAGCCGTTGCTGCCGTATTGAATGTCGTGGAGCCCCATATGACGGGGATCGGGGGGGATGTCTTTGCCCTCATTTACTGGAAGGCGACGGGGGAGTTGAAAGGGCTGAATGCCAGTGGTAAGGGGATGCACCATATTCCCGAAAGGGGGATACTGTCCGTTACAGTTCCTGGGGCGTTGGACGGCTGGGTTGCCCTCTTGGAGAAATATGGGTCAATGGAATTGTCCCAATTGCTGGAGCTAGCAATCGTCTATGCCGAGGGGGGCTTTCCCGTTACCGAAATTATCAGTGGAGAATGGCGGGAGGCCATCGAGGAGCTCAGTGAATTCCCCGGCCTTGTGAAGCACTATTCCACAAACGGCCATGGACCGAAACCAGGGCAAATATGGGCGAACCCAAATCTCGCGAGAACCCTGAGGACGATCGCCTCGGAGGGGAGGGCCGCATTTTATGGAATACGGCGGATTGTTGGAGGAAAGTGATTTGAGAGACCATACCTCCACGTGGGTTGACCCCATCTCCACAACCTACAGAGGATATACCCTCTATGAGCTACCACCCAACGGACAGGGATTGACTGCCATACAAATGCTCAACATTATGGAAGGGTATGATATCCAATCCATGGGCCCCAATTCGTCCGATTATCTCCACCTCTTGGTAGAGGCGAAGAAATTGGCCTTTGCCGACCGTGACCGGTATGTTTTGGACCCGGAGTTCGGAGATATTCCCCTGAAGCTGATCTCGAAGGAGTATGCCGAAACCCAGAGGGAAAGGATTACCATGGGGAGGGCATCCCCCGGGATAGCCTCTGGATCTGAGATGGGCTCGGATACGATCTACTTGTGTGTCGTGGACAAAGAGGGAAACATGGTCTCCTTTATCAACAGTATTTTCAAGGCCTTCGGGTCCGCGATAGTGGCAGGGGATACGGGAATTATCTTACAGAACCGGGGAAAGGCCTTTTCCCTCGACGAAGGTCATCTCAATCGGCTGGAACCCCATAAGAGACCCCTTCACACCATCATCCCCGCCATGGTATTCAGGGGGGAGAAACCTTTTATGGCCTTTGGGGTAATGGGGGCGGATATGCAGCCCCAGGGTCATGCCCAGGTGCTGATCAATCTCGTTGACTTCGGCTTGAATATCCAGGGTGCCATGGAAGCACCTCGGATCCGCCATCTTGAGGGAATGGAAGTTATGCTGGAGGAACCCCTCGAGAGCCAGGTGTCGGGTGATTTGGAGAAGAGGGGCCATCGAATTCTCCGGAAGAGGTTTCCGACGAACCAATTCGGGGGAGGACAGGGGATTATCATCGATCCAAGCAGCGGGGCCCTTCTGGGTGGATCGGATCCCAGGAAGGATGGGTGCGCCCTGGGGTATTGAGGGGCTTGAGGCTTCCTCTGCCTTGGGGAGCGATGACCCATGCTACCGTCTCGACTGGTTAGTTCGCACAACCCGTTTCGGTCCCACGAGACCTTTTGACCACCCTCAAGCACGCTCAAAGCAGTTGAGCGCCTCTCGTCCAAACTAATCCTTCAAGCCAAGATGGCGGGAATTGCCCATTTCTGCAATTCCCGAGGATGAAGGGCGAGCACCTTCTAAGGTTGCCCAAGAATACATGGTGTTTGGACACGAGCCCGTTGTGAGGGGAAATGGAGAGATGAACTGCATGATCTCCGGCGGGCTATCTGAGCTTAAACACGAGGCGGATTGGGATGATCATGGCGAAGAAGGGAAACATATACATCGCCGCCAGGGTAGCGGCCATTGGCCCGAAGAATTGGGATGAGAACACCAAAACCAGAACGTTATTGAGAAAGGTCATGCTGATACCACCGGCCAGTCGATCCGCCCGCCCTCGCCCGTACAGGAGGATAGAGCCGATGGCCATAGAGAGGCTTGAAAGGAGAAAGGCCACCGCGATGGCAATGAAGATTTGTCGGGGTTCACGGAAGAAGAAGGCCGAATATTTTCCGAAGACCGCCAGCAATGTGCATCCAATGAGGGCTACGGAGACAGGGTACTGTATCCTTTCCCCCCATTGAATGAGCCGGGGGATGTACCTTTCGAAGATTTCCCTGGCGACGATGGGAATAAAGACGATCAGGGCAAGGGATCTCACCATGGCCAGCAGGGGAATCTCCATTTCTTTCATAGCCAGATATTTCACCAGGGGCGGGAGTGTGAAAGGGACCAAGAGGGAGGAAAGGACCACCATGGATACCACGAGAGAGGTATTTCCCGCCAGGATGTTGGAGATGAAGGGAGCAACCACACCCGTTGAAATGCCGGAGAGCAGCAGGACGGAAAGGGCATATGAAGGGAGGAAGAGCTTCGTGAGATAGTACAAACAGAGGGGGATAGCCAACAATTTGACCAGAAGGAGGATAGCTATCAATTGAATATCCATGATGGAGCGGATTACCGCCATGAGGCCCACCCTGAGGAAGCTCAGGAAGAGGAAAACAATCATGAAATAGGTCAGACAAGGTAAAAAGGGATCGCCCAATGCGGGAACCAGGGCTCCCGCAAGCATTGAGAAAACCACCACCCCGAGCAAGACGAGGTCCTTTAGGCTCATGAACGATTCCCTCTACCCCTCAATTATGGACCCAATGTATCAAATCGGAAATTGAAAAGGCAAGGTGGGAAAGGGAAATCCCGCGTTGGGGCAAGGAAAAACTCGGTTGGGATTCATATCCCAGGGTATTGACTCGTTATTTCCAGTAAGTTTTCGGTTAGCGGCCTATCTTTTCGAACCACCTCATGAGGGGAACGAGGAGAATCCAGAGGATAGAAATGATGATCCAGTGATTCATTCCCAAAAGGGAGGACAGTGTGATTTTCCCCAGAGAGCCCCATGTAAGAAGGTTCCCCTTGATCAAGGTATAGGTTTCCGCGTAGATACCGGCACCGGCCAGCATGCCCAGGATGCCTCCCCAGAAGGCATCTACCCGCCCTTCGCCTATGGCACCAAGGGCCGTCCCAGGGCAGTATCCCAAGAGTCCAAACCCTACGCCGAAAATGAGGCCCCCAATAATGTTGGCCCCCAGGGCAGCGGATTTGATCTCGAGCTCGATGAACCCCAGGTCTTTCATCGCGTAAATACCCACCATTCCCACCAGAATTGCCGAGAGCATAAACTTGATGATGGTGAAATCCTGAAGCCGCAGCGCCCCCACGATCCTTTCGTATTTTACTGCCTGGCCCTTCTGGAGGAGAAAGCCGAAGATGAAGCCCGTAACAAGGCCGAAAATCAGTTTCCACCCGAGGCTTGTAACCAATGGCGCCATATCACTTCCCCCCCTTCCCGTAGAGGAGCTGGGCAGTGGCAATGCCCGCTATGAAGAAACAGATTACCGCGATCCAGCCGCTGAGCGCTAGTTGAGCAGTCCCGCTCAACCCGTGCCCCGAGGGTCAGCCGCCGGCCATGCGAGCCCCGAACATGAGGAGAATACCCCCGACAAAACCAACGATCCATCGCTTGAGCCTTCCCGCTCCGAAGCGTTCGGCCCACATGGGCGGGACAAATTTCGCCCCAAACTGTCCGGAGAGCTTAGAGGAGACAAAAGCGCCCAACAGGATTCCCAAGACGAGCATCCACTGCCAGTCGATTTTCGGCCCGTACTTGGCAAAATAGGGGAGTTTTGCCACGTGCCCCGGGGTAAAGATCTTTTCGATCATGGCGGCTGTCCGGGCGAATGTGGTGGAGACCCCAAGGGGTTTTACCGTCAATATCGCAAACCAGCTTAGAAGCCCCACGAACCCCCCTGCGACGTAAGGAGACCACTCCTTCTTCCTCAGCCAATTCATCTCACCTCGGCCCCTGCTCCAAAGGCCAATTTCTCATCCTGTTCCCGCCTTTAGATCGAGGATGATACGTGCGGCAATTTTCGCTCCCTTGCCACACACTCCGGGGCACCCTTGAGGTTCGTGCCCGCCAGCTGCCAGAAATGCCTCGTAATCCTCCTGTTCATAAAGCTTGAACGACTTGCCATAGAGGATTTTGTGTATTTCGGCGCACATGGTGTGCCCGACCTCTTCTTTGAACCTCAGATACATATCGGTAGCGGGAACCATGGCCTTCCGATACTGTTCGGTATCCTCGATGGATTCCCTGCCGACTATCTGACAAATCGCCATAATGCCCCCTAACAGGGCTCCACACGTCTCCCCTCTCCGGGCTATTCCGCCCGCCAGGGCACTTGCCGCTTTGAAAGCGCCAGGGTCCTTGAGATCCAACTTTTCCTGCAGAGCTGCAAGAACGGACTGGCTTCAGCCAATATAGTTCATGTCATACTGTAAGGCCAGATCCCCTATCTCCTCGATCAACTTTTCCCTTTCTTCGTCCATTGCAATCCTCCTTTCCCGCTATATGATTGAATATTGGATGTTGTGGGAGATGAGAGGGGATAACGCTGGGCAATATAACACAAAAAGCCATAGTCCTCCATAGCTATTGATCCGGAGTTGCCGGAGTCTAAGGAGAACAGCAGCGTTCATGAGCGACTCGCGGGAGCAGTGGGGAACCCCGAAAGGGTCACTGCGGGAGCGCCGGAGCGAAGGGACGGTGGTGTTCTCCTGCAAAGGTCGAAAAAGGAAAGATTATCAAGGGATTACGAAAACACACGGTCTGAAAGTCCGGAAGCTCCGGCTATTGATGGGCTGCTCGTTGATTTGACTAGTTCATGGGGTTTGCGGCGGGAATATAGACTTTTTTCTTTATTTATGCGATAAACACTCAGAAATGACGTAAAAAAATGGCGTAATTAAGCTGAGGAGGAGGAAATGGAAATTACCCGAAAGCTTGTTGATTTTTGCCACCGCCTGAACTACGGAGATTTAGCTCCCGAGGTAACCGATAGGACCAAGTATCTCACGCTGGATTTCCTGGGTGTGGCCTCTCGTGGGTCCATTGTGGAATCGACCAAAGCGATGTATGGAATGGTAGAGGATTTGGGACTGGACCCACGGGCATGCGGGCGCCCTATCAGTATGCGGCTCTGGCGAATGGGACCTCTGCCCATTCTTTGGAATTAGACGATGTGCATAATGAGGCGTCGCTTCACCCCGGTGTGGCCGTATTTCCGGCGGCCTTTGCCGCCTGTGAAATGGTGAAATGGTGGGAGCTGATGGGAAGAAGTTCATAGAGGGGGCTGTTGCGGGCTATGAGGTAACCGTGAGGCTGGGAAAGGCCCTCACGCCCAGCAGTCACTATGCCCAGGGTTTCCACCCCACCGGGACGTGTGGCGTTTTTGGAGCTGCTGTGGCGGCCTCCAAAATCCTGGGGCTCGATGAGGGGCAGATGGGCAGTTCCATGGGGATTGCCGGAAGCCAGGCTGCTGGTTCCATGGAGTTCCTTGCCGATGGCGCATGGACCAAGCGGTTTCATGCGGGGTGGGCGGCCCACAGCGGACTCATTGCCGCTCTCCTTGCCAAAAAGGGATTTAAAGGCCCCTCGAC
>SMTZ1_10007821_pt1 | contig 16673 bp, 15 predicted proteins | sample DeeMarSWOR136_30_FD_25667 | JGI IMG/M metagenome (IMG submission 25667)
GCGGGTGCCAGCGTAGGGGCCCATCGCCACCTCAGTGTAGCGATGGCAGCTCGTGGTACACCCGAAACAGCCGACGTGCCGCTTGAGGTACCCCTTCTTGATCAAGTACGGCCCGGTCAACAGCTCCTCGGAGGCGGGGGCTCCCTGCAGGTAGTTGTAGGCCACGCCCGCATCGAACACCCCGGTGCCGAAGAGGAAGTATTTTCGCCCCTGCATGTCCCAGAGGAAGGCATCGCGAAGCCGCTGGGCCACCTCCGTGAACCGCGTTGGGTCGCTGACCGCGATCGCGCCCGTGCCCGTCACGCCCATCACGGCCCCCACCCCGCCGCGGGCCGCCGCGTGGTAGACGGAGAGCATGATGGCCGCGAAGGGCACGCCGTGCTCGCCGGCGGGGCCGATGCAGGCCACCCGGACGCCGGGATCCCCCAGATCCCGTTTGATGGCCGCGTTGGTCTCACGAACACTCAGCCCCCAGAGGCTCGTCGCATCGATCACCTGGACGGCGTCGTCCCTGATGAGGAGGGCGGCTGGCCGCGCCGCGGCGCCGTGGACCACGAGGTGGTCGTAGCCGGCGAACTTTAACTCCGAGCCGAAGTGGCCGCCGCCGCTGCACTTCAGGTACAGGTGGGTCGCGGGGGATTTACAGGTCACGGTGGTGCGGCCCGACGACGGCGCAGTCGTACAGGTCAAGGCGCCCGTCCCAAAGATCAGCACGTTCTCAGGCGACAGCGGATCGATGCCCGGTCGCACCAGCTCCCAGAGGAGGTGGGCGTTCACGCCGCGGCCGCCGATGAACCGGCCTCGTAGATCCTCGGGCAGCGGCGTCGTCCACACGTTCTTCGTGGTGAGGTCGACGTGGAGAATCGTGCCGGCGTGGGCGAACATCTAGAGGACCTCCCGGGACTGAAGAAGCCGCTGCCGCTCCGCCGCGAGCGCCCACTTCTTCTGCCAAGCGGCGCGGGTGACGGGCATGTAGGCCACGGCCTTCTGTTGACAGATGCGGGAACACTGAGGGTCGCCGCCGCAGAGGTCACACAGGGCGGCCTTGCCGTTGTGGAACTTGATGGTCTCCGGCCCGAAGGGACAGGCGGCGCTGGGATCCACGGCGATGGCGCCGGTGGGACATGCGGGGAGGCAGGGGGGATCCTGGCAGTGTTCGCACAGGATGGGGATGCTGACGCATTGGCCCTCCAGCTTTCGCAGGGTGATCAACGACTGGGTTGGGCTGAAGACCCCGGCCTTCTCCATGGAGCACGCGAGGACGCAGGACTGGCAGCCGGAACAGGTGGCGTAATCGATCAACATCAGCATCTTCGGCTTGCTAATAGGAAGTTCACCCATGGACGTCGTCCTCTTCCCGTCGGAGAACTATGGTTCAAACCCTATTAAAGGTAGATGACGAGGCGACGGCGTTCTCGCACAGGGGGCGATCGGAGCCTTTGGATAGAATGGGGCGAGCCTATCGAATCTCGTAAATGGAGGAGGGAGGAGAGCGCTCCTGCTGAGGGGGAAGGACGGAGCCGCTGATCTCCGTGAGAGAAAACCCCTGGGGGGTCGTGGCCGTCGGGGCGTCCCAAGTAACACGTTCGCCGTATCGGCGTGATCGGCGTCTCTTGATCCACCGCGGGCCGCAGAGGAGGAGATGATTGGTCTCACGCAGGCCGAGTGTGACGCCATTGGTAGTCGTTTGACCGAGAAAGAGCTGGCGAACTCCGAGAGGTAAACAAAAAAGGTGGGACGGGCAGCGGACGCGGGCTTTAGGGCAGGGGGCGGGGGGCTAGGTTCCTTGGGACAGGTGCGCGATGAGGGTCAACGCGACGATCGACAGGACTGCGCCCGCGATGCCTGCGATGAACCAGGGGGAGAGCAGGATGTCGACGATGGAGATCGACGTCAGCTTGATCAGGTTATTGGTGACGAACCAGTTGAAGATAAAGTACGCTGCCGTCCCAATGAAGAAACCGAAGAGGGCGAAGATTGTGAAGATCTTCGTGCGTCCAGCGAACACGGTGCACGCCTCCTATCGGTTACGGGGGGCTGTAGCCTCTCTCCGCGGGCTCGGTGGACGGCAGTGGGGGAAAGCCGGAGCGGACTTTTTGCTCGGCGACGACGGCGGCTTCCGCGAGGATGTGTTCCGCGTCTTCGCCGGAGGGGTGTGGATGAGTTTGGCCGCAGGCATGACCTCGATGGCGATGTCGCCGAAGTCCTTGACCGTTTCCAGGCGGAGCGTGACCTGCTCGATGGCGAGTTGACTCGTGACGACGGTCTGCGCCATCTTTCGAACTTGGGAGCACTCGTTGGCGTACATGATCGCGACCGCGGAGTCCTTGGCCTGCTGCGCGGCCACGCACTTGTTGAACAGCGCTTTATGCTTCTGCTCCATGCGTAGCCGAGAGTCCTCCAGCTTTCGCTGCACAAGGTTGAGGCGGTACACCGTCTTGTTCACTTTCTCGCGTAAGGGCTCGGGATTGATCTTGTCCGTTATCCTCCTCGACAGGGGCACATCGTTGTTCCGTACCCAATCGGACACAAAGCGATTTGACAAAGTTGAATTCCTCCTCTTTTTTATTTAGTCCAGTTGAGGACGTGTCTAATCAAGATTAAACACTTTTATAGGTAAACCTTGGCGGCGTGAAACCTGCTTTTTGCCAGGAATACGTTGATGCCGCCCCAGGGGCTCAGTGGAGGGTAATACAGCCCAATACTCGCCCGAACGACCGAGACGCATAACTCTTTAAATGTTGATAAAAGTTAAAGTAGGAGTTGGCGAATACTCCTGTTGCCCCGGCACCTCCTGCCCCGGTTCCTTGTAGCTGATCTGAGGCGGGACAGCATAGCCTGGTTATTGCGACGGCTTGGTAGCCACTGCCGAAAAGCCGTAGGTCGCGGGTCCAAATCCCGCCCGGGGCTCCACTTTTCTCCGACCCCGCGTTCCCCTTCGGGTGGCCGTGATTCGCCGGTGGGGGGGGGACCAGCAACAGGCCTCGGCGCAGGGCTGGCGCGGTGAACAACGAAGTTAAATAAAAGCCTCTTCCTGTTAATGGTAGGTACGATGGAAAAGGGAACGGGAGAACTATGGCAAACGTTGGGAGAACGATGTTCTTTGGAGAGCTGTCGAAGCTGTTACGCAAACAGGTCACCGTGGTTACGATGGACAGCAAAGCGTACACAGGGGTCTTTGATGGCTTTAACCCGGAGACCATGAGCATCTGTCTTACCGACGCCGCGGACGATAAGGGCACGACCATTAACAAGGTCTTCCTCAATGGCAATACGGTGGCGCAGATCTTCACGACGGAGAAGCCCTTTGACCTGAAGGCGTTAGCGGATCGGCTGGAAAAAGTCTTCCCCCGGATGGTGCGACTCTACGAGGACGTGGGAGTCATTGTAGTCATGGAGAAGATCCGGGTGAATGAGACGGGGATCCTGGAGGGAACCGGCCCGATCGCGGAGCGGGTGCAGCGGGTCTACGACCAGTTTACGCGGGGCGGCGGGCAGAGTTAGAACCGACGATAGATCTCCTCCCTTCTGACAGGAGCAGCCCATCCCAGCGGCTTCAGCGCCTTCTCGGCGTCATGGGCGACAGCGTCTAGCGCCGCTTCATCGACGGGCAGCCCTAGATAGGCCCTGAGAAACGCGAGGAGGGATTTCGCAGCCGTCGCGTCGGGCGCGGGGCCCAGCGTCTCCACTAACACGCAGAAGCCCCGCATACCTCGGAGAGCAGCCAGACCGAGAAGCACTCCCGCCATGCCATAGATTTTACCCTCCAACACCGTTACCCCATGCTGCCGTACCTCCGTCAAGGCCTCGTGATCGGTGCAGGTTCCATACAGCTGCGGGAGCCCGGTCAAGGCCTCCCGTTTCAAGCCGCCTAAACAGATGAGGCGAGAGCAGCCTTGATCGTGGGCAAATGCCACGAGGCGGCCGCTCACCTCATACTGGCCAAAGACCGTCACCGGCTGCGTGTTCCCATCCACGACCACGAGGTCCCGCGTCGAGGCTCCCGATCGCCAGAAGTACAGGGCAGTCGTCGGAAACCTCGGCGCGCCCGTCGCGGAAGCCCCCGCTAGATCCGGAAAATGGGGAGATATCACCTCCGCGAACCGCTGCGCCTTCAACTGTCGGATCAGGGATCGGGCGGTGAGGGCGGCGACGAAGCCCATCCCGGGCAGCCCGACGATGAAGACGGGGGCTCGGAGGCGGACCCGGCGGGAAACACGGATGCTGCTGTGCATGGCCGCTCGGTCCTCCAACAGACACATATAAGGCAACGTTATTAAACGCTTACACGGAGTCGAGGGGAACCACGGGTTGGCCTTTGAAGTCGTGGAGAAGGATCTGCTGGGGCGCATCGGTCGACTGGCCACCAAGACAGGCGTCATCGAGACGCCCCTCCTCCTCCCGGTGGTCAACCCGCTGGTTCAACCCCTCTCGCCACAGGTGATGACGCGAGACTTTGACTGTCAGGCCCTCATCGCCAACGCCTACCTGTTGAAGAAGAACTTCGGCGACGAAGTGACGGCTCACGGGATCCACGAGTTCCTGGGCTTCCACCGCGTCGTGATGACCGACTCAGGGGCCTATCAACTCCTCGTGTACGGCGATGTCGAGGTGAGTCCCGTGGAGATCGCGCGGTTTCAAGAGGACATCGGCTCCGACATCGCCGTGATGCTGGATGTGCCCACCGGGTGGAATCTGCCCCGGGAAAAGGCCGAAGCCACGGTGGAGGAGACGCTGCGACGCGCCCGGGTAACCCTCGCGGCTTTGACGCGACGGGACGTCCTGTGGGTCGGCCCCATCCAAGGCGGAAACCACCTCGACTTGGTGGCCCACGCCGCCACTGCCATCGGCGCCATGGGCTTTCACATCACCGCGTTGGGAAGCCCCACTCAAGTGATGGAGCGATACCTTTTTCCTGTCCTCGTGGACATGATCATGGCGGCGAAGCAGAATGCCCCCCTCCACCGGCCCTTGCACCTCTTCGGCGCCGGTCACCCCTTCATGCTCGCCCTCGCCGTCGCCATGGGCTGCGACCTCTTTGACTCCGCGGCTTACGCCCTCTACGCCCGACAAGGCAAGTACCTGACCCCTCACGGGACGAGTCGACTGCGTACCCTGGAGTACTTCCCGTGCAGCTGCCACGTCTGTGCCACGCACACGCCAAAGGAGCTGCGGGCGATGCCGCCGCAGGAGCGGGAACGCCTGCTGGCCCACCACAACCTGGCCACCTGCTTCACCGAGGTGCGACGGATTAAACAGGCGATACGCGAGGGACGGCTGTGGGAGCTCCTCGAGGTTCGGAGCCGCAGCCACCCCGCCCTTCTGGACGCCTTGAAACGCCTGCAGACGTACCGCCACGTCCTCGAGGCCCACAGCCCCGCATCGAAGGGCCGAGGCCTCTTCTTCTTCGACGCTGCGGGGTTGACGCGGCCCGCGGTCCTCCGCCACCAGATCAAGCTCAGCCGATGGCAGCCGCCACGAGGCGGCCGCGTCCTCGTGTTCTTGCCCCCACCGCCCTCAAAGCCCTTCCACCGATCCCGTGAAGTCAAACGGATTCGGCGAGCCATCGACAAGGCGGGGGCGGTGGTGGAGGCCCTGCAGTTCTGCGTCTACGCCGCGCCCTTCGGGGTGGTCCCCCTCGAGCTGGACGAGGTCTACCCGCTGTCCCAGTATGAAGCCAGCGTCCCCATAGATCGAGCTACGGAGGACGCCGTGATCGATGAGGTCTGCACCTACATCCGCGAGGGCCACCACGGCTGCTCCGCGGTGGTGCTTCACGCTGAGGCGGATGCCTGGGGACCACGGCTCACCCACGCGTGCGAAGCCGCGTGTTCCCAGCGAGGACTCTCCTTTCACGCCGTCGAGGGCACGGCGAAGACGTGGAGTAAACGGGCAGTCGAGGGCTTCGTGGCCCAGGTGGTCTGCGCCCTGCAAAGCGGAAAGGTTAAAGACGATGCTGAAGATGATTAAGGGAGGCGTGGCGAGACCGACAGGAACCACGAAACGCGATCAGAGTGGTATACCGTGGTTAACACTAAGAACCCCATGAAAATCAAGTTCCTCGGGGGAGCCCGAGAGGTCGGGCGATCCGGCATCATCGTGACGGGAGGCCGCACGAGCATCCTCGTGGACTACGGCGTGATGGTGGGCCGCGAACCCGGCTTTCCCATGCACGTCCCTACCAACGAGGTGGCGGGGGTTGTCCTGACCCACGCTCATTTGGATCACAGTGGCGCGGTGCCCCTCTTCTACGTCACGGGTAACCCGCCCACCTACGGCACCCAGCCCACCTTCGACCTCACTCACCTTTTGATCCGGGACTTCATTCACCTCTCCGGGTACTTCCTGCCCTTCGAAAGCCTTGAACTCCAGACCATGATGAAGTACTGCGTGGACATCGGCTACCGAAACCCGACGAAGATCGGCGGGCTGACCCTGGAGCTGCTACGAGCGGGCCACATCCCGGGCGGCGCGCAAGCCATCGTTGAGCGCCGGGGCAAACGGGTCCTCTACACCAGCGACTTCAACGCCGTGGACACCCGACTGCTGCGTGGCGCCGATCAAGCCTACGAGGGCATCGACGTCCTTGTCATGGAGAGTACCTACGCCGATGAAGACCACCAAGACCGGGCGACTGTGGAGGCGCAGTTCATCGAGAAGGTCAGCGCAGTGGTGGAAGGCGGCGGCACCGTCCTTGTCCCCGCCTTCTCGGTAGGTCGATCCCAGGAGATCCTCTGCGTGCTGGCGGCGCACCACTTCGAACACCCGGTGTACGTGGACGGCATGGCCAAGGACGCCAATGAAATACTACTGCGTCACCTTCCGTACCTGCGGGACGGCCAGCTCTTCCAAGACGCCGTCCATCGGGCGGAACAGATTGGTGGCTGGAGGGATCGACGGAACGCGACGAAGAAGCCCGGGGTGATCGTGTCCCCCGCAGGCATGTTGAAGGGCGGGAACGCCGTCTTCTACATGAATGCGATCGCGAAAAAAAAGAAAAACGCGGTCTTCCTCGTTTCCTTTCAGGTGCCGGATACGCCAGGACGACGGCTCATGGAGACCAAAAAATTCGTCATCGGCGGCAAGACGCGGACCGTGAAGGCAGACATCGACCACTTCGATTTCACCTCCCATTCCGGGAAAACCCACCTCCTCGAGACAGTGAAAAAGGTCGAGAACGCCTCCGCAGTCTTTCTCATGCATGGGGCGGAGGAAAACTGTGAGCACCTCGCGGACGTCGTGCGCACCGAACTCGGCTTCGAAGCCATCGCTCCCAAGACCGGGGAAGTCTACACCGTCTAATCCCGGGAAGCACTGGTCGCAAGGAGAGACGCTACAAGACACGCCCCACCGGGGAGCCCATACGCGTCTCGTAACAGAAGCCCAGGGTCCTTGCTACACTCCCGCAACCCCATCGCCCTCGTGAAAAGCGGGGGGCGACACCGCCCCTGGAGCGACCTGGCCGCCTCCACTGACTCTGTGGAAGGCGATCTGAAGCACTGGCGCCAAGACGGTGGGCTGGGCTGCGGGTCCCGCGGGTCCGAAGGAATCACCCGCTATCTTTGAGGGGCGTTACTGAGGGGACTCCCGCGCCAAGAGCCGGCGGCTCAGCGACGACGCGAAGGCCTGGGACTGCCGTCTCTCTGGGCCAGGCTTCCTCGGAGCCCCTGCGGCCCCCGGGATCCGTGAGTTTACTGCATCGGCGAGTAACTGGTTGGCCTCAGAATGGAACTCGTGACCCTCGCGACCAGCGGGCCCTCCCGCTCGGACTCGGCTCGTCCCTGCACCCACTCAGGGTCGACGCGGAACGCGGCCCAGGCCTTATCGCGTTGAGCGAGATCGTCGAAGGCAAGCATGTAGTAGAGCACGTTACTGATGCCGATGTCGGCCTGCCAGAACCCTACGACCTTCAACCCATGCTTCTTGAACAACCGCAACGTTAGCTTCTCAAACCGATTGTTCAGGGCCGCCATCTTGCCGGGAACCGCCTCATAGACTCTCCATTCATAGATCATCCGAATCACCTCACCCCCTAGTGCTTCGGTCTAACTATATAAAGGTGAACGCGGGAGTAGGTCACTCACCTTCCAGCTGCCTCAAGGCCGGGGGCAGCTCACACGAGGACGTGAAGCCACGGTGAACCGGGGGCCCCTGGAGATCGTCGGGTGTGAAGAATCGCCCACTATAGGCCCCTTGAGGAACGGGTTTCGCCCGTTCCCGCGCGCTCGGCTGTGACGGAGAGCACGTGGAGGCCACGCGTCTCTGCACGAGCCCCACGGGCGTCGATGCGGTTGGAGCCGTGGCTACCGGCGAGTCGTCTTGAAGAGCACGGCGACGAGGAGGCCTATCAGGAAGCCGCCGATGTGGGCGATGTACGCCACCGCTGTCGCTTCCCCGCTGTACAGGAGCTGCAGGACGAACCAGAACCCGATGAAGATCGCCGCTGGCACCCGCGCTACCCGCAGAAAGTAGTAGGAGGGGATCAAACTCATGATTCGTGCGCGGGGGAAGAACACCAGATACGCCCCGAGGATCCCGGACACCGCGCCCGACGCGCCGATCGCAGGGATGCCCGCGTCCACGCCGCCCGCGACCACCGCAGTGATGGAGTGAGCGAGCCCTCCGGTCACGCCGAAAAGCAGGTAGAGGAGAAGGTGCTTGCCATGGCCAAACCGATCCTCCACGTTGTCCCCGAAGACGAAGAGGTAGACCATGTTGCCGAGGATGTGCCAGAAGTCCGCGTGGAGAAACATGGAGGTGATCAAGCTGTGCAGCTGCTGTCCCTGCAACACCACGGCGGGGACCTCGCCGTAGACCTCGAAGAGCCGCGGATCAAAGCCAGTCTCGAACTCCCACCAAAACACCACGGCATTCACGAGGATGAGGGCCCACGTGACGAAGGGGCGTGTTCGACTGCGGTTCTCGTCGTAGAGGGGAAACATGACGACGCACCGAGGCAGGCCTGCTCAGATGGACCACGCTGGGTTTGATATTCTTTTCGAAGGTTCCTGACCGCCTGCAACGAGGGCGAAGGCTCGCCCGTCGTCTCACCAGAGATCGCATCCCGGTCTGCGATAAGCCGTTAACGCTTGAAGGAACAGAATCAACCCTTCATAAATCTTAAATCGTCACGAGTCGAATGACATCTGGGTTGTGCTTAGAACGGGCGTCCGCCTGTTCTGCACGCATAAATCCCATGCATGACTCATCTCAACCTGAAGAGAGAGCTAAAAAATCCATCCAATGGGTGGCGTGGTGCAGGCGGCATCCACGGCGCAACCCTCTATTGAACTCCTTTATGCTACGCCATGTTCCACGCAGTGACTCGCCTCGTGACACCGCGCTGCAGAGGCTCCTGCCTGCCCACGACGCGCAGAGCGGTGCGACGAAGCAGCGCAGCAGGACGAAACCTCAGCCCCGAACACCACTGGAGACCCTTGAGAGGAGGGGGGCGAACACGAAGACCGAGGGAGGCCAGCGGTCACGTCGCTGAAAGCGGAGGATTCAACGCCCCAAGATGGGCGACGGGGCGCTTAGGCGATGGGTGTTCCCGATGGCTTGTTGAAGCCCCGTCGCATAATAACGACGTCTGAGTCGCCAGAGGACCCCTTCACGAACCCTTCGATGATGAAGTTGCTCATGGAGTAGAGGGCGATGGAGTTTAAGTCGACGGTCTGGATGTTGACGGTGATGGACGACGCCTGGGGGGTCCGCTTCCTCGCTTCCTCCTCGAACTTGGCGAGGAGCATTTGAGGCACGCCTTCCAAGGACGCCTCTCGGTTCTTAGTCCAGACGAAGGTGATTTGCGGGTTGAGGGGCTGGTTTTTCATGGCAATGCCATTGACGAGGCCGACCGTTTCCTCTTTTTTCTTCGCCACAATGGTCACATTCGATTCTTGGTTGCTCAGAGCGTTCCTGAGAAACGCCTTGTTGCGAAGAAGGGGGTTGGAGACGGATTTCGCAATTTCCTCAACGGAGCGGTCCACGTCGTCAAGCTTGAGGAGTTCCAAGGAGTACTTTTGAGAGCGCCTTCGAAAAACCAACTTCACCCTCCCGCGTAAACATGATATCGCCCCATTTTTAAGTCTACCCGTTCCGACGAAGCCCACGGCTTATTGACGACGGCAGCCCAACCTCATAGCGCACGCTTCGCGTCAACCCTGACGATGAGGGAGACGATGCGACTAGAGGGGCGGGAGATGAGGGGTATAATGGGGGCGCCCATGGGGAGACAGTGATCTCTTCCATCGTGAACCGTCAAGCATAAAACCGTGAACACGAGAGGAGACAGGTATGAGACACGAATTAAACCGCTTGGTGAATACAATCGCGGATGAGGCCCTCAGGAAACAGGTAGCAGATCTCATTGAGGGCGTCACGGTGGAGATCGGGGGTGTCACGTTCGACGGCCTTTCCTTGGACGCCGCGCCCGCAGGGATGCGACAGCACCACGCGTATCGAGAAGGCCTGATCCAGCACACTGTGGCCGCCGCCACCATCGCTTTGACTCTGTGTGACATCATCGCAGACATCTATCATGGCGTCGTCGATAGAGATGTGGTCTTGGCCGCCGTCATCACCCACGACCTCATGAAGGGCCACGTGTATCGCGTAACGGCGCAGGAATCCTATGGGATGTCCGATCTCGGCGAGCGGGTGGACCACCTCAGCCTCATCGTCGCGGAGTTAATCCGCCGAGGCTTCCCCCTCGACGTGGTCCATGCGGTCGCGGCCCACCACGGTCGCAGCGGCCCCATCAGCCCACGGACGATCGAGGCCTTAGTCACCTTCGTCGCTGACAACGCGGATGCGACGCTCAACGGGGAAGTCTTGTCAGCGGCGAGGTACCTCTTAACAGAATGCGCGGGGATACGGGAGGCGTCGTTCACCGCGACGCACGCCTTTGCCATCGTCCACGCAAAGCAGGCCCGGGGCTGCAGTGGCGTGGCGGAGGAGCTGGCGAAGATCCGCGAGGGAGCAGCCGTCGTCTAATCCGTCCGGGGGAGGGGCGCCGGCGTCACAGGATGTGTGTCGGCGCCTGCACGCGCGCTAGACGCTGCCAACGAACCTCCTCTGATCGGGCTTTCACCCCCGTGGAAGGGGAGTAAACGGTAAGTTTAAATAAAAAAAGGGTTCATCTCATCCAAAAATTCATCCGAACAACGGAGTTGACTTGAAGTGGAAGCGATACCTGCTCAGGTAAGCGGTCAACCAGTGTTAATTCTTCGAGAAGGCACGACGCGGTCGCGGGGCCGTGAGGCCCAGCGGGCGAACATCACCGCGGCCAAGGTCGTGGCGGAAAGCGTCAAGTCGTCCCTGGGGCCCAAGGGCATGGACAAGATGCTCGTGGACGGCTTGGGCGACGTCACGATCACCAGTGACGGCGCAACGGTGCTGAAGGAGATGGACATTCAACACCCCGCCGCGAAGATGATGGTGGAGGTCGCCAAGACCACCGACGACGAGGTGGGCGACGGCACGACCTCCGTCGTCGTGCTCTCGGGGCGACTCCTCGAAATGGCCGAGGAGCTCATAAACAAGAACATTCATCCCACCATCATTGTGGATGGCTATCGGGCGGCCGCCGAAAAGACCCTGGCCTCCTTACGCGACATCGCGATCCCAGTCGCGCCGACGGATCGCGTGATGCTGAAGAAGGCGGCTATGACCTCCATGGGGAGCAAGCTCGTCCGGGAGTACCGGGAGTACCTCGCCGACCTCGTCGTCGACGCCGTCTTGAAGGTGGCGCAGAAGGCTGGCGGCGAGTACAAGGTCGACTTAGACGACATCAAGGTCGATAAAAAGGCCGGGGAGTCCCTCCTCGCCACGCAGCTCATCGATGGCATCGCCATCGACAAGGAGGTCGTGCACTCCGGGATGCCCAAGCGCATCGAAGGAGCCCGCATCGCCCTCGTCAATGCGCCCCTCGAGGTCGAGAAAACCGAGTTCAGCGCCAAGATCAGCATTGAGCGGCCGGAGGAAATGCAGGCCTTCCTCGACGAAGAAGAGCGGATGTTAGAGGCGATGGTGGATCAGATCACCGGCACCGGCGCGAACGTCCTGATCTGCCAGAAGGGCATCGATGACCTCGCGCAGCACTTCCTCGCCAAGCGGGGCGTGCTAACGATTCGACGGTCCACCCAATCGAGTATGGAGAAGCTGGCGAAGGCCACCGGGGCGAAGATCGTCGTCAACCTCGAGAACCTCACAGCAGACGACCTGGGATACGCCGAGGTGGCGGAGGAACGGAAGGTGGGTGAAGACAAGTGGGTCTTCATCGAGGGCTGCCAGAACCCCAAAGCCGTGACCCTGCTCGTCCGGGGGGGCACCGAGAAGGTGGTGGACGAGGCGGAACGATCGATCCACGACGCCCTCTGCGTCGTCCGCGACATCGTCTTGACGCCGAGCGTGGTCGCGGGCGGAGGCGCCCCCGAGCTGGAAGTCTCCTCGCGGGTGCGGAAGTGGGCAGAATCCCTCTCCGGGAAAGAACAGTTGGCCGCCCTCGCCTTCGCTGAGGCGCTGGAAGCCATCCCGATTACCCTGGCGGAGAACGCAGGATTGGATCCTATCGACATCCTCGTCGAACTGCGGTCCCACCACGAAAAGGGCGAAGTGTGGGCCGGCGTCGACGTCACCAATGGCCGAATCAACGACATGGCGAATCTCGACGTCTACGAGCCCCTGGCGGTGAAGCTCCGCATCGACGACGTCATCGCGTCCGGAAAATCGGGAGCGCCCTCCATGCCGCCCAAGGGGCCCGGCCCGGAAGAACCCGACCTGGACTAAGCCCCCCTTCTGACCCCTCTCCCCTTTTTTCGTCCTACTTTATGACGGCGCCCGTGAATTGACGACAGTTCCCCGGGGGCGTCGCAGGCACCCGATGACCCTACACGGAGCGTAAAGGGTTAATAGGGCCGCTGACATTCTGATCGGTGGGTACGCGGAATCCTCGGTTCAGATGAAGACCCGTTTTGACGAATCCAATAGAGGCTGGCGAAGGCCATCTGATGACCATTGGACCTACCCAAGAACGGGACAGTGACGCTGATCTGAGCGGAGGCGGTGGGCAGACATCGAGCCCGCATCTGAGAGAACCCCGCCGAGAGGGACGCTGGTCCCGTCCAGTGAGGTGGGGAGTTAGTGGTGTCGGGACACATACGGCCCATCGAAAAGAGAAGACGTTTTAAGAAAGCATGGTAGTTCTATGGTGGAACCGTTGACGTGACGCGCCATGGATGTTGAAACGCGGCTTGACCTGATCAAACGGGTGGGCGAAGAGATCGTCACCGAAGACGAGTTGCGGACCGTACTGGAGACCAAGACGCACCCCATCGCCTACGACGGCTTTGAGCCCTCAGGCTTAGCACCCGTCCACTTCGGCGTCTATCGATCGATCAACCTCGCGGACCTCCAGCAGGCCGGCGTCAAATTCAAGCTCTGGATCGCGGATTGGCACGCGTGGGTCAACAACAAGATGGGGGGCGACCTAGAGAAGATCCGGCAGGTCGGCGAGTACTTTATTGAGGTGTGGAAGGCCTCCGGCATCGACATAGCGAACGTGGATGTCCTCTGGGCCAGCGACGCCATGAGCTCCCGGGAGTACTGGCGGAAGGTGCTCCTCGTCGCGAAACACACGACGTTGAACCGAGCCATTCGCTGCCTCACGATCATGGGGCGGACGACAGCGGAACTCAACGAGACCGCGCAGCTCATCTACCCCATGATGCAGATCGCCGACATCTTTCACCTGGAAGCCGATATCTGTCAACTGGGCATGGACCAGCGGCGGGCCAACATCTTGGCGCGGGAAGTAGGGCCGAAGCTGGGGTGGTGGAAGCCTGTCATCGTGAGCCATCACATCCTTATGGGGCTGGAAGGCAAGAAGACGCCTGAAGGCTACGACGAAGACAACGGGATCGACACCCAAATCAGCTCCAAGATGAGTAAGAGCCGACCGGAGACCTGCCTCTACGTCCATGACGACGCAGACGCCATCGCCCGGAAGATCCAAGGGGCCTTCTGCCCCGAACGGATCGTGGAAGGCAACCCCATCCTGGAATACTGCCGCTACATCGTCTTCCGGAAACGCAAAACCTTCACCATCGAGCGGCCACCGCGATACGGCGGCGACGTGGAGGTGGGCGACTACCTCGAGCTGGAACGAATGTACCGCGAGGGCGCCATCCATCCCTCGGACCTCAAAACCGCCGTGGCCACGGCCTTGAACGAGATCATTACACCGATCCGGAAACACTTTGAAACGAACCGCCGGGCCGCCGAGCTGTATCGCGTGGTCCGCGAGGAAGAAATCACGCGGTAACGCCTCCACGCCGAGGCATCGTCCACCAGCATTCACGGTGGCAGGAAGACCATGACACGCCTCCACCCAGGATCAAGCCGCAGCGAGAGGAAGCTCGAGCGGCTCAACGAGGTATTCCACAAGCTCGCTGAGAAGTCTGAGGACACCGTCGTCCTCGTGGAAGGACGAAAGGATCGCTCAGCCCTCAGACGCCTCGGCGTCCAAGGGCCCATCGTGTGCATGCAGCCCGCCGGCCACAGCCTCATCGACTTCCTCGACCGATTACCCGACCGCGAAGTCGTGCTCCTCGTCGACTTCGACGAGTACGGCGCCGCCTTAGCGCATAAGATCACCCAGTACCTCGAAGAAAAGCGGGTAAAGGTGAACGGGGCGTTCTGGCGAAAGATCCGCGGCCTCGTCCGACGGGACGTGAAGGACATCGAGGGCCTGCCCTCCTATTTAGAAAAGTTAAAGAACACCCCTACCAATACACTACGCACTTGAGCATTAGCCAGACAGAGGTTGATCGCTCATGCGTCAACATACCTTCATACTTAAAGGGAGGATGATTATATGGGAAGTTCTCAACCTATTACTCCGAAGTACGTTATTAAAGCCGGCTTCGAAGTCGATGGCGTGGTCGAAAAATCTGACGTGATCGGCGCGATCTTCGGGCAGACCGAAGGGCTCTTCGGCCCCGATTTAGACCTCCACGAACTCCAAAAGACGGGGCGCATCGGCCGCATCGAGATTCAAATGGAGGCCAAGCAAGACGAGACCCGAGGGGTCATCACCATCCCATCCAGCCTGGATAAACCGATAACAGCGCTCACCGCAGCCGCCGTCGAAAGCGTCGACCGCATCGGCCCCTGCTCCGCCCGCGTCAACCTCACCACCATTGAAGACATCCGCGTCACCAAACGGGAGTCCATCATCAACCGCGCCCAAGACATCCTGCAGAAGTGGGTCATCGAATCCACCCCCACCATCGATCAACTCACCACCAAAGTCACCGAAGCCATTAAGACCCCCGACGTCGTGTCCTACGGGCCGGAAAAGCTCTCCGCGGGCCCCGACGTGGACGCCGCGAAGGCCCTCATCATCGTGGAAGGCCGCGCGGACGTCGGCGTCCTCCTCCGCAGCGGCATCAAGAACGTCATCGCGTGCGAAGGCACCAAAGTGCCGGAGACCCTGAAAAAGCTCACGCAGACCAAAGAAGTCACCGCGTTCCTCGATGGCGACCGCGGCGGCGACCTGATCCTCAAGGGTCTATTGCAGGTGGCGAAAGTCGACTACGTCGCGCGGGCGCCGAATGGCGTTGAAGTCGAAGCAATGACACCGAGACAAGTACTCAAAGCCCTCAACGAAAAAGTCCCCGTGAAAAAGCTCCGAAGCCGAAGAACGAAACGGGAATCTACTCGCGAGCCCACGCGAGAACCTACTCGTGAACCCGCGAGGGAGCCGACGAGGGAACTCGTGAGAGAGCCTGCGAGGGGTACGCAGCGCCTCATCACGTTGCCGCAGCCCATCGTGTCGATGGCATCGAAGCTCAAAGGCACCTTAGAAGCGGTTCTTCTCGATGAGAAGTACGAGGCGATCACGCAAACGCCTGTGAGTGACTTATGCGCCAAGCTTCAAGACACAGAGGGCGTTCACACCATTGTCTTCGATGGCGTGATCACCCAACGCCTGGTTGACATCTCCGGAGACAAAGGCGTGAAACGCATTCTCGGTGATCGAATTTCAGGCGTGGTCAAACGCCCCGTCGACATCCAGTTGCTGACCGTCGCTGAGGTCGCCCAAGAAGAAGCAGCCTAAAGACCGCGCGCGCTAGTTTGGTGAGTCACAGGGGCGTCGCGGTGGACTCGGGCGATAGTGAGGCGCAGCGAAAGGTGCAGCACCCGTTCATCAGGTGAAGCAAGCGACCGTCAGTCGCCCAGATAGGCCACGTTACCCCAATGTGAAGCGTGGCCTGCCACGACATAACACAGGACGAGTGGTTCCTTGTAGACGCTGAAGCACTTTGTTCAGACGTTGATTCCCCGCAGGTTTACCTGGTGGCCCGATGTAGCCTGGAAGGAACATATCTCTAGGGATGGATAGTTGGGAAGCGGCTACGCGAAAGCCGAGGTGCGACTGGGGGAGACGAGGGATGCATTCGTCTCCTCGACGAAGCCCCTCGTCCGCGTCTCCTTGTGAAGAGTCTCAGGGTACCCGGCGCGACAGGGATAATGCGGCCATCGTGCCCTCCCCCACGGCGGTGGCGATCTGCATCCCCCGGCCGGTGCAGTCTCCTGCGGCAAAGACGCCGTCAAGATTGGTCCGTTGATCGCGATCAACTCGAATCCACCCTCGAGAATCGACGTCGACGCCC
>SMTZ1_10008392_pt1 | contig 16672 bp, 20 predicted proteins | sample DeeMarSWOR136_30_FD_25667 | JGI IMG/M metagenome (IMG submission 25667)
GCGCCCCTGGACATCGTCGCCCAGAGCAGGGGGAGGTTCGCCCCTAAGGTCGCCATACCCCGGATACTGGACCTGCTGGACAAGCATGAGGTCAAGGCCACGTTCTTCACGCCTGGCTGGACGGTGGATACCTTCACCGATTCTGTTGAGGAGATAGTGAGCCGGGGTCACGAGCTGGCGGCCCACGGCTACTTGCATGAGCGGCTTGCGGAGATCTCTCTCGAGGCGGAGGAGTCGGTCTTCCAGAGGTCGCTGGCAGCATTCGAGAGGGTGGGGGTCAGGCCTGTGGGGTTCAGGGCTCCTTACTGGCTGATAAGCGACAGGACAATCAAGCTCGTGATGCGTCTCGGGTTCGAGTACGACAGCAACTTCATGGACAGCGACATGCCCTACATGCTGAGGTGGAGGGGGGAGGACACGGGGCTCGTGGAGCTCCCGGTGGAGTGGATGCTGGACGACTGGCCCCAGTTCGAGACTCACAGGAGGGGGCCCGAAGCTGCCTACAGCGTCTGGAAGCCGGAGTTCGAGGGGATCTACGAACTGGGCAGGTACTTCGGCCTCACCTGCCACCCCCAGGCGATAGGCAGGGTCTCCAGGCTCAGGATGCTGGAGAAGCTCGTCGGGGAGATGAAGTCAAAGGGCGACATCTGGTTCGCCACGTGCAAGGAGACGGCGGACTGGGTCAGAGAGAAGCTGGCCTAGCCTTCTTTTTCCATTCTTTTTATTTAGTGGTCTGTATTGCCTTAAACGGGCTCAGTTTAGATGTGGTAGCACTTTCACGCCAACATATTGCAGGGAGCAGGGGCGGCATTGTTGAGTAATTATATCAGGACCACTTGGGGAGCACGAGGCTGAAGACCAACTCCACCTGAGGCGTTGTATTCACACGGAAATACGAGACCTCCGGCCTTTCAGCCTTCTCAGGGCCAAGACAAGCATCGGCAGGGCCTCCCCGGATGGTGCCTGAACGCAGACATCGCAGATGTTGCTGAGTTCTGTGGGGAGCGGGTTGACCTCTATCAAAGCACCCCCGTTCCTTTTCACTATGAGGGGCAGGCCCGCCGCAGGGTAGACGATGGCGGAGGTCCCTATTAGGAGCATGCAGTCCGAGCGCCCCGACTCCCCGAGGCACCGCTCGAGTACGTTCGGGGGTATCGGCTCCCCGAACATCACGGTGTCGCTCTTCACGATCCCGCCGCACTCGGGGCACCTTGGGGGGAGCTCCGACAGGTCGAAGCCCTCCCGGGGAAACCTTGCGCTGCATGAGACGCACCTCAGCTTGTGGGCGTTCCCATGGATCTCCAGCACCTTTCTGCTGCTGGCCAAGGTGTGCAGGTTGTCGATGTTCTGGGTGATGAGCGCCTTCAGCAGCCCCATCGCCTCCATCTCGGCGAGGGCGAGGTGCCCGGGGTTAGGCTTGGCCTCCGTGATGCTTGTGCCGAAGCCGCTCTCCCGTCTGGGCCTCATCCTCTCCTCCCAGTGGGCCTTCGGGTCGGCCATGAACCGCCTGTATCCGTCCATCGAGGGCTCACCCCTCTCTGTCCAGATGCCCCCGGGCCCCCTGAAGGGCCTTATCCCGCTCTCCACCGACACGCCGGCACCTGTGAGCGCTACCAGGTAATCGGCGGAGAGGATCAGGCAAGCCGCCTCCTCTATTGCCGTCTCCATCAGCCCTGAAGTTCCCTCATCAACTATACGAAGACTCGTAAAAAGAAGATAGCGGTCGGTGGCTCTACTTCATCTTCTCCTTAAGGGCCTTTGTGAGCGCAGGGAGCACGGTGTAGAGGTCCCCCACTATGGAGTAGTCCGACATCTCGTGTATGCTCGCCCCCTCCTGATTGTTGATGGAGACGATCAGCCTGGCGTCCCTTATCCCCGCGGCGTGCTGGATGGTCCCTGAGATGCCGCAGGCGACATAGAGCCTCGGGGCGACCTTGTGGCCGCTTATGCCGATCCACTCCTCCAGCCAACCGAGGTCCGCGGCGATGGGCCGAGTGCAGCCGATCCTCGCCCCCAGCACCTCCGCCAGTGCCTCGAGCAGCCTCAGGTCCCCCTTTTCCTTGAAGCCCCTGCCCGCCGAGACGATGACGGGCGCATCCTCCAGCCCCGCTTCGCCCCTGGCCTTCTGCCTCGTCTCGACGACCTCGACCAGCGGGGCGGGGATCTCCACGTCGAGTTCTACGACCTCCTCCTTCCGGGGCGACGGCTCCAGCTTCTTGAAGGCACGCGCCGGTACCGTCGCCATGTGCGGCCTCCTTTTGCTCACCTCGGTGGCCACAGTCGAACCCCCGTATGTCAGCCTCCTCGCCTCGAGCCTCCCCTCACCGTCCACGTCGAGGTGGAAGCACTCGGTCATGCATCCTGTGTCCAGGGCCGCGGCGACCCTGGCGGCGAGCTCCTTTCCCCGCTTCGTGGCCCCGACGAGGATCATCTCGGGGTCGACGGCCTTCACCGCCCTCAGCACGGCCGCCCTGTATGGCTCGACCCCGAACTTGGAGAGGACAGGGTCGTCGACGACGATCACCCTGTCGGCGCCGTGCTCGACGAACCTGTCGGGATCGGATCTCCGCGGTCCAATAGCGAGCGCCACGAGCTCGGCCCCGATCTTGTCCGCGAGCTCCCTGCCCTTTCCCAGCAACTGGAGGGCGAGCTCCCCATCCTCGGAGTAGACCAGGACGCTCTTCACCGCCATCCTCAGCCCTCCAAAACCCTCTCCGCGAGGATGGCCCCAGCGAGCTTCTCAGCGGCCTCCTCGACCGTATCGGCCTCTATGACGACCCTCTTCCGCTCGACGAGGGGGGCGACGATGTCGAGGACCTCCACGGACGACCCCGCCCTCACCTCCTCGGCGGACAGCCCGAGAGCCGCGGCGTCCCACTCCTCCGTGGGCTTCTTCTTGGCCCTCATGATGTTCATCAGCGACGGGATCCTCGACTCGTTTATCTCCCGGACCACAGAGACGACAGCGGGCAAACCGACCTGGACGACCTCGTCAACGTCCTCAAGGTCACGAACAGCCCTCAGACCGCCTTCCACGAGCTCCAGGTGCTTGGCGTAGGTGACCTGGGGGAGGCCCAGCAGCTCGGCGAGGCGCGGACCGACCTGGGCCGAGAGGCTGTCGAGGGTCATCTCGCCGCAGAGGATGAGGTCGTAGCCGCCGACCCTCTCCAGGGCCGCCCTGAGCACCTTCGAGGTCGCCAGGGAGTCGATCCCCGCGAGCGCCCCGTCGTTCACTATGTAGGAGGCGTCCGCCCCCATGGCCAGCGCTTCCAGCATCGCCGTCCTCGTGCCCCCGCCCCCCACTGAGAGGGTGGCGACCTCCCCGCCGTGCCGCTCCTTGAGGCGGATTGCCGCCTCGAGCGCCCTCTTGTCCACGTCGCTTATCCTACGTTTGACCCTCTCCACCACGGGCCTCCGGGTCGAGGGGTCCATCTTCAGCTCGTTGAGGTCGACTATGTCCTTGAGGAGGACCACTATCCTGGTCAGTCCAGATACCCCCGAACAAACGGAATACTCAGAGAGCGGCTATTTAGTTTTTCCACCTGAAAAACGCTTTAAACGCTTGCCGGGATAGAAAGCTCTGAATGTCAATGGGATCAGTGGAGAAGATAGCGGTCCTCGGCGCAGGGGTCATGGGCCACGGCATCGCCCAGATCGCCGCCGGCGCGGGGTACCGGGTCACCATGAGGGACATCTCCCAGGAGTTCCTCGACGGCGCCCGGCAGAGGATCGAGAGGAACCTGAAGCGCAACGTCGAGCGGGGCAGGATGACCGAGGAGGCCGCCCAAGAGCTTATGGGCAGGATCTCCTTCACCCTCGACCTCCCGGGGGCCGTGGGGGACGCGGACCTCGTTGTCGAGGCGATTCCTGAGAGCCTCGACCTTAAGAAAAGGGTCTGGGGCGAGGTGTCCAAGAACGCCAGGAGGGACGCGGTGCTCGCCACGAACACCTCCAGCATCAGCATATCCGTGCTTGCCGAGGCGGTCTCCGGCCCGGAGAGGTTCGTGGGGATGCACTTCTTCAACCCGCCGACCCACATGCGCCTCGTCGAGGTGATACCCGGGGCAAGGACCGGCCGGGGGGCTGTCGAGCTCGTGAAGTCGGTGGCCGAGAGGATGGGGAAGACGCCGGTCGAGGTGAAGAAGGACGTCGTGGGGTTCATCGTCAACAGGATCCTCATCACCTACCTGAACGAGGCGGCGAAGCTGCTTGAGGCCGGCGACTACACCAGGGACCAGATCGACAGCGCCATGCAGTACGGGGCGAGGATGCCCCTCGGCCCCTTCATGCTCATGGATCTCATAGGCATCGACATCGTCTACCACATCCTCAAGGTTTTCGAGGAGAACCTCGGCCCCGAGTACAGGCCCGCCGACACCATAGAGGAGCTGTACAGCGAGAAGAGGCTCGGCCAGAAGACTGGGAAGGGGTTCTACAGCTACGTGGAGAGGCCGACCGTCCCCGAGGAGGCTGGGGAGGGCTTCGATGTCCGGCTCCTGCTGAGGCCCCTCATCGAGGAGGCAGAGGAGGTCGTCGCCGAGGGGATCGCCGACGAGGTGTCCGTCGACGCCGCAATGAAGCTGGGGGCGAACCTCCCGAGGGGGCCCTTCGAGATGAAGGAGGCAGATTGAATGGCGGAGGAGAAGCCGGTGCTCGTCGAGACCGAGGGCGGAGTCTGCTGGATCAGCCTCAACAGGCCGGACAAGCTCAACAGCATGACCCTCGAGATGCACGAGATGATCCGCGAGGCCCTGGACGGGGCCGAGGCCGACGCCTCAGTCGGGTGCATCGTGATCACGGGGGTTGGGACCCGCGCGTTCTGCGCTGGGGCGGACGTCTCCCATCTCGGGAAGCTCTCCCTGGGGGAGGGCAGGGGATTCTCCGAGAAGGGGCAGGAGACCATCCTGAAGATAATCCGCCACTCCAAGCCGGTCGTGGCGGCGGTGAACGGCTTCGCCCTCGGCGGAGGCTGCGAGCTAGCCGCGGCGTGCGACTTCAGGATAGCGTCCGAGAAGGCCCGGTTCGGCCAGCCCGAGATCAACGTCGGCCTCATCCCGGGGTGGGGGGCGACCCAGCTGCTTCAGAGGATAGTCGGGCCCGCTAAGGCCAAGGAGATGATCTCAACCGGGGCGATGCTCGGCGCCCAGGAGGCCCTGCAGGCGGGCCTCGTCAACAGGGTCGTCGAGGCCGACAAGTTCGAGCAGGAGGTCAGGGCCTTCGCGGAGTCGATGACCCGTGGTCCGGGGATCGCCCTATCGAAGGCGAAGAAGCTGATCAACATGAGCCTGAGGCTCGAGGAGGGCCTTGAGGCGGAGGCCGAGGCCTTCGGCGGGCTCTTCGCCACGGAGGACTTCGGGGAGGGCGTGGCCGCCTTCCTAGAGAAGAGGAAGCCCTCGTTCAGGGGAAAATAGGGTTCAAGCCGACCTGAAGCAGAGGGCCGTCCTCTCCCCCTCCTTCACAAACTCGGCCCTCACCCGGGCGCCCACGGATATCTCGCCCCCCTCAGAGACGCCGAGGATCATGCCCGACACGTTGGGACCGTCGTCGAGCCTCACGACCCCCACGGCGTAGGGACAGCGATCCTTGAGCCGCGTCAGAGGAACGGCCACGACCGTGAAGGCCTGGACGGCCCCCTCGCCCCCGAGTTCGACCCACTCCGGGTCCTGTGCCCCGCATTCCGGGCAAACGGGGCGCGGCGGCAGGTGCACGGCCCCGCAGCCCTTGCAGCGGGAGCCCATGATCCTGCCCTCGTCCAGGAAGTCGTCGTACGCCTTTATCGTCATCTCCACCATCCTTCTACCTCCCGTAGACCTGGACCACCACCGTGCCGCCGGAGGCGCCCACGTTGTGCGCGAGCCCGATCATGGCGTCGTCGACCTGGTGCTCGCCGGCCTCGCCGCGGAGCTGCAGGAACATCTCGTACGCCATCGCCGCGCCGGTGGCACCGACGGGGTGCCCCTTCGCCTTGAGGCCCCCGTCAGGGTTCACCGGCCTCTCCCCGTCCAGGGAGGTCCTCCCCTCGGCGGCGGCCCTCCCACCCTCGCCCTTCGGGAAGAAACCCAGGTCCTCGATTGCCAGAACCTCAGCTATGGTGAAGCAGTCGTGGACGTCTGCTACATCTACGTCGGCCGCCTCCACTCCGGCCATCAAGTAGGCCTGGGAGGCCGCCAGCCTGGTGGCCCTAAGCGTCGTGATGTCGCCCCGGTCGTGGAGGGCCATCGCGTCAGAGGCCTGCCCGATCCCCCTGATGTGAACCGGCGTGTCCGTGAATTTCCTCGCTATCTTCTCTGCGGCGAGGATGACCACCGCCGAGCCGTCGGAGATTGGACAGCAGTCGAAGAGCCTCAGGGGGTAGGCGACCACGGGGTTGAGCGGCGACCTGAGGAATTCCATCTCGTCCCCGAACTTCATCCCCTGCCTCTCCCCCAGCCTCGCCGCGGTGTCCATGACCTCGGATTGGAAGTGAGCCTTAGGGTTCAGCGCCCCGTTATGGTGATTCTTTATTGCGATCGCCGCCAGCTGCTCCCAGGTGGAGCCGTACCTGGCGAAGTGGGCCGTGGCCATGGCGGCGTAGAGCCCGGGGAACGTGAAGCCGGCGGCCACCTCGTAGGCCGCGTCGGCGGCCATCGCGAGGGTGTCCGTCGTCTCCTCGGTGCCCAGGTTCCTCATCTTCTCGACCCCACCCACCATCACCACGTCGTAGGCACCGGAGGCAATGGCCAGAACCCCCATGTTCACCGCGACTCCCGAGCTCGCGCATGCATCCTCGACCCTTGTCGCGGGCACCGGGGTGAGGCCCATCCAGTCAGCCAAGAGGGCGGCCGTGTGGGTCTGCCCCTCGAAAAGGTCGCTCGAGAAGTTGCCCACGAAGAGGGCCTCGATCTCGCCTGGCCCGAGGCCGTTGTCGACGGAGCCAATCGCCTCGGTTGCCGCCTCCACGAAGAGCTCGCGGCTCGCCTTGTCGGCGTGGTCCCTGTGGTGAAACCGGGTCATCCCGGCCCCGACGACGGCGACCCCTCTGGATAGCCTCATCAGATCCCTCAAACGATGTCCGAGGAAACCAAGTTAAAACTTGTGACGTACAAATCATCGACAAACGTCGAAGGAAAACACCGTCTGCCCGGCTGAAAAAGCTTAAAACCAGTGGCGATCATTGCAAGTGGATCGACATGAACGTGGCATTCGTCTTAATCAACACGGACACGGGGTTGGAAGGCGAAGTGAGCAACCAGCTCAGGGAGATAGAAGAGGTGAAGGAGGTCTACGGGGTCTACGGCGTCTACGATCTTGTGGTAAGGATCGAGGCCGAGACGTCAGAGCAGCTGAAGCAGGCCATAAGCAGCAAGATCAGGAGCCTGAACAACGTGAGGTCCACACTCACGATGATAGTGGTCGAATAGACCGGAAAATGGGAACATAGAGACCCCTAAATGAAAAAAAACCTACACAAATTAATCACCGAATGTCCAGCATCATGAACAGAAACGGCGAGGGAGACGAGATCTGAAGGAGCATGAGGGATTCACCGCCTGGTTTACTGGGATTCCCTGCTCGGGTAAGACAACGGTCGCCGATGGGGTGGCCGAAATCCTGAAGGAGAGGGGTTACAGGGTCGAGCGCCTTGACGGGGACATCGTCAGGAAGGGGCTTACGAGCGATCTGGGGTTCTCAAAGGAGGACAGGGACGAGAACATAAAGCGTGTCACCTTCGTCGCCAAGCTCCTGACCCGCAATGGCGTGGCCGTCCTCGCGACCTTCGTCTCCCCCTACCGGGAGCGGCGGCAAAAGACCAGAGAGGAGATCGGGGAGTTCGTCGAGATATACACCCGCTGCCCCGTTGAGGTCTGCATGGAGCGGGACAACAAGGGCATGTACAGGAAGGCCCTCGCCGGCGAGATCACCAACTTCACCGGGGTGAACGACCCCTACGAGGAGCCCAAGGACCCCGAGCTTATCCTGGACACGGACAAAGAGACCGTTGAGGAGAGCGTCCGGAGGGTCCTGGACAAGCTAGTGGAACTCGGCTACATCTCAGAAACGAATTGATCCGTCCTTTCTCTGTTGTCAGTACCTGAGGAGATCATACAGGACGTAGAATATCTGCTTGAAATGCCTCGTCTTTATGCGTCTTTTACCCCCCTTTCTCTCCCCAACAGTTATGGGGACCTCCGCTATCCTCGCCCCAAGGGAATAGGCCTCCAGTACGAACGTTCCACAAGTGCAGGCCCCATGCAGCTCCATCCCGTCGACGATTTTCCTCCTGATCGCCCTGAACCCTGTGCTTGCGTCGCTTACATCCACCTTCAGCCTGGTGAGCCTCGCGATGACCCTCTCGCTGAAATGGGGGAGTTCAGCCCTGGCACCAAGCACGAGGTCGGCCCTATCATCCAAGATCGGTTCGAGCAATCCCGGGATCTCATCGGGATTGTGCTGACCATCGGCGTCGAGAGTTACCAATATCTCGCCTCCTGCTGACCTGAACCCCATCTTCAGGGATTCCAGGACCCCCTTGTTGGCCTCGTTCCGTACAACGACAGCGCCGGAGTTCCTCGCCTCCATCGCCGTGTCGTCCGTGCTCCCGTCGTCCACGACGATCGCCTCTTCAACGTGGCAGAGGGTCCGCGCGACTACCTCCCTGACTGTCTCCTCCTCGTTGTACGCTGGAATGACGGCCGAGATGGTTTGTCTGGAACCCCTCTCGATCGAGCCCTGAGCGTTCAAGAGGCTACTCCTCGGGCTTCATCTCCTCGAGCCTGTATCCAATTATCTGCTCGATCCCCCCCTCGACGCCCCATATGGCCTTGTACCCCAGGCCTTTCTCGATCTTCTCCAAGTTGTAGCTGAAGTGCTTTGTCTCACCCGGCCTCGGCGGCAGGTGTGTGATCTCCACTTCATTTCCCGTCGCCTTTCTCAGTGAGCGGGCGACCATCTTGGCCAGGACCCCTATCATGAGGGTCTCGCCGCCCACGTTGAAGACGCTTCCACCCAGGCTCTCGGTATTCAAGGAGAGGATAATGGCCTGGACGATGTCCTCGACATGGACGAAGTCCCTGCTGCTGTCGCCGTCCCCGTAAACGGTGAGGGGCTCTCCTCTGAGCCCTTGCCGCACGAATTTCGGTATCACCGTCTCGTAGTTGGTGAAAAGCCCCACGCCGTACACGTTGCCGAACCTGAGGCTCACGGTCTCGATCCCGTGGTTCTCCCAGTAGGCCTCCATGAGCTTCTCGCCTGAGAGCTTCGTCACGCCGTACAGGTTGAGGGGCCTCAGTGGGTGATCCTCGCTAACGGGCATCTCGACGGGCTTACCGTAAACGGCTGCGCTCGAACAGAAGACCACTCTGCCTATGTCCAGCCTCCGGGCTGTCTCAAGGACCTGATGGGTCCCGTAGACGTTGATGGAGATAGCCTCCTCAGGCCTCTCCCTGCAAAGCACAAGGCCCGGCAGAGCGGCAAGGTGTGCGATGGCGTCAGCCTCCTTGAAAACGCCCTCAAGGGATCTGGGGTCCCTGATGTCGCCCTCGACCAGCTCGGCTCTCTCCTGGGCTCCGACCCTCCTGAGGTGGCTGTAATTCCCCCTCATGAGGTTGTCGACGGAGACCACGCCGTCCCCCTGGTCCATCAGCCTCTTGACGAGGAGAGAGCCGATGTAGCCCGCCCCGCCGGTAACGGCCACCCTCAATACAGTCACCGAGAAGCTTCTCTAGATCATCTCTTTAAAAAAAGGCTTGGATCCGTTTAAAAAGGAGTTATAACCCGAGATCCGCCGGCTATCGACGGTAAAAAGAGATTTCCCCCGCCCGTTGAGCAGAGCGCCTTCGATCTTTAACGGCGAGCCATGTGGGTCATTATTTTTCAATGAAGGCTTTTCCCAAAAATGGAAAAATTTCCTTGGGAAGAATATGTAACCTGAAAAAGGAAAATAATGATTTAAATCTCCCAAAATTGGATAATTTAATCAATTTTCGTTAGAGAAGGCTTATATCTAAACAATGTTAAGAAATAACTCAGAAAAGGGGCGCGTGTGATGAAGGTATTTGAATGCCTGAAGAAGCTGGCTCGCATGAACTTCAAGAGACGGTTCAGGATCCTGATGCCCCAATCACGACTTACCGACTCGAACTGCGGTTACCTGCTCAGAAGCTCTCTCAGGTAGATCGGACCTGGCCTACATTCATGGAGTCAAGCTATAAAGCCTGAGCCGAATCGCAGGCCGTATTCTGAGGATTTTACTATTCTGCGTCTGTTGATTCTATTTTGTCCAGTAGATCGTCGGCAGTATCCTGTCCCTCTTGGCTTCTATGCGCTCCTTGTACTGTATCAGCTTCGGGACGGGATGGTTATCCTCAGCTCGTCGTCGAGGGTGTTCGTAGGTTTGAAACCAAGCCTTGGCAGGTTCTCCCTGTCGGGATTGTAGTAGTGCTCCTCCGCCTCCAGCCTGGGGTTCTCTATGTTCCAGATCTTCGCTTCTATGCCGAACTCCCCCGCGATCATGACGACGTGCTCCGCGAGCTCGTTGACGCTGTAGCACTCGTCGAACTGGTTGAAGGTCCTGTACTCGCCCTCGTCGGGTGGATTCTCGGTGGCGATGGTTAGGCATTGCATGCTGTCCCTGAGGGCTATGTAGCCCCTGGTCTGCCCTCCCTTCCCGTAGGGCGTGAGCTCGTGGCCTATGACCGCCTGTGAGCAGAACCTGTTGAGAGCCGTCCCCCAGACCTCGTCGAAGTCGAACCTGGTCAGGAGGTCGTCGTTCACCATGTCGTCCGTGACTATCCCGTGGACGACCCCCTGCATTATGTCTGTGCTCCTGAGCCCCCAGATCTTGCACGCGAACATAATGTTGTGGGTGTCGTGGACCTTCGTCTGGTGGTACCAGCTGCCAGCCTGCCTCGGGAAGGGGAGCCTGTCCTTCCTGCCCCTGTACTCGATCTCGAAATAGCCCTCGGGGATGTCGATGTTCGGGGTGCCGTACTCGCCCATCGTGCCGAGTTTCAGGAGGTGGCACTCCGGGGCGTGTTTGTGCATGGCGAACAGGATATTGTTCGTGCCAATGATGTTGTTCATCATGGTGTAGTTGCAGTGCTCAACGTCGATCATGCTGTAGGGGGCGCAGGGCATCTCCCCGAGGTGGACTATCGTGTCAGGCTTCTCCTTCTTGACGACCAGGTCAGTGAAGTCGTAGTGGACGAGGTCGCCCTCATAGAATTCAAGTTCCTTACCCGTGGTTTTCTTGTAGGCCTTCAGCCTCTCCTCTATTTTTTTAATCGGCGTGGCCGACCAGGACCCGATCTCTTTGACGTTCCTCCTCCTGGAGAAGTTGTCGACGCCGCATACCTCGTGGCCCCTCCCTTTCATATACATGGCGAGTGTCCAGCCAAGGTAGCCGTCCATGCCCATTATCATGACCTTCAACTCGATTCACTCCATTTCATGATCCATATCTCTTATTACTACTCTCTAATAGTAAATTTATCATTTATGAGGTTTATGGAACTGTGCCGCCTCCGCCACTCTTTAATACGCTCCGAGTCCATCTTAGACGGGGAGCCGATGGAGAGGCAGATCACCCAAGTGAAGTTCCTCCTCGTCGACATGGGTCTCAACGAGTACCAAGCCTCAGCCCTTTCCCATCTCCTGTTCCTCGGGGAGACAAAGGCGACGACCCTCAGCAAGGCGAGCGGCGTTCCGAACGCTCGGATCTACGGCGTCCTCGACGAGCTGTCGAAGATGGGGCTGGTGACGGTGAGGCCCGGGAGGCCGGCCCTCTACTCGCCAATGACGCCGGCCGACATCTCCAGCGCCCTCATCGCCGACGCCCGCGATAAGATGAGGAAGAGGCTGAGCCTGATAGAGAGGAACATCGGGGACTTCACGGAGCTGGCGAAGGAGATCTACCTGAAGGCGAGGAAGGTCGACGCCCGCGTGCCCCTGCTGAGGATAGTAAGCGTGGGAGACGTCTCGCTGGAGGAGACAAGGAAGCTGTACCAAGTGGCTGGGGAGATCATAATGGTCATGACGAGAGCCATGGAGTACTACAGCGCAGTTTCTCAGGAACTGAAGGAGGCCGCGGGCAGGGGAGTGTCGGTCAGGGTCCTGATGATGTCGGGCAAGAACCTCGGCGACGACGACAGGAGGACAAGGGACGGCATCATAAAGAAGATCAAGGAGGAGCTGGGGAACTCCGTCGAGGTCCGCGTCTCCGACGAGGTGATCCTCAGGGGGTGCGTGATCGACCCGGAGGCCGGGGGGCGCGCCCTTTTCCTAGTCGAGGAGGTTGGGGTGCCTTTCTTCCTCAGGGAGGCTGCGATAACCTCCCACCCCACCAAATATTGATACGTTATTGTACACTAGATTATTGAATCCTATCTCTATGTATGATCATTAAGCGTTAAGTCGTGTAGGTTTCTATGCATAGGATTTTTTGTTCTTAAATTTTATATATTCTCCAAATTGTTATGGGAGATAACGATGAGTGTAAAGAATTCACGCCCTCACCGAGGTCGTCACCGTCCTCATCCTGGTGGCCTTCTCCGTGCTCCTAGCTTTAACGGCGATCATCTATACGAACGGCGTCACGCGCGCCCGGATGAGCAGCACGGCCCAGGAAGACGTGCGATTCCACAAGGAGCACGCCTGGGTCGACACCATGGCGAACGGCACAGACCGGGCCGTCGTCGCTTTCAAGCTCCACAACCTCGGGGGTAAGAGCATCTCCCTCCAGACGATTGACATCAGGGGCACGGAGATGGACTGGGCGGACGTTTACTACCACGTAATCAACAGGACCAGCGAGGGCACGCTGCTTTACAGCGAGCTCTACTACTTCGACTGGGCCTCCCTAGTCGGCTCAAACGTCACCATTGACGGCTACAACTATTCGCAGGCAACTGGCAACGTGTGGGTCAACGCAGGGGACATCACGATAATCTACGTCCGGGTCCCCCCCATAATCTACAAGGACAACATCGGTCAGCCGATCACCCTAGCCGTGAGCACGGTGAACGCGAACTACATCACGGAGATCGTCGTGGAGCACACCGGCTAGAAGCCAACCCCTAAAATTCTATTTGAAAAAGGGCTTGTGGGCCGAGGTGCTCCCTTTAATCTACAAGTCCATAGATTCTGAGTTGTTGGGTTCGATATGACCATGTTTAGAGCTGGACTGTTTGAACTCTTCTAAAATTCTGAGGAAAAACTCTGAATGAATGCCGGTTGTGAATGCCGTCAATACCAGGGTATGTACTCCTCTTCCTCGGGCTCATCGATCGGGAAATCTTTGTACTCGAACTCCTGTTCGTCGAGGTCGAGGTACTCTTCCTTGGTCTCGCAGGAGCCGCAGAACTCGTGGCCACACTTCTTGCAGCTTATCCTCGGGTCGTTGAGGGCCCCGCATTCGGAGCACACGAAGTCCACGGTGTTCCTCGCGCCGCACTCGGCGCATTTGTACCTGAACTGCGCCCCGCACTCGCAGCAAGTCCATTTCATGCGATTCCCAGTCCTTCCCTTTCACTCTGAGGATGCCAATTATCCCGTAAAAAGCCGGGAATTAGTATTGAAAAAAGGATTATGGAGTCTTTATCTATAATCCAAGGATAAACTTCGAGGGCCGTAAAGGCATCCTGATCTAGGCTGAGAAACCCCTGAATTTGTCCCTCCTAGCCTTGCATATCGGGCACGGGTCGGGCGCCTCACCCTCGACCGTGTGGCCGCAGACGCCGCACACGTAAACGGGGCCAAGTTCGAGGTCGCCTCCGGAGTCCGCGGCTTCCTTCGCCCTCTAGAAGAATTCCGCGTGGGTCTTCTCCGCCTCCCAGGCGTACCGGAAGCTGATCTCCGCGGCGTACTCCTTCGGCATGTGGGCGACCTCCAGATAGGCCGGGTACATCTCGTTGACCTCGAAGCCCTCGCCGTCGATCCGATCTATAAGTCCTCCGGTGTGTTCCTGGAGCCGAAACCGGCCACTGAGACGATGACGGCGTCCCCCTTGCTCGTGATGTTCCTGTAGTGGTTGGAGGCGTGGACCCTCTCCGTGTAGGCGATGGCCCTGAAAAGCCTCGCTATGTTGGGGAGCCCTCCTTCCTCGGCCCTTTGCGAGAAGATACCGTACCTCATGTGGGCCTGGCTCTCTCCCGCGTAGGCGCTCCTGGGGTTCTCCTCGGTCTGACCATCTTAACTCACTAACTCCTTTGGACAGGCGTTTTTAGCCGTTTCTCATAAGCCTTATCTTCTCTTAACCGATCGTATCAAAGATTCTTTACTGAAGGGGTATCGAGAGTGATAGAGATCAGGTTCCACGGGATGGGCGGCCAAGGGGCTGTTATGGGCGCCCTGATCTTCGCTGAGGCAGCCTTCTCCGAGGGGAAGTACGCCCAGAAGATACCCGTCTACGGGGGCATGAGGCGCGGTGGGGACGTCACAGTCTTCCTGAGGCTCGACGACAAGCCGATAAGGAGGACCAGCGGCATCTACGAGCCGGACGCAATCGTCGTCCTCGACCCGGCGCTAACGACCTACAGTGAGACGCGCAAGGGTTTGAAGAGGGGCGGCGTGGCGGTGCTCAATGAAGAGCGGGACCCCGGTGAGGTCGACCTGGGGGTCAGGCTGTCGAAGGTCGCGACGGTCCCGGCGAGTAACATCTCCATCGAGGTGTTCGGGTCGAGGCCCATACCGATAACGAACACCATAATTCTCGGCGCGATAGCGAAGGCGACCGACTGGGTAGAGCTCGAGTCCCTGTTCGAGCCCATCAGACACACCTTCCCGGGACGCATCGGCGAACTGAACGTCGGCGCCTGCAGGAGGGGGTATGACTCTGTGAGGGTGAAGGAGGCGTAATGGATGAGCCAGATAATCAGGGCCTTCAGGCCGACGGTCGACAAAGACAAGTGCGTCAAGTGTGGCAACTGCCAGACCTACTGCCCTGAGGGGACGGTGATGCTTAGGGACGGGGAGGAGGTCGTCTTTGACTACCGGTTCTGCAAGGGCTGCGGCGTCTGCGCCAATGAGTGCCCAGTGGACGCGATCAGTATGGTGAAGGAGGCCTAGGGATGTCATTCACGAGGATGATGGAGGGGAACGAGGCCGCGGCGTGGGGCGCGAGGCTCAGCCGCGCCGAGGTCGTCCCTGCGTACCCGATAACGCCCCAGACAGAGGTAATCAGCCACATAGCGACGTTCATAGCCGAGGGGAAGATGAAGGCCCAGTACATCAAGGTCGAGGGGGAGCACACCGCCATGGCCGCCGCCGTTGGCGCGTCCGTGGCCGGCGCCCGAGTGTTTACCGCGTCCGCTTCCCAGGGGATCGCTTACATGGAGGAGGCCCTCTGGATGCCGCCCGGGAGGAGGCTCCCCATAGTGATGTGTATGGTCAACAGGGCGCTGGCTCCCATCGGGGGGCTGAGGCCGGACCACAACGACTCCCTCATGCAGAGGGACAACGGCTGGATACAGCTCTACTGCGAGAACAGCCAGGAGGTCCTGGACACCATCATAATGGCGTACAGGATCGGGGAGGACAGGAGGGTCTACCTGCCGGTGGCGTCCTGCTACGACGGCTACTTCGTGTCCGCGACAGCCACCCCGACGACCGTGCCGGACCAGGTAGAGGTCGACGAATTCCTCCCGCCCTACGTTCACGAGATGTACTCCCTGATGCCCGAGACCTACAGGCCCAGGCCATTCGAGATGAACATCGCCAAGGCGAGGTACGAGGTACAGCAGGCCCACGAGAGAGCGAAGGTGGTCATCGAGGAGGTCGACGTTGAGTACTCGAAGAGGTTCAGCAGAGGATACGACGGGCTCCTGGAGGAGTACGCCTGCGACGACGTTGACGCCGTGCTCATGACCATGGGCTCGATGACGGGGACGGCGAGGGACGTCGTTGACGAGATGCAGGCCTCCGGCAAGAGGATCGGGCTACTCAAGCTCAGGGGGTTCAGGCCATTCCCGACCGAGGAGCTGCAGGGGCTTGCGAAGAGGTTCCACGCCATCGGGGTCGTCGACAGGAACACGAGCTACGGCTCTGCGGGCGGCGGGATCGTCTCGATGGAGGTCGCCCGGGCGCTCTACCCGCTGGAGGACAGGCCCCTGCTGCTCAACTTCCACGTGGGCCTCGGCGGCAGCGACGTGACGATGCGCCAGATAAGCTACATGGCGGACAAGACCCTTGAGGCGGTCGAGACGGGCAGGGTGGAGAAGGCGGTCGACTGGGTCGAGCTGGTCGACCTTGGGGAGGTGATGTAGGATGGAGATCAACCGCCAGTTCGACGAGTACTACGAGAATAGCTATATTCAGGGCGGCACGGCCTGCTGCCCAGGGTGCGGGGGGCCGCTCTTCTGGAGGATGACCCTCGAGGCCCTGGGCCCGAAGACGATCATCTACGGGGACGGGCCCTGCGCCTACTGCGCCATAAGGAACATCAAGCTGCCGAACTTCGGGATACACTTCTCCTTCGTCGCCGACGGCTCAACCGGCATCCTCGCCGCTCTAGCCGCAAAGGGGAGAGTTGACATAACGGTCGTTTCCTCGGGCGGCGACGGGGCCATCGGGGACATCAGCTTCGGGAAGGTCTCCGCGGCGGCGGAGCGGAACGAGAACATGATCCAGATCTGCGTCGACAACGAGGCCTACATGAACACGGGCATCCAGAAGAGCGGGCTGACGCCCTTCGGGGCCT
>SMTZ1_10003212_pt1 | contig 16671 bp, 13 predicted proteins | sample DeeMarSWOR136_30_FD_25667 | JGI IMG/M metagenome (IMG submission 25667)
CTGGGTAAAACCGAGCTCACCATCATCTAACGATATTTCATCGCACGCTATTATATCTCTCCATGACCCATCACCTGCTTTTCCGATGCAGGCACTTCAGCCCTCTATTTTATTATTTAAGAGTGGAGCGACACCTGTATGGGTCTCTTTCGTATTGTTTGTCTTTCCGCTGAAGCAGGGAAAATTCAGTATCTGTGCAGAAGCTGTTTTAAAAATACGATGGTCTTTGTCAGACGATGATCACCTCTATGCTGTCGGAAAGCTCATTTTTTAGAAAACCCTCTATGAAGGTGAGCGTCCCGGTTTTACTGCATTCCATCCTGCTCCTTCATGTCCACCACCTCCAGGTTTCCGCCTTCCTTCAGGAGACTGGGACGAACCTTCTCATTCAGAACCTGTTCGACTGATTTGTGCTTCTGGATGAGGTTCATTAAAGAGAAGTCTTTTGTTTCAAGCCCCTTCGCAACCTTCTCGTTCTCCATTTCCTGGCGTACCTCGTTGAGAATATCCACCAGGTAGTACCTTCGCTTTTCGTGCCCTCCGGGCTGCACGCAGGATTTGCAGAAGGCTCCGGCTTTTGTGAAGTTTGTGATCTCCTCGACGGTTTTCAGATCGTTAAGTCTGATCACCTCTTTGATGGTTCTGAGAGGAACCCGTGCGCATTCACAGACGATGTCCTCTTCCTCGAGGGACGTCACGTCTACTCCCTTATAGAGCGAAGCCGCCTTTTTAATCACGTCGTATGCCATGACGCTACAGTGCATCTTTTGAGGGGGAATTGCGGATTTGTTTTCATCATCCCTGAGAGCCCGCTCGACATCCAGGTTAGTGATCTTTAACGCCTCATCCACTGTTCGACCCACGCACATTTCTGCCATGACATCACTGGAGGCAATCGCTGTTCCACATCCAAAGGTCTTGTATCTTGACGCGAGGATTTTATCGGTTTTTGGGTCAACGATCCAATAGAGCCGGATTGCATCTCCGCAGACCTCGGCGCCATAATCAGCTACGATGAGCTTGCCGCCCAATTTCTTTGCTTCTTCCTCTGTGATATCGCCCATGTACGAAGGGTTGGACATGCGTTCATTTACCTTGCTCGAATACTGTTCCCAGAGAGCTCCGCCGATCAAATCTGACTTTGCCATGTGTTCCTCTTTTTTCTACATATTTCCTTTGCTTTTCCGTTCCAATCTTTGCGTATCTCCCGAGCGCGCCGACCTATTCTTCATAGAAATACTTCGAAGCCGCTCGACAGTATTCCGGATCGCCAGGATTGTGAGATCAACCTCCTCCTCAGTGGTAAAGCGGGATAGACTCAAGCGTATTCCTGTATGCGCAAGCTCACTGCTGATGTGCATCGCAACAAAAGTGGGATTCGGCTCGAGGGATTCAGAAGCACATGCACTCCCCGTGGAGGTGGCTATCCCCCTCTGATTCAAGTCCCAAATGAGAGCCTCCCCCTCGACTCCCTTGAAGGCCGCGAGAATAGTGTTAGGTGTCCTGAGCTCTCGTCTCCCGATTACCAGCACATCCCTGATGGAAAGGATTGCATCTTCCAGTTTATCGCGGAGACGGCGGACCTCGGTGTTTTCATACTTCAGATGTTGGATCGCGAGCTCCATGGCGTACCCCATTCCGATCAGGCCGGCGGTGTTCACCGTTCCGGCGCGTTTACCGCCCATCTGCTCACCCCCATGGAGCAGAGGAGGGATATTCACGCCCTCCCGCATGAAGAGACTCCCAACACCCTTGGGTCCGTGAAACTTGTGAGCGCTAAAGGTAAGAAAATCTACCGGTACATCCTGCACGTCTACCTCAACCTTACCTATTGCTTGGACCGCATCGGTGTGAAAGAGGATGCCCTTTTCACGGCAGAGGGTTGCAAGCTCATGTATGGGAAACACGAGCCCTGTTTCATTGTTGGCCCACATGATAGAAACGAGTGCCGTTCTATCTGGGTGGATATGCTCCCTTAGAATGTCCGCATCGACGATTCCTTCACTGTTTACAGGAAGATAGATCACCTTCACACCAAGGGTTTCCAGAAACTTGCAGGAGTTGATGACACAGGGATGCTCAACCTGGGTAGTAACGATCCCATTCTTTCCCGTATTTCTGATGACCTCATAGTAAACACCCTTTATAACCGTATTGTTCCCTTCCGTCGCGCAACTGTTGATGACGATATCGTCCGATTCTTTCGCATTGATCCCGGCGTAGAGCCTGTCAAGTGCGATCCGCATGTAGGGACGAATTTCTATCCCGAAGTTGTGCAGGGAGTTTGGATTTCCGTACATCTGTGAAAAGAAGGGCTCCATCGCGTCCTTTACCTTGGGATCAACAATCGTCGTTGCATTGTTGTCGAGGTAGATTCTCTCCATTGTTACTTTCCTCTTCTATCTTCAGCAAATCTATAAATGCACCACCGATAAATCAACACTATTTTAACATTTGGACAAAATCTGTGTCTCCGTACACAGAAGCAGTAATCCCTGAGCGCTGGTTACAACAATAACTTTTTACCGGATCGCGGTCAAGGAATCAATCGGCATGTTACCCATCTGGTCCCGGCGGATTATATTCGGCGAATTGCATCCGGCGGATTGCATCCGGTGCTTTGTGTTCGAAGGAGAAGAAGGAGGGTGCTGGCGGCAAGTGCAGTGATGACGGCGAACACAAAGGGGACGGTGAAAGAACCGGTGAGGTCACGTAAATGACCTGCAATTCTGTGCGCACTCACCGCACCAATACCGTAGAAGGGAGTCCAGGCTCCGATGACGCTTCCGATGTGCTCCCTTTCGAAGTAATCTCCCGCACAGGCGCCGTACATGGGCCATGTGATACCATAAAAGATTCCCAAAACCCCCACACTGACACACAGAGAAGGCCAGTGAGAGCGAGAGAACAGGATGCCGAGGGCGCTTATCCCGATAGCCGTATTTGAGAGCATCAGAGTCCTCTTTCTGCCAATGAAGTCAGAGAGAATTGGAATGCTGAGTACCCCGGCTATCTGGGCGAATCCGTGTATCGGCGCAAGAAGGGAGGCCCGCGCGAAGGAAAGGGGAAGGCTATTATGGGCATAATCCACCATAAATGTCGTTACAGTGTAGAGTGCGATGGTGACAAAAAAATAGGAGAGTCCGACCGTCCAGAAATTACCTGACTTCAATATAGAGGTGTATTTTCCGCTCCCCCTGGAGTACTCATGCCGGGCCGATCCCCTTGCTCCACATCGATCTTCTTCCCTCCAGGGATGAAGACCCCTATCCTCTGGGGAGCTTCGAAGCATCAGGGCGTTGACTGCGACCATGCACAGAGCGGCCATACCCGGGAGGTACCAGCTGAAGCGCCAACCCCAGGCCTCTATAATGAGAGGATGGAGGCTCCCCATGACTGCAAAACCGAGACCGGTACCCGATGAGAGAATTCCCAAGGCGAGTCCCCTCCTGGTCTCCGAGAACCACCGCTGAATCACAGTCAGCACTGGGATCCACATTGCGGATGCGCCGGCTCCAACCAGTGCAAAGCTGAGGGATGCACTCAGCAGAGAGTTCGAGGTTCCCATGAGTAACGTTCCACTCCCGAGGAGTATTCCAAAGAAAGGGATAACTCTCCGTGCACCGAACCGATCAGTCAAGTGCCCGGTGAAAGGGGAGATGATGAAGTATGCAAACAGGTAGGCGTTGAATATGTCTCCCGCCTGCCGTCTCCCTATGTGAAAGCTTTTGAGCATCTCTGGAAGTACAACACTGTACCCGAGACGAATTCCATAGTTGATGAAAATATTAACAAAGCAGATTGCGAGGATAAACCAGGCCGGATGGATAGACCGTGCACGGAACCTGATTTTTTTCGGCTGGCCCATTATACGCACAGTATAATACTGGCAGCCGCTCTTGAAAGCAATAAAGTGTGCACCGTGGAGTAATATTTATGGCAAAGGCTCATTGTTCCTGCGAAGGAAATACATTCCCCCGCTTCTTGATTATTACCTTGATTTCTTTGCTCATGAAAACAACAAGAAGAGAAAAACACTCTCCGTTGAGGATTACTTCTTTATGAAAATTCCGTCAACTTCCAGGTCGTTTAGCTCTTCGACCTCTTCTGCCTCACTCAGCAGCTGTTCCTTTCTTCTCTGTATCTTCTCCTCTCTTTTCCGTATCCCCTCCAGGTACTCCTGTTCAATGGGGTTCTCCTCACCGCCACCGTAGAGACTCTTCTGCATCTTCTGGCTCTCGGTAAACATACGGTTTACATCGAACTCCTGCGGTTTTCCGCCGGTAAGCTCTTGGATTTCACGATCCATCTGATCGATAATGTCGTCTAATTTCTTTTCGTCATCCATGAAAGCAACCCATCTCCTCTCTCTTTCAAATATACCGCTTTATACGTTTTTAACAACAGCAATTTATTCCCACACACAGGAGCATGACGCATTTGCGTTACGCAGATGCAGAAAGTTTCCGTATCATCAACTGCAATATACCGCCATTTCGGTAATAATCGAACTCAACTGAGGTGTCGATACGCGAGATTACGGTAAATCTAGTCTCCCTCCCATTTTCTGCGCGTGCGGTAACTGCAAGGTCCTGTCCGGCTTTCCGGACGTCTTCGATATTGTATGCTTCCGTTCCATCCAGGCCAAGAGCTTCAGGGTTATCCCCATCCTGAAACTGGAGCGGAAGAACTCCCATACCGATAAGGTTGCTCCGGTGAATGCGTTCAAAACTCTCTGCAATGACCGCCCTGACTCCGAGAAGCGAAGTGCCCTTCGCAGCCCAGTCTCTGGAGCTTCCCGCACCGTACTCCTTGCCTGCGAGCACGATGAGCGGAATTTTTTCTCCCCCGTATTTCATTGCAGCATCATAGATCGGGAGCACCTCACTAGTCGGGAGAAATTTCGTGTATCCTCCTTCTCTATCTGGGACGAGCTTGTTCCTGATCCTGATGTTCGCAAAGGTGCCTCTCATCATCACCTCATGATTACCCCTTCGGGACCCGTAGGTATTAAAATCATCGGGTTTTACTCCGTTTTTGATGAGCCATTTTCCCGCTGGGCTTTCCGTTGGTATAGAGCCAGCTGGCGATATGTGATCCGTGGTAACCGTATCCCCCAGAACCGCTAGCACCCGTGCCTTGCGAATGGGGAATAAAGAGGGAAGCTCCCGCGTCATACCCTCGAAAAAGGGAGGTTTCTTGATGTAAGTTGAGGCGAGATCCCAGGAGTATACCTTCTCACCCGTAACTCTAACGCGGTTCCAGGTTTCATTTCCCGTGAACACGTTGCTGTACTCCTTTTGGAAGAGCTCTGGAGAGATGTGGTTCGCGATGACCCTCTGTATCTCTTCATTCGTTGGCCAGATTTCTTTTAAAAATACACAAGTTCCGTTCGGATCATACCCGAGCGGCTCAGCAGTGAGATCGATATTCACTGTCCCGGCGATTCCATAGGCGACCACGAGCGGTGGGGATGCGAGGTAGTTCGCCCTTACTTCAGAATGGATCCTTCCCTCGAAGTTTCGGTTTCCCGAGAGAACTGATGCGACGGTCAGATCGTTCTCATGAATTGCTCTGCTTATAACCGGGTGAAGGGGTCCGCTGTTTCCGATACAGGTGGTGCACCCATACCCTGCGAGGTGGTACCCTAGGGCTTCCAGATAGCCGAGAAGTCCTGAATTTTCAAGATAGCGTGTAACCACTCTCGATCCAGGTGCAAGGCTGGTTTTTACATAGGGAGGCACCCGAAGTCCACGCTCCACCGCCTTTTTCGCGAGCAGGCCTGCACCCACCATCACCGATGGATTCGATGTATTTGTGCAGCTCGTAATTGCAGAAATGACCACCGAGCCGTCACAGAGATCTACCATCCGGTCATCGACCTCAATTGATACGCACCTTACCATGTGCTCGCCCTGCCTCTCTTCGTTGCTACCGATAGAGATAGAAGTTTCACCTCCTGCTGTTTCACCCGATGTTTTCCCAGAGAGATCCACCGGAGCCCCTCTGTCTCCAGCTGCTGGTTTCCTTTTCCTGATTGTCTCTCTGATAGTCTCTCCCACTCCTGCAAGAGAAACTCTGTCCTGAGGCCGCTTCGGACCTGCGAGGGAGGGCTCCACGGTCGTCATGTCTAGCTCGATGACATCGGTGAAGAGCGGGTCAGGCGTTTTATCGTCACGAAAGATACCCTGGGCTTTTGTATAATGCTCGACGATTTCAGAGTGTTTTTCTGTTCTTCCCGTGAATTTCAAGTACTGAATTGTCTCCTTGTCGACCGGGAAAAAGGTAACCGTTGCGCCGTACTCTGGAGTCATGTTGGAGATGGTGGCACGGTCCGGAAGGCTCAGTGCGCTCACACCGGGGCCAAAAAACTCAATGAACTTTCCCACGACTCCATATTTCCTCAGCAACTCCGTAATGACGAGCACAAGATCCGTGGCAGTAACCCCCTCTGAAAGCCTCCCCGTGAGTTTAAATCCGATTACATCAGGAAGAACGAGCGAGACCGGCGCACCGAGAAGGGCTGCCTCTGCTTCGATACCGCCGACACCCCAGCCGAGTACACCGAGCCCATTGATCATGGTGGTATGTGAATCTGTGCCGACGAGCGTATCGGGAAATGCCCTGGGGACTCCTCCGACTGTTCTTACATGAACGACATCTGCGAGATACTCCAGGTTCACCTGGTGCACGATTCCGGTAGCTGGTGGTACAACTCTGAAACCCTTGAAGGCTTCTGCTCCCCAGCGTAGAAACTCATACCGTTCGCGGTTTCTCATGAATTCCATTTTTGTATTGTGATCGAGCGCTCGTACTGTCCCGTACTGATCCACCTGAACGGAGTGATCGATTACCAAGTCGACAGGAATCATCGGGTTAATCAGCGAAGGGTTCGAATGCAGATCGATGAGCGCGTCTCTCATGGCCGCGAGGTCCACCACAGCAGGCACACCGGTGAAATCCTGCATTACAATTCGTGACGGCTTAAAGGGAACCTCTTCCTTGTATTTTTTCTGGGAATTCCACCCCACTACTCTCTCCACATCCTCTTCGGTAATCGTGGTGCCGTCTATCTGTCTGAGAACTGCCTCAAGGAGTATTTTCAAAGAGAAGGGGAGATGTCTTACGTTTCCTACGCCGGATTTCTCGAGCGCTTCGAGGCTGTAGTAGGTGAGATCGCCTCCCTTTATTCTGAGCTTCTTCTCGGCTCCGAATGCGATTTGACTCATGTGACCTCCCCACCGGAGATTTCCGGTTATAGAAATAATATAACAGCCTCCATTTCTGTTCGAAGAGAAATTTTCATGGAAAGAGCCCGGATAATTCACCTTGACCCAACAATTCCGGCTATCTATCATTACAGAAAAGAGTGACCGGGGGAAGGGATGAGCAGGGTAACGATCATTGGGAGTGGAAACGTTGGAGCGAACACGGCCTTCTTCATTGCAGAAAAGGGCATCTCTGATGTGACACTCTACGACGTCCAGGAGGGGATATCTGCAGGAAAGGCCCTCGACATCATGGAGGCAGCTCCTATCAGGACCTATAGAACGAAGATCAGCAGTTCAGACACACTGAAATCGCTGAAGGAATCGGATGTCATACTTCTCGCAGCTGGTATGGTGAGAAAACCGGGAATGAAGAGGGAGGAGCTCTTTGAACAAAATGCTGGAATAATCCGTGAAGCAGCGGAATATATAGGAAGAACTGCATCCGAGAGCACGATCATCATCCTCACTGAGCCGATCGATATGCTCACAACACTTTTTACCAAAACATCGGGGATGCCTCGGGAGCGAGTAATGGGACTTGGCGGTCTTCTCGATTCTACACGGCTACGGTATGCGATTGCACGGGATTTGGGAGTGGCTGCGGAAGATGTGTCTGCCCTTGTAATCGGACAGCACGGTGAACAGATGATCGGGCTCGCGAGATACTGCACTGTTTCTGGAGTCCCGGTGCTGAACCTGATCCTCCCTGAACAGTTTGAATCTCTTATGGGAGAAACCAGGAGAGCAGGGGATTTTATAGTTGAAATGGCAAAGAGGGCGAGCGCATACTATGCACCCTCTGCTGCTGCGGCTGAGCTTGTGGACGCGGTCTGCAGGGATACGAAAAGGGTGCTTTCGATTTCCATGCTCCTGCGGGGCGAGTACGACGTGGATGGTGTGGCATTGAGCATACCCACCGTAATAGGGAGGAGTGGTATAGTAAGAACATTTTTACCAAAACTCACGGGAGAGGAGCTTGAAAAATTTCAGAAATCTGCTCGTGAAATGCAAGAAAAGATCGGAAGGGTCAGGAAATGAGCAAAGTATCTGTCATCGGAGCGGGAAATGTAGGAGCAACCACCGTATACTATCTCGCAGAGAAAAATCTTGCTGATCTCGTTATGGTTGATGTGGTGGAGGGTTTACCGCAGAGCAAGGGGCTCGACTTCCTTCATGCTGCTCCACTTCGTCAGTACAATGTCCGAATTTTCGGTACAAACAGCTATAGTGAGATTACAGGGTCCGATGTAGTGGTGTTTACGGCCGGAATTGCACGTAAACCTGGAATGGACAGAATGGACTTGCTCAAGACCAACGCCGGGATCGCACAGACGGCGGCTTATGCGATCGCCCAGTATGCGCCTGATGCGGTCGTTGTGTCCGTCTCTAACCCTCTCGATATCATTGCCCTCGTTCTTCTGCGAGAAACCGGATTTGATCCACAACGAGTCGTTGGAATGGCCGGGGTTCTCGATGCCACCAGATTTCGTTATTTCATCTCAGAAGCGCTCGGTGTGTGGCCCGGTGATGTCAAGGCGATGGTGCTCGGCGGTCATGGGGATACAATGGTGCCCCTGAAACGGTATGCCTCGGTGGGAGGACTTCCGGTCATCGAGCTCCTCGATGAGAAGGCCATCGATGCGCTGGTCGAACGGACCAGAAACGGCGGTGCGGAGATCGTCCGCTACCTGAAAACCGGAAGCGCCTACTACGCTCCCGCGGCTTCTGTGGCAAAGATGGTTGAATTCATTGTAAAGGATGAGAAGAGGTTGATTCCTGCAGCAGCCTATCTTCAGGGGGAATACGGCTATCAGGGCATATTCCTCGGAGTGCCCATACTCCTGGGCAGAAAAGGCGTGGAAAAGATCATTGAGCTTGATCTCTCCGAAGAGGAGAGACGTGCCCTCGATGGGTCTGCTAGGGCGGTAAAGGAAGGGGTAAAAACCCTGGAGTCCCTCTCTCTCTGATTGCACTCCCTGTTACCAATTCAGCAGGAGAATCGACCGCGGCGCTGTCATAGGGAAGAGACGGGTGCCATTGTCAGAGTGGATGAACAAATCCAGTAATCTTCGATTCCGGTAATCTTTGATTCCGGTAATGGAGCTGTATATGTTTACAAAGCACTTGCTCAGTAACGGGAGCCTGCTCCTCTCCGATTTCATTCCCACCAGTCGGACGGTTTCGCTCGGTTTCTGGGTGAAGCTTGGCTCTCGAGATGAGAAGCTGGGTGAGAATGGATTGTGTCACTACATCGAGCATATGCTGTTCAAGGGGACTAAGAGAAGGTCCTACTATGACATTGCACGGGAAATCGACGCTATGGGGGGTGAGATAAACGGCATAACCGGCAAGGAGACCACTAACTACTACATAAATATTGCTTCGGATTATTTTTGCAGGGCTTTCGACATGCTTACCGACATGTTTTTTCACTCCTCCTTTGAGAGGACGGAGTTCGAGAAGGAGCGGCTGGTCATTCTCGATGAGATAGATCTCACGATGGATGATCCAGAGGAACTCATGTCAGACCTCTTTTCCAGTACGCTCTGGGGAGACCATCCCCTCGGTTATCCAGTAATTGGAGAAAAGGAGGCGATAGGGAAGCTACGGGTCAAAGATTTAAAGAATTTTTACAAACTGCATTATAGAGCGCCGGTTCTTATCGTTTCTGTGGCTGGTAACTTCGAGGAGTCACTCCTGCCCGGAATGGTAGAATCTCTCCTCCCACCTGTATCCGATCATCAGGGCTCCTCGCCACCGTTGAACAGCCGGGAGAGACCTGAGCCGAAAATGGGACGGGCATTAATGCACCGTGACCTTGAACAGGTCTATTTCACCTGCGGCAGGGAAGGCCCGAGCTACAGAGACAAGGACAGATACACGCTCACCCTCTTCAATATCATCGTTGGGAGCAGTTTCAGCTCGCGTCTGTTCCAGAAAATTCGGGAAAGCCGTGGGCTCTGTTATTCAATCAGCTCTTCAGCGATCAGCTACTGTGATGGAGGCGAATTCACTATCGGATTTTCCACCAGCCTCAAGAACTTTTCCTCTGTTCTTGAGGCGGTGAATAGTGAACTTACGCTCATTAAAGTGGGGGACATCAAGAGAGAAGAGCTGGAAAACGCAAAGAGAAAGTTCAGGGGTAGTTACCTCCTTGCCCAAGAGAGCAACGAATGGAAAATGGCGAGAATGGCTGTTCACGAGATTATGTTCGGAAGAGTTGTGCCCTACGATGAAACTCTCCGGAAAATTGAGAGTGTCACCCTGGATGACCTGAACAGACTCGCTGCCAAGCTCCTACAGGGGGACCGTTTCAGCTCCTCCTGTATAGGACCGGAGGGAACTGAGCGATCAATCCAGAACTGGGAGTTCACCTTTTAAAAAAATCATTGACCGTCTGTGTCTCTCCTGTAAAATAAATCGGATGATAGAACTAAAAGTTTTCAGAATAGACAGGAATAATCCCCTCCCTCGTACCATGACTGAAGGAGCAAGCGGTATCGATCTGCATGCCTCTTTGAAGGACCCTGTTGTGCTGGAACGGGGAGAGTACAGGTGCATCCCCACGGGTCTCATTGTTTCTCTTCCACAGGGATGTGAGGCGCAGATAAGGCCGAGAAGCGGACTTGCGGCACGCCACGGAGTGACAGTTCTGAACGCTCCTGGAACAGTAGACTCGGATTACAGGGGTGAGATACAGGTCATTCTGATAAATCACGGAAAACGGCCATTTACCATCAAAAGGGGAATGCGAATAGCTCAGCTCGTTGTATGCAGAGTTGAGAAGCTCACGATCATCGAGCTTTCCTCCCAGGAAGAGGCAGGTTTCACGGAGAGGAATGCAGGTGGTTTCGGGCATACAGGGGTTTGATGCATGGGTGATGAAGATAGAATACGCATAATCCCGCTGGGCGGTCTTGGCGAGGTAGGCAAGAACATGATGGTGTTCGAGTGCGGGGGTGACAGCATCATCATCGATGCGGGTCTTATGTTTCTGGAGGATCAGAAGCATGGGATCGATCTGGCGATACCGGACTTTTCCTACGTGCTGGAGAGAAAAGAGAGAGTGAGGGCGATCATACTCACCCATGGACACGAAGACCATATCGGTGCGCTCCCCTACCTCCTCAGGGAGATCAGTGCACCGATATACGGAACGAAACTCACGTTGGGATTCGCTAAAAACAGGCTCGAAGAACACTCTCTGGTTAATTTACCTAGGTTTATTGAAGTAACGCCCCGACAAACCGTTTCCTTTGGGAGCTTCGCGGTGGAATTTTTCAGGGTACGCCACAGTATACCAGATGGAGTGGGGCTTGCCCTGCATACTCCCCATGGGATCATCATTCACTCCGGGGATTTTAAATTAGATTTCACACCTATGCAGGCTGAACATTTCGATATAAACAAACTCGCGGAGCTCGGGGAAAAGGGAGTTTTACTCCTTATGTCCGATTCCACGAACGCGGAAAAGGAGGGATACACTCCTTCAGAGCACCGTCTGAACAGCGCGCTTTCTGAAACAATCACACAGGCATCCGGACGGGTAATCATTTCAACCTTTGTCTCGAACGTACACCGCATACAGCAGATCTTCGATATCTGCGAACGGGATGGGAGAAAGGTTGCACTGTTCGGAATGAGCATGGAAAGACAAATCGCCATGGCCCGGAGACTTGGTTATCTGCATTTCGAAGATAAAAATGTCATCTCCTCTGACCGTGTAAAAAGCTATCCAAGGGAACGGGTGTGTATCTTAACGACCGGCAGCCAGGGTGAACCGATGTCAGCCCTTGCACGATTCGTGAACAACAACTACAAGGCTATCGAGATCCAGAAGGGCGATACAGTTGTTCTCTCAGCCTCCATAATTCCTGGAAATGAGAAAACAGTTTCAAGGATCGTGAATGAAATATTCAGGAAAGGTGCGAGCGTGTATTATGAGGGGTTCGAGGACCTGCATGTATCCGGGCATGCCTCACAGGAGGAGCTCAAGCTCCTTATCGCCGTGACAAGGCCGCGTTACTTTCTTCCCATTCACGGAGAGTTCAGGCATCTCATCCACCATTCCAATCTCTGCCATCAGGTCGGCATTAGAGAAGAAAATATCCTTATTGCTGAAGACGGTGATGTGATTACCATTGATGATAAAGGCATTTCCATCACCGGAACGGTTGGAGCGGGGCAGGTGTATGTCGATTCCAGGGGATTGGGGGACATTCAATACGGCATACTCAAAGAAAGACAGAAGATAGCCAAGGACGGTGTGTTCGTGGTTGTGTTCTCCTTCTCCAGGAAGGGAAAAGGGATTGGGTACCCTGAAGTGGTGACAAAAGGATTTGCATATTCCGGAGACCGGGAAGGCCTTGTGGAAAAAGTGAAGACGATCGCTTTTGATACAGCGGTGCGATACAGGGAAACCAACATCAAAGCACTCGAGTCCCTCCTCAGGGATCGTTTGATCCAGTTCTTCCGGAAGGAAACGGGGGTTGTGCCCCTGATTGTTCCGGTTGTTCTCGAAATTGAGTAGAACTCTCTCTTGACTTTTCTTGCGGCAATTTTAACATAAGAGTGTATGAAAAAATATCGGTGGAGGCAGCCATGGAAGAAGAAAAATGGGAAGAGGCCATAAAAGAGGATGAGCTCAAGGAAAACGTCCCTATCTCTGTGAAAATCGGGAAGAAGACTGTGCTTCTTGTTCGTTCCGATAACAGGATACATGCTATTGCTGGGAAATGTCCCCATTACGGAGCCCTTTTGCAGAACGGTCTTCTCCTCGATCATGTGCTCACCTGTCCCTGGCACAACGCCAGGTTTGACATCACCAGCGGAAAGATGAAGTCTCCTCCTGCAGCAGACGATCTTGCTCTTTACGAGGTAAAGGTGGAAGATGGAATTGTGTACGTGAGAAAAGCTGCAGGTGTGGCTCCATCAGAAAAGGACGAAGACAGAGAGAAACATGCGCGAAAAGGCGAACGGATATTCCTCATCGTCGGGGCAGGTGCTGCGGGGAGCTCAGCTGCTGTAACCCTACGGAAGGAGGGATTTGATGGAAGAGTCATCATGCTCACCGAGGAGGGAGAGTTCCCCTACGACCGTCCGAATCTCTCAAAGGACTATCTGACCGGTGAGGTTAAGCGGGAGTGGATGATATTGAAGCCGGAGGAGTTTTACAGGGACTTGGAGATTGAGGTGCTTCGTAACTACAAGGTGATCGGGGTCGATGTGAACGAAAGAAAGATCACCTTTGCCCATGAGACGCAGATGAAGTACGACAGACTTCTCGTGGCGACAGGTGGGATTCCGCGTACGCCTCCAATTTCTGGTACTGAATTTGATGGGTTCTTCCTTCTGAGAAGCTTTGCGGATGCTGAGGACATACTATCGCGTCTGGACAGAACAAAACGTGTTGTCATTATCGGAGCCGGGTTCATCGGGCTCGAATCAGCCTCTGCCCTCAGGAAGCGGGATATTGAGGTTCATCTTGTTGCTCCTGAGCTTGTACCCCTGGAGCGAGTGTTCGGAGCAATGATCGGGAACCGCATTAAAGCCGAACACGAGAAGAGCGGTGTATATTTCCATTCCGGGGTCACAGCAGAAGAGATAAAGAAGAACGGATCAACGGCCAGAATATTGCTTTCAGACCAGAGCGGTATCGAGGCAGATATGATCATTGCAGGCATAGGAATAGTACCGGCAGTTGGATTTCTGGAGGAGAGCGGACTTGTGGAAACGGGAGCGATTCCCGTGAACGAGTTCCTGCAGACAGAAAACGAAAACGTCTTTGCGGCAGGTGACGTGGCGGTGGTTCCTGATTCAATCACCGGTGAAAAGAGACGGATCGAACACTGGGTCGAAGCGCTGAGGCAGGGACAGCATGTTGCACGGTCCATGTTGGGAAAGAAGTCCGATTACTCCGAGGTTCCCTTCTTCTGGACTCATCAATATGAAATGGAAATAAGGTATGTTGGATATGTGAAAAGTCCGGATATGATAAAGTTTCGAGGAGATGCAGCCGGGGAGAGCTTTGTTGCTGGTTTTTATGAAAAGGGGCGATTAAAGGCGGCAGCTGGATTGGGAAGGGAAAAAGAGATTATTTTGCTTGGTGAGATTTTAAAAGCAGGAATCAATGTGCCTGCTGAAAAGCTTGCAGATGAAGGCACGGATTTGAGAGAACTGCTGATGAAGAGCAGGGAGCAGGATTAAAATTCGCAAAGGGTCAGCACTTTTCAGCGCTGACCCTTTCAGGGAGCTGATCACTAACCACAATACAGCCATTATTTTTATCGGATTTTTCTGAAATACTTTAATAAAAAGTTATTTATGTGAAGGAGAAATAGAAAAAGGAATATCAGGACATGAATATCAGAGATAGTTTTCTATCTTCTTGTTGAGCTGTTTCTTGGGAACAGCACCGATTATCCTGTCGACCTCTTTTCCATCTTTGAAAAAGAGGAGCGTGGGAATGTTCATGACGTTGAATTTGATAGGGGTTTCCTGGTTCTGATCGATGTTGATCTTTATCACCTTCACCTTCTCGCTGTGCTCTTCTGCAATCTCTTCTAGAACAGGTTCCATTATCTTGCAAGGCCCACACCAATCGGCCCACATGTCAACGATGACGAGCTTTTCGCTTACATTGATATCGCTCTCAAAGTTTACATCAGTAGTGTTGGTAATTTTCTCCATTTTCCCCCCCATCTTTTTGGCTCCCTACAATATAGTTTCATTCCAGCAAAGGGACAATAAAAAGTTCTGTAATAGTTTCCTTCCATTCGGTCGATACTAACATTGACCAGATTGAGGAGCGGTTATGGTAAGGGGAATCTACACAGGCGCATCCGGAATGATAGCCGAGATGCGGAGGATTGATGTCATCTCAAACAACCTCGCAAATGTCGATACCCCTTCATATAAGAAGGACATTTCGATAATGAAGGCTTTTCCCGAGATGCTCATCCGTCGTATAAACGATGACGGAGTGAGAGTGTTACCCATCGGTTCTTACGATCTGATGCCCGTGATCGGAAAGATGGGAACCGGTGTTGAGGTGAACGAGGTGTATACACGCCATATTCAGGGGGCGTTCAAACAGACTGAGAACGAGTTCGATCTAGCGCTGGAGGGAGAAGGATTTTTCTGTGTCGAGACAGAAGAAGGGGAGAGATACACCAGGAATGGGAGCTTTCTCATTGACAGGGACGGATTCCTCGTGACGAAGGACGGGTACCGGATTCTTGGGGAAAACGGTCCGATCCAGATCAAGAAGAACAACTTCATCGTCGATGAGGACGGAAACATCTTCGAGAATCGGGAGTTTATGGAAGATCCGCTTCGGCTCGTGAGCATGGAAGAGAATGAATGGAACGAGACCGTGCTCGTTGACAGACTGAGAATTGTGAACTTTCCCAAGCTGCGGTACGTGAAGAAGATCGGAGAGAGTTTGTATAGAGAAACAGAATACTCCGAAAGACCCTTCATCGTTGAAAATGAGAGGCCAAAGGTACGACAGGGGTTCCTCGAAGCCTCAAACGTGAATCCGGTGACGGAGATGGTGAATCTCATCGAGGTTCACCGAACCTACGAAGCGAACCAAAGGATGATACAATCCCACGATGCAATGCTCGCCAAGGCGGTGAATGAGGTGGGGAAAGCCTGAAACTCCTTCTTGGTTGGATAGGCAGAGTATGATGATGAACCTCTTTATATTCATGGAGGACGAATAAGATGATGCGTTCACTCTGGACTGCTGCAAGCGGTATGATCGGACAGCAGTTCAATATCGACACGATCGCACATAATCTCTCAAATGTGAATACTTCCGGGTACAAAAAATCCAGGGCGGATTTTGAAGATCTCCTCTACCAGACACTGAGGGCGGCAGGTACCCCTGCAACTAGAGATACTCTTGTGCCGACCGGCGTGCAGGTCGGGCACGGGGTTAAGCCTGCTGCGACTCAGAAGATGTACGCACAGGGAAGTCTGCAGAACACCGGTAATGCCCTCGACCTTGCCATTGAAGGAGAGGGATTTTTCAGGGTCCAGCTCTACGACGGGAGCTTTGGATATACGAGGGACGGAACCTTTAAGATCGACTCGAACGGCCAGATCGTAAACAGTAACGGATACAAGCTCAGCCCGGAGGTCATCATGCCGGAAGGCTTTGTCTACTCAGACATATCCATAAGCCAGGACGGTCTTGTAAGTGTGAAGGTTGCCGGTGACGATACGCCTATCGAAGTCGGCCAAATTACTGTGTATCGATTTGTCAACCCTGCGGGTCTTAAGAACATAGGTCAGAACCTCGTCAAGATTTCTGCTGCCTCAGGTCCGCCTATTCCGGGGAGACCTGGGTTTGTGGGAATGGGGAAGGTGCACCAGGGATTTCTGGAGATGTCGA
>SMTZ1_10003137_pt1 | contig 16669 bp, 17 predicted proteins | sample DeeMarSWOR136_30_FD_25667 | JGI IMG/M metagenome (IMG submission 25667)
GGCCTTTCGAGCCAGCTACCCGGGTTCAAATCCCGGCGGGAGCACTCTAGCCTTTTTTACCTAAAAATCTTCCACCAAAACATTTTATTATTTTATTAATCTCATTATATTTGATTTCACCTGTAATAAACGAATTTATAATTTCATTTCCTACAGAGGTTTCCGAGCCAAACCAAAATGAAACATTTGGAAAATGATTAAAAAGAAACTTGTAAAACCCTGCCCATTTCAATACATCTGACAATTTAGAGTCAATATTTTTGTTATATTCACCTGCAAGGTCGTAATTCTCTTTTTTGAAAAAATTAATAATATGTCTAGATGCAATCATGCTGTTGATAAAAGCGTAATATATCCCTTCCCCAACGAAAGGATCTGCAAGCCCTGCTGCATCACCCACTAGTAAAATATTTTTTTTCGCAATAGGTTTTTTATTATCTCTGACAGGAATAAATGCGTAATGTGGTTTTATTTTATTATCTAGTCTCCAGAATTCTATGAAATCTTTCCACATAGCTCTTAATATTCTGGGATTAGAACCCAGTGATGTAAAAAGACCTGCTGTGATCATTTCTGATTTCGGAAAAATATAACCTACATATCTAGGATATTTTTTCATTATCTGAGTCATTGCATATTCATCAAAATATTCGCTAAACCTTGGACCTGGAGGCCCTTCCCATGAAGATGATACAGAAAATTGCTCAAAAGGGTTTAAACCAACCAGATTATTTAAACGAATATTGTCGCCCCATGCACCAACTAGTATATCGTAGCCTATACCATGTTTCTTATTATTTTCCATATAAGTAATAGTATCATCTTTTTGATTGATTTTTTGGATAGAAACATTATCTTTGAAGTATACTGTTTTATCATCAACGGCCATTTTCACAAGAAAATTATCAAGTTCTGATCTATACGTCATATAAATTAATTCTTTTTCTGACTTTGTAAGTGTAAACTTACCGTTTCGGACAAATAATCCTTTTTTCACCGCTTTTTCGACAATACTCTCTATATTTTTGTTTTCTGAAAATAAAATATCATATGCTTTCTTTGAAAGCCCTCCAGCACAGGATTTATATCTTGGAAATTTTTGTTTCTCTAAAAGTAAAACGTTAAGACCCTGGTTTTTTAGTTTGTAAGCCAAATAACCTCCAGCTGGCCCTGCTCCTATTATTACAACATTGTACCTATTCATGTCTATTTTTTGAAAATATTAAATTTTTCAAGAGCCTTAACTGCACTTTTTCTGACAAAAGCATTCTCATCTCTTAAAGCTTCCATTAGAGGAACAACTGCATCATTATTCCCGGTTTTTCCAAGGGCACTTGCGGCATCGCTTCTTACCTCCCAATGTGAATCCTTTAAAGCTTTTACTAATGGTTTAACAACCTGCTCGCCACCGATTTTATCAAGTGCATAAATCGCAGATATTCTTACAATATGCTCCTCATCATCAAGGGTTCCGAGCAAATCATCAAAGGCTTCAGTAGATCTTGTTTTACCTAATATTATTGCTGCTAGAGATCTTACTCTTTTATCATTGTCATTCAAAGCCTTAACAAGTGCCTTAACAGGTTTTGTTGGAGAAAGTAGATTTAAAGCAGTTATAGCTTCTTTACGAACAGTGGAATCATTATCTTCCAATGTCTTTGTAAGAGCATCAATAGCTTTTTTATCTCCTATTTTTCCAAGGGCTTTTGCTGCATTAATGCGGACTTCAACACATTTATCCTTTAAAGTTTTGATAATTGGATCAACGGCTTTATTATCTCCTATTTCTCCTAAAAAATAAACTGAATGCCATCTTACTTCATCTCTAGTATCCACGAGTGTTTTAATCAAAGAATCAACAATCCTAGAATCTTTTCGATTCTTCAAAACATTAGCAGCTGAAAGCCATACATTTTCGTTATCGTCCTTTAATTTATTAATCAAAGCGTCGGTCACTGTTGGATCATCATAGTTTTTTAAATCAAATACAGCTTTTGCTCTAACGTTCCAATCTAAATGATTAAGATCTTCAAGTAATTCTTTCATATTTTGTTTGGCAATTTGTTTTTTATCCATTCACAACTCTCCGGTTGTTTACAAATAAGCATATTATATATAACATTAATAATTTTTTGATGAAAAATCATTAAACAGATAATGATTTATATTATAAATTATATTACTTTTCTACACTACGTGAGGATGGGATGAAGATAGGGAAAGCAGGTAATATTCCATACTGTGTTTCAAAATTTTATGTTGGCTTATTTTGGAGGAAATTTAAATATAATTTTTAAGAAGAGGAGAAAATGCCAGGAAATTGTCTGTTAGTCATCTCAAAAAACGAGGGCATTAATCCAATCTCAATAGCTGAACAAGCATTGGAATCTGGCATTATTGATAAAGTAATTATATCTGATGGGTCTAATGAGGCGACATTTAACCGTCTTAAGAGTAAAGAAACCAAAAAAATAGAGGTTATAAGTGAAAAGAAATTTGTAAAAACAAATGAAATTGGTAAAGGCATAGGGATGATCAACGGCAGCCTTGCTGCTCTCGAACAGAACTTCGATTACATTGGATACATTGATGGGGATATTTACAATCCAAATATGAGCAAATGGTTTGAATTCTTATTTGAACCTTTAGATAAAAATGTTGATGTTGTTAAAGCTGCTTTTTCTAGAAATCCAACAGATGGACAGATAACTAGACATATAACTAAGCCGCTTATTGCAATGTTTCTACCTAATGCGTGGGAGATAGACCAGCCCCTAGGTGGTGAATTTGCTTTAAAAAAAGATGTAATCAAAGAAATTTTTACAAAGGGTTTGTCTCCACCATATGGTTGGGGAATTGACACTTTTATTACAATGAAATCAATGATATATGGATATACTCTAGGGGAGGTATATCTAGGGCAAAAAATACATGGTAAAAAAACATTGACTAATCTACAGAAAATGTTTATCGAATGCTTTCAAGAAGCCATTCGTATGATACATTATTTCTATGGCCTTCCAGTGAGAAAGAAAATAAAGCCTATAACTGTGATTTCATCACCTTTTAAGAGGAATCCTGCCTTTGATGAAACATATATGGATATTAGAAGAGAGGTTGAGCGTAGTCTCGATTCATTTAAATTGATAAAAAATTTGCACCTTCCACATGATGACTTGTTTATTGATATTAAAGAGGCAAATGATTTTGAGAGTTTCTATAAGAAATCTCAGGCAATTAATGTTAATATTTGGGTGGAGCTACTTTACTGGTTTGTTAAAAAATATTCACCGGCGTATATTGATCAATATTATTATCGTTGGAAAATCAGGGCTTTAAGCTTTTGTCTGCATGAAATAAACACAGTTGAACAGGCAGAAAATAGAACAGCATATCAAGCTAAAGCTGCCTTTGATTTTGTGTCTAAGATAGGTGAGCGTCCCTCTATTGATGATAGCTCTAAAAAAATGTACTTTTATCAAAGAACTTAATCGGTATATTACTTGGTGAGCTTCATTATTGCTTCAGCTATGTCTCCTTTTGTTTCCTTAAGTGCTTTTTTTGCTTCTTCAGCGCTTTTGCCAGTTTGTTCGACAACCAAATCAATATCCTCTTTTGGAATATCTTCCTTTGGAGTTCCTTCTTTCTTTTCTACAATGCGTGGTTTACCAGTAATTTGATAGGTTTTTTGCCCCTGTGCATCCATCATTGTAACATCTGCGCCTTCGAAAATATATTCCTTCGTATCAGTCTGAATTATTACTTTTTTTACGTTTTCTATTTCTTTAACGGTAATGCCAAGTCTCTTCATCATCTGATTCATTTGTCTAGGGTTCATTCGTCCAGGCATCATAGTTAGATTCCCCCAATTCGAAGCATATATAGATTACTTGTTGTTTAACATTTTGGTATGCTATCTGGGAAAGAAATAAAGGTTCTTGACAAAAACGCAGAATTCCATGGTGTTCCAACAATTAAGCTGATGGAAAACGCAGGCAAAGGAATCGCAGATTTTATCATAAATGAACTCAAACCTAAAAATAAGGAAATATTATTTTTCTGTGGAACCGGAAATAACGGTGGAGATGGTTTTGTTGCAGCTAGATATCTAGCCAATAAATTCAACGTTTCAATTTTTTTAACTGGAAAAAAGAAGGATATAAGAACAGATATTTCAAAAGATAATTTTCAGAAATTGAAAAACATCAAAATTTATGATATAGATTCACTAGACAAAATTGATGAACTAATTTCAAAAAACAATATAGTTATTGATTCAATGTTGGGTATAGGATTATCAGGTAATTTAAGGGAACCATATTCAATTATAGTTAGAAAAATCAATGCAGTAAAAAATAAAACAATTATTTCAGTTGATGTTCCTACGGGAATTGGAACAAACAATACAATAAAACCGGATTATACTGTAACATTTCATGATGCAAAAATTGGAATGAATAAAGAAAACAGCGGAGATATAAAAATGGTAGATATAGGAATACCAAAAAAAGCCAGTGACTATGTGGGCCCTGGAGAATTATCAACTTTTTATCCTAGGCCAAAAAAAGATTCACATAAAGGAGAAAATGGAAGACTATTAGTTGTTGGTGGTGGACCTTATTATGGAGCTCCCGCTCTTTCAAGTTTTGCTGCGCAAAGAACAGGAATTGATCTAATTTTTGTTGCTACTCCTAAAAAAGTTGCAAGGGCGATTACCTCTTATTCACCGTTGTTAATAAAACCAGTCCGACTTGCAAAAAACATAGCTAAACTTACACCGACTCTTATTGTAAAAGAGTTAAATGATGAAAATAATCTTGTAAGCGACGATATCAAAATTGTTGAAACATTGGTAAATAAAGTTGATGCTTTGTGTATTGGTCCAGGTTTGGGTTCTGAGAATGAAACACAAAAAGCAGTCGAAAGAATCATTGATTTTTTTGTAAAAAACAAGAAACCAATCGTGATAGATGCTGATGCAATAAAAGTAGTAGGAGAAAATCCTGCTTTAGTTAAAAATTCACAAACAGTTATAACCCCACATTCTGGTGAATTTAAAGAGTTGACAGGTGTCAAATTATCAGATAGTTTAGACGAAAGAAAGAAAAATGTTGAGAAATGGGCCCAGAAACTAGGAGTAACAATTCTTCTGAAAGGACCGATTGATGTAATTAGCAATGGAAAAGAAACAAAACTAAATGATATTCACAATGAGTCTATGACTGTGGGTGGAACAGGTGACGTACTCGCAGGAATAATTGGTGCATTATTATCAAAAGGTGTTGAACCTTTTAACGCAGCGAGGATGGGAGTATTCATAAACGGAGCAGCTGGCAACAATGCGTTTAAAAAACGATCATATGGTCTCATTGCTACAGATATAATAGAGGAAATACCTGAGGTTTTTAAAAAATATTTATAAAAATTGGGGCGTAATATGGATCTTTCTGATATACAGCCAATTCCTAATGAACCGGCGCTTTTCATCAAAAATAAACAAATACTTGTTGTTGCGGATTTACACATTGGGATAGAAAGTCAACTTAGAGAACAGGGATTACATGCTTCTTCTCAAGTGCAAAAAATGATAGATCATCTTTTATCAATATGTAAAAAATACAAGCCAAAGGAAATAATTTTATTAGGAGATATTAAACACAATATTCCTTCTGCAACCATTCAAGAAAGAAGAGATGTAAGAAACTTCTTAGAGTTAATTAGAGAATATGGAATTATCCACATACTTCCGGGTAACCATGATGGTTTTATCAAAAAGTTGTCACCTGAAGAGATGATAATTCATCCATCCGACGGTTTTATTATTGAAAATATTGGCTTTGTACATGGTCATAGATGGCCTAGTGAAGAAATTATGCAATGTGAACAGATTATAACTGCTCATAGTCATCCTACGGTTATGTTTACTGATAGACTTGGATATAAAACATTTGAGTCTTGTTGGATTAAAGGAATGTTTTTAAAGAATAAACTAAAAGAGAGATATCCTAATTCTACCCATCCTGAGATATTAGTAATGCCTGCGTTTAATCCTTTATGTGGAGGATTAGCTGCTAATCAAGAGGGTATTATGGGGCCAATCGGGAAAATAATTGATATTCGAAATGCACAGATATATCTGATAGATGGAACATCTTTAGGAAGTGTAAAAGATATCAGATAACGACGTAGAGCTGATCCGTAGAAATTTTCTTTTTTAGGTTATAGTATTGTTTTGTAGCAAAAACTATTAACAAATAGTATATTTTGAATATTTAGAGAAGTTGGGATGAAAATAAACTGGAAAACGTTTGGTATCTCTGCGGTAATTGGTGCTATAATATCAATAATTGTGGGATTTGTAATGTATTCACATTTCGCAAGATTTGTTGAGTTTAGTTCTGTGCCTCCAGAATATATGGGTATTACCCTTGGAACAATATTTTTTTGTGGAACATTATATTTTTTCTATGTTTTGATAGAAAATCTAAGGAAAAAGAAAAAGGTGTGAGAGGATGGAAAAGAAAATATTAGCAGTAGGAATTGCCATAATATTATTAATTGTTGTTTTTAGCGGATGTTTTGATAATAACCAACAGTTGGAAAACACATTCGAACTTAATGAAGAATCTAGTAAATTCATTGGAACATGGAATAATATGTCTTATACCTGGAATGATACTTTTATTTTTTATTCTGATGGTAAATGCATGCGAATCTTACATACGATGGAATTAAACGATACCTCTTATTATAATTATACATTTAGAGTAGAAGATGATGGAAATTTATATTTAACAAAAAAATATGATACATTGTCTCTTACCGACCTTTATTGGTATCATTTTAAAAATAATAATACAGAATTATGGCTTTGGAATACTGAAATTGGTCCACGATACGCTTATGAACATATTTATACAAAACAATAATCACTTGATTTCTTTTTTTAACATTTGTTTTAGGGAGAACTATTTTAAACCATTTGTTGTTTTAAACATTGTAACATTTTGAGGGAGGAAAAATACTTTTAAAACCCTGTTTTTCAACACCTTTTATACAAATTTTATTGATAGTTGGTTTTTTAAAGAAAAAAATGTTATGAAAATTGTAAGGATGGAATGTAAAATGAATGGTGAAATAAAGAAAGTGTTAACTAAATATGGTTATGATTGGGATGAAGAATGGATTGATGGGGAAAAAGCACCAGAGCCGCTATATTGTAGGGGCTGTGATAAAAAATTGAGAACTGGAGATATTTATTATGGGGGGGATAATACTCATGGAAAAATAAGTCCAAGGAAAAAAGGTCCTTATTGTTTGATTTGTTTTCAACGTTTCATACAAATTTTAGAAGGACGAGAGAAATAAAATGATAAAGTATCTGTAACTCAAGTTTTTTGTTAAGATTGACAATAATTGTTGAAACCGAATCAGTGTAAAACCTAGGCTTAAGCTTAAATAACCCGTTTTTAATAACGGCATTAAATCATTAATTAAAATGTGATAAACCATGGAGTTTAATCTTCCAAAAATAGTTAAACAAATTCTCACCGCCTTCCTTTTATTAATACTGCCCCTACTTGTTATTCTTTTAGGAGTTATTTTTAACATTTTAATTGCATGGTACTATATTTTATGTGTAACTTGGTTTGGAATGGGAGTCATATTTTACGGTGCGATAAATTAGCCAAAATATTTACTATTTTTTGAAGAAAATACTAAATATAAGACAATGTTGCATCAAATAGAATGACATCAGTTTTCTATAATCTAAATCCAAAAATACAGAATCTACTTAGTTCTAGAAATATTAAAGAGCCCACTGAGCCACAGATTAAAGCAATTCCGCCTATATTAAAAGGTGAAAACGTTCTCTTAATAGCACCAACAGGACTTGGTAAAACAGAATGTGCGCTTTTGCCTATCTTTCATAATTTTTTAAGAGAAAAAGAAAATCTTTCTGAGCAAGACAAAGAAGACAAGGGAATATCAATTCTCTATATTACTCCTCTTCGAGCCTTGAACAGAGATATGCTTCGCAGAACCTTTGAATGGGGTAAAGAACTGGGAATTGGTATATCAGTTAGACATGGAGATACATCGCAATCTGAACGAGCACGCCAGTCAAGAAACCCTCCAGATATGCTTATTACAACACCTGAAACTTTTCAGATTTTATTTATTGGTAAAAGACTAAGGAGACACTTGAATAGTGTTAGATACGTTATAGTTGATGAAATACATGAACTAGCTAATGATGAGAGAGGTTCACAACTTGCAGTGGGTCTAGAAAGATTATTTGAGCTGACAAATGAAAAAGGCCATAGTTTTCAAAGGGTAGGTTTGTCAGCAACTGTTGGTACACCTGATAAGGTAGCACGTTTTCTTGGCGGCATTGAACAAGGCAACTTTAGGGATGTTACTGTTCTTGAGGTTGATGTAACAAAGCATATTGATATAAAAGTCGAGCTCCCAGCTATTAAAAAAAGTGATTACTCTATAGCTAACCAACTTAAAATCGAACCAATTTCTTCCGCATCGCTTAGGAGATGTAAAGAACTTATTGATAATCATGTTTCAACACTTCTTTTCATAAACACCAGGGATGGTGCTGAGATTCTTGCTTCTCGTTTTCATCAATGGGTCGATGAATTACCTATAGATGTTCATCATGGATCCCTCTCTAAAATTTCTAGGGTAGAATCCGAGGATAATTTCAAAAGTGGTAAACTAAAATCATTAATTTGTACATCATCACTTGAACTAGGTATTGATGTTGGTAATACAGATTTTGTTTTACAATACAACTCTCCTAGAGAGGTTAAAAGAATTTTACAACGTGTGGGAAGATCCGGGCATAGTATAGGTAGAACTTCAAAAGGAATGATCCTAGCGACTACACCTGAGGATCTATCAGAGAGCCTTGTTATTGCTAGAAAAGCTTTAAAAGGTGAAATAGAGGCTTCAGAGGTAAGACAAAATCCGTTATCTGTGCTTACTAATCAAATCATATCAATTGCGTTAGAATATGGAAAGATAGAATCTAAAAAAATGTATGAAATAATCAAAAGATCTTATTCTTTTCACACTTTGAAACAAAATATTTTTAACAAGATTTTAGAGCAACTTAGAAATCAGCGTAGTATTTGGATAAGTGAAGATAATTATATTGCTAAACGAACGAGTTCAAGGCATTATTTTCTTGATAATATCTCTATGATTCCTGATGAAAAAACATACATGGCAGTTGATATAAGCTCAAGAAAAAGAATCGGAAAACTTGATGAAAGCTTTGTTTTGAATTATGGTTTTGAAGGTGCTAAGTTTATTCTAAGTGGGAGACCCTGGACAATTGTAAAACGCGAAGACGAAGAGATACTTGTATCTCAATCAAAAGAAATAGGTACTGCTCCAGCTTGGACCGGTGAAGACATACCAATACCATTTGAAGTAGCTAGAGAAGTAGGTAAATTAAGAAAACTTATCTCAAATGGTATTGAAATCAACAATTATCCATGTAATAAAGAAACTCTGGAAAAGATTATGCAGCAAATAAATAACCAGAAAAGACAAGGTTTTATTGTTCCAGATGATAAAACTATAACAATTGATGTGGAAGACAAAACTGTAGTGATAAATGCATGTTTTGGAACAAAGGTCAATGAGACTCTTGGACGTTTAGTCTCTGCTATGCTTGCGCAATCACTAGGAGAAAGCGTTGGAATAAATAGTGATGCTTATAGGATAAATCTTGAACTTCCTGGGAGATTCCCGGCAGGTAGAATTAAAAATATTCTGTTAACTATTAAGTCAGAATCCCTGGAGTATCTTCTAGAAACAATTTTGAAAAATTCAACCTATATAAGATATCAACTGGTACATGTAGCTAGGAAATTTGGTGCGATAAAGAAAGATTTTGACTATAGAAATGTAGGAGCAAAAAAATTGTTTACACTTTTTGAAAATTCTCTAATATTTAATGAAGCTGTTGATAAAATCATCTGGGAGAAGATGGATGTTGAAAATACCCAAAAGGTTTTAAATGAGATACAAAACGGCGAAATAGATATCCATATTCAAAGGCTTTCACCTATTGCCCTTGCAGGATTTGAGACTATTAGAGGACTCATGGTGCCTCAACGTGCAGATAGATCAATTCTTATGGCTTTGAAAAAACGTTTGGAAGATGCTGATATCACACTTGTTTGTACCAACTGTAATAACAAATGGAATACAACAGTTGGACGGGCAGATGATAAACCAAGGTGTTCTAATTGCGGTGCTATAAAAATAGCTGTTTTACGTAGGCATAATAGAGATCTTGCAAAAATTCTTACAAAAAAAGATAGAACAAAAGAGGAGAACAAGGAAGCTAAAAGACTTCATAAAAATGCAAGTCTAATTCTAAGTTATGGTAAACCTGCTTTATTGGCATTAGTAGGAAGAGGTATAGGGCCAGATACCGCTGCTAGGATTCTTAGAAGATACAGTATATCACAACTTAAAAAATCAGAAGAATTGCAAATCAAATTTCTAAGAGACATACTAAAAGCTGAGTTAACCTATGCTAGAACAAGAGGATTCTGGGATAATAACTAATTTTATAATAAATATCATTCTAAATTAGGCTGTTAAATAAGAAGCTTTAAAACATAAAAATGCATTGACAAATTTATATCCAAAAGAGTGGAGTGTGGATGCCTCGATTTGAGAATGAGGAGATACTTGGACGTATATTAAAATCTACAATTGGTGTAATCCGTAGAAGGACATCTGAAGCTTATGCAAATGTAGTAATTGGCAATGCAATAAGAGAACTTTCAGAAAAACATAGTTTTTTGCGCTATGTTGAAATCCAGGGAACCCGGCATACTGAACTGTTTGAGGTTGTTGCTATTGCATCAGATTTAAATCGTGTTGAACCCCAAAAAATAGGTATAGCCACTAAAGAATTTCTAGAGAAAATTACAAAATCAATGGGTAAAAATGCTGGATATTACTTCATAAAAGAAATAAAAGAAGATCTTCCATATGATTATGAAAAAACAATTAAAGAATTGGGCGTTGATTTAGATCTTCTGCAGCTTGAGTTCATAACAGAGATAAAGCGTTCGTTAAAATCCCAACTTAAAAATTCTGATATTCTCAAACATTCGATTAAGGCATTGTTTGATATTTTGGATAGAGAAATTGGTAGAGATTACGCTTTTTCAACTATAAGCGAAGTAGTGAAGAGATTTAGAACGGAATATAGTCTTTTGAAGTATGTTACGATAAATGATATTCGATCTATCCAAAATGTTGATCTTGTCTCTGTTATGTCTAATATTGATGAATTAGAACCAACTGATGTAGGAACTGCAATTCAGAAAATCATCCAAGAGATAAATTATCTTTTAGGTGAACAAGGTGGTTTTACTTTTATAGAGAAGTTAAGGAATAGTTTTAACGAAGGCTATATTTTTAAATTAGGGGAGATGGGTGTAAATATTAATGTGTTGCAGTTAAGTCAAGTGCTGGTAGTACAACATGTATTAAAGGCATTAATTGATGTGTTAAGTGCGTTAAGTACCCAGAGCTACGCAGTTCTTACGATTGATAATGTTACTAAAAAACTCGGCGATAAATATGAATTTTTAAAATACATAAAAATAGATAGTATGCGGTACTCAGAAGGTATAGATGCAATCAGCGTCCCACCTGAGATAGATACTGTTAGGCCATCCGAAGTTGGTAGAGGAATTCAAAAAATCATGGAAGAGATTGTTATGTCTCTAGGAGAAGAAGCTGGTCAACATTTCGTTGAAAAATTTAAAAAACGGCTTGGAAAGGCTTATGTTTTAAGAATTGAAGAGATGGGCGTTAATCTTCATATGATAGATTTAAGACGGAATTTAGCCTGGTAAACATCATATTTTTTATGTACCCATAAACAATCGTTGATAAACGAAAAATAAATCGGCAATTTTAAATATTTATTTCTGTTTCATCTCCTAGGCGTTAAATATGAAAGATGTAGGTATAATCAGCTATGGAGCACACATTCCAAGCCTTAGAATCAAATCTTCAGATATTGCAAATGCTTGGGGCAAGGATCCTGAGACTATTACAAGGGGCCTTGGGATAATAGAAAAATCAGTTCCTTCACTAGATCAAGATGTTGCTACAATCAGTGTTGAAGCAGCAAGAGCAGCACTTGCAAGGTGTAACATAAATCCACAAGACATTGGAGCTATTTATGTAGGAAGTGAATCCCATCCTTATGCCGTAAAACCAACAGGAACAATTGTCGGCGAAGCAATTTGTGCAACTCCGATTCTAAAAGTTGCGGACTATGAATTTGCTTGCAAAGCTGGAACAGCTGCCATTCAAACATGTATGTCACTTGTAAAGTCTGAAATGATTAAATATGGAATAGCAATTGGCGCTGATACATCACAAGCGGCTCCAGGAGACGCACTTGAATATGCTGCAAGTGCAGGCGGAGCTGCATTTATTATTGGCAAAGAAAAAGTTATCGCGATGATTAATGAAACATGTTCATATACGACAGATACTCCAGATTTTTGGAGACGTGAAGGACGTAAATATCCAGCACATGGTGGTCGTTTTACTGGCGCACCTGCCTATTTCAGACATATTACAAGCAATGCAAAAAATCTAATGGAACTTGTAGGTACAAAACCTGAAGATTATACTTTTGCAATATTTCACCAGCCCAATGGAAAATTTCCAATTAAGGTTGCAAAGATGTTAGGATTTACACCAGAACAAGTAGAACAAGGGCTTCTATGTCCAGTAATTGGTAATACATATTCTGGCTCTTCGATGTTAGGTCTTGCATCAGTTCTTGACGTGGCAAAACCAAGTGATAGAATATTTTTAACTAGTTATGGATCAGGGGCAGGTAGTGATGCTTTTGATATAACTGTAACAAATAACATTAATCAATTTCCAAAGAACAATGCACCTCTCGTATCTCAGTTAATTGAAAAGAAAAAATACATTGATTATGCTACTTATACAAAATATAGAGATCTATTATATTGGGAGTGATACAAATGAGAGATGTAGCAGTAATTGGAGTTGGAATCACAAAATTTGGTGAACTTTGGGATAAATCATTCCGTCAACTCATTGCCGAAGCAGGAGCTCAGGCGATTATTGATTCAGGAATTAGTGGTAGCGAAATTGATGCACTTTATGTTGGATCGATGAGTGCTGGGAGATTTGTCGGACAAGAACATGTTGGAGCACTTGTTGCAGATTACTCTGGTTTTTCTTTAATGCATATTCCATCAATTAGAGTTGAAAGCGCATGTGCCTCAGGTGGCATTGCATTTAGACAAGGTTATTTTTCAGTTGCATCAGGTATGAATGATATTGTTGTAATTGGTGGAATAGAAAAAATGACTGATGTAGTTGGAAGTGAGGCAACAAACATTCTTGCAATGGGTCTTGATCAGGAATGGGAAGCATTCTTTGGAGTTACATTTCCGGGTATTTATGCTATGATTGCTACAAAGCATATGCATGATTTTGGAACAACACGAGAACAACTTGCACAAGTTGCTGTAAAAAATCATGCAAATGGAGCATTAAACCCTTATGCGCAGTTTAAAAGAGAAACGAAAATTGAGAATGTAATCAACGCACCAATGGTAGCATATCCCCTTGGTATGCTTGATTGTTCGCCTGTTTCTGATGGAGCCGCTGCATTGATTTTATGTGCTGCTGAAAAAGCAAAAAAATACACTGATAAATCTGTTAAAATAATTGGTTCAGGTCAAGCATCTGACACGCTTGCTTTACATGGAAGAAATGATATTTGTACTTTTGAATCAACAACTTATGCAGCCAGAATGGCGTATAAACAGGCAAATGTTGAACCAAAAGATATTGATGTAGCAGAAGTTCATGATTGCTTTACAATTGCAGAAATATTAGCAATAGAAGATTTAGGCTTTGTAAAAAAGGGGGATGGTGGAAAAGCGATAGACAACAAAATTACAACGCTTGATGGGCAAATCCCAGTCAACCCTAGTGGAGGTCTCAAAGCAAAGGGTCATCCTGTTGGTGCAACAGGGGTTGCACAAATTGCTGAAATTGTATTACAACTTAGAGGAGAGGCAGATCAAAGACAGGTAAAAGATGCAAAAATAGGTCTAACTCATAATGTAGGTGCTGGCGGAGCATCTTGTGTTATTAATATATTGGAGGCGAGGTAAGATGGCTGAAGGGGCAGTTCCACGTTTTTGGAGAGAAATTCCACAGAGATACAATTTGATCGGTAACCAATGCACTGAATGCGGAAAAGTATTTTTTCCACCAAGAGAATCTTGTCCGGATTGTAGGAGAAAAAGTATAGGAAAAATGGATAATTGCAAACTAAGTGGAGAAGGAAAAATAATTACTTATACAATTATCTATGAAGCTCCTGAAAAATTTGAAGGGCAAGCACCTTATCCAGTTGCAATAATCAGGCTAAAAGAGGGTCCAAAAATAACAGCACAAATTGTGGATTGTGAATTAGATGATATTAAAATAGGGATGAAAGTAAAATCAACATTTCGTAAGATTCAAGACGATGGATATGTTGGTGCGATTTATTACGGTTATAAATTTAAACCTGTTGAGGTGAAAACGTGAATATTAAAGATACATTATCTGAAAAAATTGCTGGTGAGATAACTCTTAGTCCAAGACCTGGTCAGACTATTCGTAAATGGCGTGGGGTATTTGGTATAAGTCAGACTGATCTTGCAAATTTTTTGAGGTTATCACCTAGTGTTATAAGCGATTATGAATCTGGAAGGAGGAAATCCCCGGGTATACAAACCGTTAAAAAAATTATTGAGGCTTTTGTAGAAATAGATGAAAGACATGGTGGAAAGGTTTTACACAAGTACAATTCCATGGTGGAGACTCAGGAGGGTATTCTTGAGATAATGGAGTACCCTTTTACTGTTCCTGCTGAGAGTTTTATCAAAGAAATAGAGGGAAATGTTTTAACTTCTAATGAGCTGGGTCTTAAGAAAAACGTGAAGGGTTTCACGCTTGTTGATAGTGTTAAAACCATCGAAACAATAAACTCAGGGGATTATAATCGACTTTATGGTTGGAGTACAGAGAGAGCAATAATTTTCACTGGTATTAGATATGGACGTAGCCCTATGATTGCTATTAGGGTTCATCCTGTTAAACCAACGGTTGTGGTATATCATAGACCTGGATCAGTTGACGCTCTTGCAATTAAGCTTGCTGATCGTGAGAACATTCCGCTTGTTACTACTTCTCTTTCAATAGATGAACTTAAGAAAAAATTAGTAAAAATTGGGGAGAAATAGATATGGATCTTATGGGGCTATGTACTATTTGTGGCAAACCAGGGGCAATGTTTACTTGTCATTTATGTGGAAGGCTTGTCTGTAGTAGATGTTTTGATAATACACATGGTATCTGCAACAGCTGTAAAATGGGAAAACGCTAGTCATTTTTCTTAACAATAAAAAAGAAAGCGATATATACAACTTCAAGGATTTAGGTTTTCAGGTGGAGGAGATATGGCAGTTAGTAAATGTGTTAAATGTGGTGCAGATATTCCAGCAGGGGCAGAATTTTGTCCAGCTTGTGGAGCACCAAAGGGAGGAGGACAACCCGCAGCTCAACCAGTTGCTCAACCAGCACCTGTTAAAAGTGGTGGCGCAAGTTTTCAAGGTTCAATCAATATGTTATTTTCAAGAATGATGATTACAATTGGATTATTCATTGGCATCTTGGTAATATGGATTATACGGATTATTGGACAATTTTACGCCCATGTAGCATTAACCATAACATATCTTACATTTATAGCAGGATTGGGCGGATTTCTATTCTGTGCTGGATTTTTAAACAGCAAGCTTAACGTTTATGTGAGAGCAGCTCTTATTGTTGCAGGAGCAGCACTTATAGCTACGCATCTATAGTTTTTTAATTTCCTTTTTTACTTTTTTTAATTCCTTCTGTTCTCATCATAATTGTATACGATATTTCTCCTTTTAGGATTTCAATATTAAATCGGTAAGATGCGTTATAATAGTTTGTTACACTAATACTTCATTTTAAAAAAAATTAAGAGGGCCCGAGGCGGGATTTGAACCCGCCACAGAGGATCCACAGTCCCATATGTTACCAGGCTACACTACCCGGGCCATATTTTTAGATTGAGGCAATGCTCAAAGAAATACTTATAATTTGCTAGTAATAAGATAAGAATTAGATATGAAGGGTCTAAATTTGGTGGAGATGAAAAATAAAAAGCTTGAGTAAACCTAATTCCTCATCATTCTAGACCCTACGCTACAGGCGAATAACTATTTTTTATATAAAATTTGTGAAATATTTAGGATTTTTATACTAAAAAACTTTAGATTATGACCTCATAATAAAGGTCATGTTATCTTATTTTTATGCTTAAATTACGACAAACTAAAATAATGAATATTTAATAGCTGTCCTTGCGCAGGGGTAGCCAAGCCTGGTCAACGGCGCAAGGTTCAGGGCCTTGTCCTGCAGAGGTCCAAGGGTTCAAATCCCTTCCCCTGCATTCATATGGTTCCAACAGGAGAAAAACCATCATTTTTTACACACTTTTGTTTTTGTGGTCTAAAAAAGAGATTTAAACCCT
>SMTZ1_10003139_pt1 | contig 16667 bp, 20 predicted proteins | sample DeeMarSWOR136_30_FD_25667 | JGI IMG/M metagenome (IMG submission 25667)
TGGGTATTTTTGTTTGGCCGGCGATTGCCCTAATTTTGAATATATTAGGTATCGGAATTTGAGACACAATTCAGAAATGAAGAGGATAAAAGTAAATTTAGCCAAGCGCAGTTATCAAATAATCATCGGCCAGGGCGTAATCAGGGATTTGGGTCGTTATGTCAGACAGCTCAATCTGGGAAACGACGCTTATATTATTAGCAACTCTTTCATAAAAAAGAGATATGGCAGATATATTTCCAGGCCACTTGATGATTATGGCATAAATTATACCTTTAGTATTGTTGCTGATACCGAAAAAAGCAAATCCTTAGACAGGTGCTTAAGCACAATCCAAGATTTAGCAAGGTTTGATCAAAGGAAAAGAGTTTTTATAATTGCCTTTGGAGGCGGTGTGGTAGGCGATTTAAGCGGCTTCATCGCATCTATATATAAAAGGGGAATACCATACATCCAAATCCCAACTACCTTATTGGCCTGTGTGGATTCTAGCATAGGAGGCAAGACCGGAGTAGATCTGAAATACGGCAAGAATTTAGTCGGTGCTTTCTATCAACCAAGATTAGTTATGGCGGAGCTTGGCTTTTTAAAATCTTTAGATTTACGGCAAGTGCGTTCAGGACTTGCCGAGATAGTTAAATACGCAATAATCAAAGATAAAGAACTGTTTGAATATCTGGAAAAAAATTATTCTCAGATTCTTTGCCTGAAGAGAACTGCGCTGGAATACGTTGTGAATTGTTGTGCTAAAATAAAATCTAGAATCATTGAGCAAGATGAGAGGGAAGAGAAGCAAATCAGGACCGTTTTGAATTTTGGTCATACCCTAGGGCATGCTATTGAGGCAGCCTCTGACTATAAGAGATATAATCACGGAGAGGCCGTTGGGTTAGGAATGATTCTTGCCGGCCAAATAAGCAAAAGAAATAAACTCATTAACGAAGATACCGCAGGAAGGATCGAGGACTTAATCAGACGGATAGGATTGCCTGTCTTTATAGAGAATTTGTCTTTGAAAAAGATACTTGCTGCTTATTCCCGCGATAAGAAATTTGTTGGACAAATAAACCGCCTTGTGTTAATTAAGGATATCGGTAAAACTATAATTAAACAGGATTTACCGCTGAGTGTAATTAAGGATAGCTTAAACGAAAGGATGATTCCCCGAATTTAATTTCCACGCCGTCTGAATCAATTTTTTGAACCTGAGCTCCTTCAATAAAGTCATCTGCCTGAACCAACTGGTCATTAATCAGTGCTAAATATTCGCCGTCACTGAAAAATATCCCGCTCAAATAAAATAAGGGTAACTTTTTATCTGCGGAGGGCGGTTTTGATTCCGGCTCCGAAAGAGGCATAACCTTAGCCGGCGTCTTTTCCTCGCCAGTCATAGCTATTCGAGAAACCTTTGGAAACATAGGATGTTTGTCTGTGGGCGACCTCTCGACAAAATACCTTTTCGTAGAAGACTTATCTACAAAAAGAGCCACAAGGCAAAGTACAAGCAGGATAAGGAGGATGTAGCCTATTCTGCGAGATTTACGGGTATCGCGTTTGGCGTTCTCAGAACTGTATTCGGTATCTTTTGCTTTCTTTTCGATTCTTTTTAAGGCATCATAAATAATACTCATTTTGTTCCTAGCGCTGATTCACTCAGTTTGGTTCAGTTCTTTAACGCAGATTTGAGCAATCCTTGCATCAATCTTGTAAGTTTGCGAGGCAAAACCTGCCAGAAGACAGCGGTCGCAGATGATATTGATTAAACGCGGAGTGCCGCCGGAGAAATTGTAGATATAATCCTGCGCTTCGTCAGTAAACTCGATTTTATCGAGACTGGAACCGGAAATTTCCAAACGATGATTTATGTACTCCTTAAGTTCAGTTCTCTCCAAAGGCCTTATGTGATAGCGGACTACAACCCTTTGCTGTAATTGAGTCAATTTCTCCAAATTAAGTTTCAATTTTAACCCGGGCTGACCTACCAAGACTATCTGCAGAAGCTTATGTTTATCTGTTTCCAAATTTGAAAGTAGTCTGATCTCCTCTAATTGATTAGGCTTCAAATTTTGTGACTCGTCGATAATCAAAACAGCGTTGTTGCCTTTGGAGGTCTCCTGCAGGAGGAATTTATTTAACTGCGAAACCAAAGACAGCTTTGTGCGTTTAGATGTCAAGATTCCAAAATCAGTAACAATCGCCTCCAATAATTCCTTGGTTGAAAAATTAGGATTAATAATGAAAGCTGTCTTTATGTCTTTTTCTTGTGACTGGTTCAAGAATACGCGACAGAGAGTAGTTTTGCCTGTGCCGATCTCGCCGCTTATTACGATTATTCCCTTCCGTTCATTAACCCCGTATACAAGATGGGAGAGTGCCTCTCGGTGCGATGCGCTTAAAAAAAAGAAAGCAGGATCACTGGTTACATTGAATGGTCTTTCTTTTAAACCGTAATACTTACAATACATAATCATTGTTTAGTATATCACAAATTCTTGACAAGACAATAATTCTATGTTAGGATTCAAAATAATGAGTACAGATACGATTAAGGAAAAAAGACAGTTTCGCAGGGTAAGCGCCAAGTTTCCCATACGATATCAAATAAGACGAGGGGGTTTTTTTGCCTCTGGATTGACAGAAAATTTAAGCCTGACTGGTGCCAGGCTTAATGCAGACAGATTTTTCCCTCAAGGGATTAACCTCAATTTAGAGTTAAATATTCTTTCAAAGGTAATTAACCCAGTAGGCAGAGTAGTTTGGTCGCAACCCCGAGCTCATTCTAACCGATATCAAATGGGAATCGAATTCATCGAAATCAATCCACAAGATAAAAATTATCTCACCGATTATGTCAATATGCGCATTCCCGAATTAAGCGAATGCCAGAAGTAACAATTTTAAAAGATGGAAACTAAACCGACAGAAGTCTCAACTAATTGTCCCGCCTGTGGAAAACCAATCAAAAAAATAAAACGTTACTATCGTAACGGAAAATACTACTGTAATAAAAGGTGTTGGCGAAAAAGCATAACCTCCCAAAAAAGTTCTTAGGAGATCTGGGCAGCTATATCCTAGGGCGATTTTTAAAAGAGGAGAATTGTGAATTTTGTAAATGATAAAAAAATGGAGAGAAGGCGCTCTCCTCGGATCAGGCGCCAGGTCCCCCTTAAGATTAGACATGAGGATTATGATTTAGTAGGACAAACTCACGATATAAGCTGTATCGGAGCATACTGCACAATAAACAAATATATTCCACCCTTTTCGCTCATTTCAGTTATTCTACTGTTACCCTTGAAGATAAATAAAGGTAGCAATTTTTGTAATGTGCGCTGTCGAGGGGTAGTGGTTAGAACCGAAGTTAATCCCTACAATAACAAACAATATAATATCGCAATTTTTTTCAATAGGATAAGTAAATCCGACAAAGCAAAATTGTTACATTATGTTCAGCAATAGTTATGATTGCCGGCTCCAGAAGGAACACAGTAAAGTTGTTTGCAGGATTTATCTTTTCCCGAGAGCAGACATATCTTGAAACCAGACATATTCTAGAAAAGAAATTCGGAAAGTCTGATTTTGAAAGCCCAATCCTCCCATTTAACTTCACCCAGTATTACCGGAAGGAATTTGGTAATAATCTCGAGCGCAGATTCCTGAGTTTTAAAAGGCTGGTTCATGCGGAAGATTTAGCGCAGATCAAGATAATTACCAACAGGATTGAGAAGAGATTTTCCCAACAGGGAAGACGCCAGATTAACATAGACCCCGGGGTCTTAAGCCTTGCCAAGGTTACGCTCGCCACTACAAAGGATTATAAGCACCGTATTTATTTGAATAAAGGAATTTATGCCGAAATAACGCTTTACTATCAGGATAAGAGCTACCGCTCATGGGAATGGACTTATCCTGACTATAAAACCCAAGAATATATTCAAATATTTAACACTATTCGCAAAATCTACTCTCAACAAATAAATATCCCGCCTTCTACTTTGAAAAGTTAGGATGTATCCTTCCTATTTAAACCTTTACAAAAATGGCGAATTAAAAAAAAGAATCAGGCATGCCTTCAGACTACTCGAAGCTTGCTCTCTTTGCCCCCGCCACTGCAGGATAAATCGACTGAAGAACAAAGAGGGTTTTTGCAGGACGGGCAGCAGAGCGCGCGTCTATAGTTATATGCCCCATTTTGGCGAAGAGCCCTGCATCTCCGGTGAGCGCGGTTCCGGTACAATATTTTTCTCTGGTTGCAATATGAGATGTATTTATTGCCAAAACTATAAATTCAGTCAGTTAAATGAGGGCAGGCGGGTTAACCTTGTGGAATTAGCGCAAATTATGCTGGAATTACAGCATTCAGGCTGCCACAATATAAATCTGGTTACCCCTACGCATATTATGCCTCAAATTCTGGGTTCTTTATCTCTGGCTATACCCAAAGGACTGAGAATACCTTTAGTATATAATACAAGCGGGTACGAATTGCCCTGGGTAATCAGTCTTTTAGACGGCATAGTTGATGTGTTTCTTGCGGATATGCGCTACGCAGATAATGAGACGTCAATGAGATATTCAAATTCAGCGGAGTATCCCAAATATAATCAAGCAGCGCTTAAGCAGATGCATAAACAGGTGGGAATTGCCGAAATCAATAAGCATGGTTTGATAATTAAAGGATTGATTGTCCGTCATCTGGTCTTACCTAATAACCTCGCTGGGACCTTTGAGGTTATGCGTTTTATTTCCCGGGAGGTCTCTGATCAAACCTACATTAGCTTGATGAGCCAGTATTTACCCTGCCATAAAGCAGACCAGTACCCAGAGCTTTCTCGACGCATAACTATACAGGAGTATAAGCAGGCAAAGGAAGCAATGTTTGGTTGCGGGCTTTCTAATGGATGGCTACAGGAATCAAGGGGCCTGGCGCGATTAGCAGGAACAAGGATAAAGCCCGCACCCGCATAAGAACCATATAAAAAACTGTGACTTTTCCCTATCAGTTGAATTTTATTGTGGTATAATAGCTGACTGAAAAGGATAAATCTTCATGAAGCTGGTAAAGAAAACCCTAATATTAGCCGTATCCCTATCCATTCTTCTGGCTGCCCTTTACTTCTTATGGCTTTCTCCCAGATATGTCGTGCCAATTCTGATGTATCACCGTTTTGGATACGATGCGGGAAACAGTCTCTTCGTAACCCCTGAAAACTTTTTTCGACAGATGTCCTACCTTAAAACTAAGGGTTACGATGTGATTGCCCTTGATGAATTGGTTATGGGAATAGAAAATAACAAAAGATTTAAACACAAAACTGTAGTCATAACCGTAGATGACGGCCACCAGGATAGCTATACATACGCCTATCCGATTCTAAAGGAGCATGGCTTTCCGGCAACAATATTTATCATCGCCAACTATATAGATAATGAAGAATATTTCCTGACCTGGGAGCAAATTAAGGCCATGTCTGGCAACAATATATCTTTTGGCGGCCACACCAAAAATGAGGTCTATTTACCCTCTATAGAGAACAGCGAGATTTTATGGGATGAGACAGCGGGCTGTAAGCAGATGATCGAGGGCATGATAGGTATCCCGATTGATTACTTCTGCTATCCAACAGGTGGATTCACAGAACAAGTAAAGGAGTTGCTTAAAAAAGCCGGTTATAAAGGCGCCTGTACCACAAACAGAGGGCTTACCGGGCTAAACAAAGATGTCTATGAATTAAAAAGGATTAAGGTCACAAATTCAGACATGACTAAACCCTTTAACTTCTGGGCTAAATTGACAGGATATTACAATCTTTTTAAAAGAAGAAGGACGGGTCGTGGCATTATAGTGACGAGCCTAATAACCCCTAGGAGGAGGAGATGACTATCTTAGTATTATTAATGCTAGTTGCTGGGATTGCTTTAGCTGTATATGCATTTATCATTGTTGAAAAATCGAGACTGCAAAAGAAGGAAAATACACAAATCGGGCAAGAGAAAACCTTAGGATTGGAGGGACAAATCAACACCCTGAAAGCAGATTTAGAAAACGCGCGCGCCGAATACAATAAAGTACAGAATAAACTTGAATTTGTCAAAAAGGAAGCCGATGAGGCTAAAAAAAGCGATTCGGATGCAAAGGAAGAGCTGGGTAAACTAAGAGACTGGCATAATAAAGACCAGGCAGAATTAGAGAAGATTAAGAAGGAAATTTCAATATTTAAGAATGAGTCCTTAAATAAAGAAAAGGAATTAGCAGAGGAGTTCTCAAAGAATGTAAATTTGAATACTAAAATAAAAGAGCAGGCAGAAAAGTTGCAGTCGCTGGAGAAAGAAAATCATGAAAAAGCAGATGAAATCGAGGATTTAAAAAGGCAGATCGAGCGCTATGACCAGGATATTAAAACACATCTGGATACCATAGATGCGCTAAAGAAGAAACAGGAATCCAGCTCTTTTGTTTCCAAGGAAGAATACAACAAGTTAAAGAACAAGCTTTCTGAGTTGGAGAGAAAATCAAACATAGAGAAAAAACAACAACCAGAGGCAAAACAGGCGCAACAGCAGCAAGTAGAAGAGGCGGAATCAAAACAAGAGCAACTGGGAATGAAGCAGGCGCCAGAAAAACAGCTCCAGCCCCCAATAGATGCGCTACCCAAAGAACAGGCGGAACAAAAGCCTGCATCTATAGAGCAGCAAGGAGAAACAGGGCAAAAGGCATAATATATTTCCAGCAAATATGGTTGTTTATCGGTCCGAGAACTTCAACTGCATACGCATAAGCTGGATAAGTCAGAGAATTAATAAGCATGCGAGATCGAAGGAAATTTTTAAGAATCCCCGAAAATTTACCGCTGACTTATGAACTTTTGCTTGATGCCAAGACAGATGAATCTCTCACCGAGGATATCAGTCAGGAAGGGATAAGGTTTTTTATCGATAGCCCCGTTCCTAAATACAGCCTGTTAAGGATAAGGTTGACCCTACAGGCAGTATCTTTCTCTTTTGATGCCTTGGTCAGGGTAGTATGGATTGAGAAATCAGGCAGTGGCAAAAAGTATGAGGTAGGCGCAGAATTTATTAGCCTGCCCAGAGAAGCCGCAGAGCAGCTCATTGATTACATAAGGAGCTATTTTAAAATTAATGGGGTAAATAAATAGTTTACAAGCTATGAAATAGTTATATAATAAAGTGAAGTGATAAGTAACTGGCAATATGATGTTTGGCAACAGGTTTGAATGTCACCTTCTTAAGAGTCATAAAAGGGAGAAAAATATGAGAAGTGGATTCACGTTGTTAGAATTGATGGTTGTTATCATAATTCTCGGCGTGTTATCTACATTGGGCGTAATGCAGTATCAGGCAGCAATCGAGAAGTCTCGCGGAGCTGAGGCAAGGATTGTATTGGGTCTATTGCGTAATCAGTGTGCAGCAATGTATATGGCCAATAAGAATTCAGCTGTCTGCACCGAAGAGAATCTACGCATTGGCCTAGACAGGGATATGGTTCCTAAAACTTGTAGGCCGACCCATTTTTTTTCTTATAAAGTAGATGGTGCTGTAGGGTCTACTTTGGCCGTTACGGCAACAAGATGTGTCGGGCTTACCGGAAAACAGCCTGGTGCAGATACAGCGCATACCTTGAGTCTGACTACAGATTATGTCGCTGGCACAGACATTTGGCTTAGCACCGGAGGTTATTAATAAGCAGTATTCTAAGGCAGTGTCCAGAGAGAGAATCACAAGAAGACAAAAGAATCTATCCAGACTATTAAGGGAAAGAAGACAGATACATAGCGATAAATTAAGGAATCTTAAGAAGAAGTAAATATTTCCCACCTTTAAAATACTCCTTTTATTGTTTATTCTAAGGTCTATTAATTATTTAAAAGTTGGTTCTCTAAAATTTTCATTCAATGCTATAATGCTAAATTAAAGGCTGAAAAGGAGGTGTTCTATTAAGGTAATGGATATTTTAGATACCATAATGCAGAGGCGCTCTATTAGAAAATATAAGGAGCGGATGCCTTTGGATAACGATATCAAAAAAATCCTGGAAGCAGCAAGATGGGCGCCTTCGGGCTTGAATAATCAACCCTGGAGGTTTTTGGTAATTAAAGATAAAGCCGGTAAGGATGGTCTGGCAATATTTACTAAATACGCAGATATTATCAAGAGCGCACCTGTGGTTATAGTCGTTTGCATGGATATTTCAGACTCCTATAATAGAGATAAAGACTTAATGGCTATCGGCGCCTGTATACAGAATATCTGCCTAGAGGCGCATTCTATAGGTTTGGGCACCTGCTGGATGGGTGAAATACTAAATAGAAAACAGGAGGTTTCAAGTTATCTGGATTTAGATGAAGACTTAGAGCTGATGGCTATTGTAGCCCTGGGTTATTCAGATGAAGATATTCTAAGAGGCTGCAGAAAGCCTTTAAACAAGTTAAGGATATTATAAGGCAGGCTTAATTAGAGAGTTGCTTAGTTATTTTTATATTCCTTATTTTCTTATTTAGTGTTATAATAAATTGATTTTAAAAATAAGGGTCGGAATTTACTGCGAGAATAAACAATGAGATACTTTCTGATTATCGCCTTGGCTATATTGGTCTGCATGTCCTTCATTTTCAGGCCAAAAACTGTAACATATGAAGAAAATCCGAAAGTTAAGCTGATAGGGACAAGCTGGAAAGAGGACGGCGCTATAGCTATTATTAATGGTGAGATCTTAAGAGAAAATGAAAGTATCAGCGGGTATAAAGTTTTAGAAATTGAGAAGGGATACGTCATACTCTCACGAAATGATCAGGATTTCAAGCTTACTTTCAGTGGCTTGAGTAAGCGTAACCTTCAAGACATAACCAAAGACCGGGTTCAGCAAATATTAAGCAACTTACGAGAGCGTTGCAACTGGGGGGAGAAATGAAAACAAAGGGCTTAATTTTAATCATAATCGGCATCTTGGGCAGCATATTCGTCTGTGTATTTGATATACTGGTCGGAAAGCCGGTAAATGATATAACCGGACCAAAATCCATATCTGCGCTTGTGTTTTGCGGATTTCTTATAATAATAGGGATCCGCTTCCTGTTAAAGAAACCCAGAGACTAACAGAATGGAAGGCGCATATGATGACCCTGAGAGGCGAAGGTCAGCAATGAATCAATAAACAAAGGGAGGTGATTATGCAAGGAAAAGATTTAGGCAAAACCTCAACAGGTATACAACCCAATGTGGAAGCCCTCTTGAGTTACCTGGTCGGGTTTATAACCGGGATTATCTTTTATCTAATTGAGAAGGAGAATAAGTTTGTCCGTTTCCACGCAATGCAGTCTATGCTAATTTTTGGTTTTCTGCTCGTTCTAAATTTTATTCTCCCCCTAATACCCATTATAGGTTGGATTTTGTTGCCCTTCGTGGGAATCTTAACCATAATTCTCTGGATAGTTTTAATGGTTAAGGGTTATCAGGGAGAGTATTTTAAATTGCCTGTAGTGGGAGAGATTGCGGAAAAAAACTCCTGATTACAAAATATATAGAATATGAAAAAAATTCTAATTACCCTAGCGATATCTTTGCTTGTTGGTTGTGTAAATGCTCAGAAGGATTTGATTGTGGTCCTCAAGACAAATCGGGGCGACATAGAAATTAGGCTTATGACTGATGTGGCGCCCAGGGCCTGTGAGAATTTTACAAGTTTGATTAAGCAGGGTTATTATGATGGGGTAATCTTCCATAGGGTAATAAAGAATTTTATGATTCAAGGTGGTGATTCTACTGGCACAGGAAGGGGCGGAGCTTCAATTTGGGGTGAGCCATTTAAGGATGAAGTATTCCCAGATGTTGTATTCGACAGGCCAGGTTTACTCGCTATGGCAAACGCCGGACCCAACACAAATAATAGTCAATTTTTTATTACAACCGTACCAACCCCCTGGCTTAATATGCACCACACGATTTTTGGAGAAGTTATCTCAGGATTTGAGGTAGTTAAAGAAATAGAAGGCGTAGCTGCTGATTCACGCGACAGGCCTCTTGCAGAACAGAAAATCATAAGGGCGTACATAAAGTAGTCAAGCAAAAATCCAAGAGTTTTCATAAATAGTTCAGTCCGTCTAGGGAATGAGCTTTAAAACGGACGTCTTTGGGGTATTTAAAAAGACGTCCGTTTAGGTATTGGTATGGTAAAAACAAAAATAATCGCGACCATGGGCCCTTCGACTGATAGCGAAAGCGTTTTAAGAAGAATGATTATCGCCGGACTGGATGTTGTTAGGCTTAATTTCTCTCATGCCGATAAGAATGAGCATTTAAAAAGGGTTGTCCTGATAAGAAGGCTTAATCGAAAACTGAGAAGGGCAATAGAGATAATGCAGGATTTAGAGGGCTTCCGAATCCGTATCGGAAGGCTGAGAAATCCGCTTCTGCTGAGAAAAAGGCAAATACTTTATTTAACGCAGGAGCCATCAAGCGGAGAAAAACAGAAAGTCCATTTTGATTATAAAGGCTCACTCAAGAAATTTACAAGAGGCAGCCTTATTTATATCGATGATGGCAAAATAATCATAAAAATAAAAGATATCAGCAAGAGCTCTGTTAAAACCGAGGTGGTCATCGGAGGAATTCTAAAAGAGAGAAAGGGAATAAACATACCCAAAACACAATTGGATTTTAGCCCTATAACCCCTAAAGACAGAAACGATATAGAATTTGCTATAGAGAATAGATTGGATTACGTTGCGCAGTCGTTTGTGAGGAACGCAGGGGATATAACTACCCTTAGAAAAATTATACAGCCCCGCCACCCAGCATGTAAAATCTTTGCCAAGGTCGAAAGCCGTGAAGCCTTGCATAATATAGATGCGATTATAGGTAAATCAGACGGAATTATTATTGCCCGCGGGGATTTGGGCATTTGTGTACCAATATACGAGGTGCCTGTAATCCAAAAGGAGCTTATCAAGAAATGTCGCAGGGCGAATAAGCCTGTGGTTGTGGCCACGCAAATGCTAGATAGCATGACTACCGAGCTAACCCCCACGCGGGCAGAGGTTACCGACGTTGCGAATGCAATTTTTGACCAAGATGATTTTGTCCTTTTATCGGGTGAAACTGCCGTTGGAAAACACCCCCACAAGGTTATAGATTTAATGAACAAAATTATAAAGTTCGCAGAGGAGTATATGAAAACAGGAGGGTTAAGAGATAATGAGCATTAAGCGCATAGGGGTATTGACGTCCGGAGGAGATGCGCCGGGAATGAATGCTGCGATAAGAAGCGTTGTTCGTTACGCCATTCATAATAAATTAGAGGTAGTGGGAATTATTCGTGGTTATGCCGGACTGATCAATGAGGAGTTAAAACAACTCGATCATCGTTCGGTATCCAATATTATTAACTGCGGAGGGACGATTTTAAAAACCGCCCGCTGCGAAGAATTCCTAACCAAGAAGGGACAAGGCAAGGCTGTAAAGACAATGAAAAAAAACAGGATTGATGCCCTGGTATTGATTGGCGGCAATGGCACTTACCAGGGGGCTGTTGCCTTAGAGCAAGAATGGAATATTCCCTGTATCGGCATCCCAGGGACAATTGACAATGATATCAACGGGACTGATTCAACAATTGGAGCAGATACCGCGGTAAATACAGCCTTAAGCGCCATTGATAAGATCCGCGATACAGCCACCAGTATGGAAAGGATATTCGTGATAGAGGTAATGGGTAGGGATAGTGGTTTTATTGCGCTTCAGGTTGCTTTAGGCGGTGGCGCCGAAGACGTGCTTATACCGGAAAGAAGATTCAGTATTCAAGATATGTGTAATGATATTATTAAAGGGAACCGGCGCGGGAAGATCAGTTGGATTATTATCGTTGCAGAGGGCGTTCATTTGGCTGGCGTGCATACAAATAAGGCAGCCGGGATTGCCCACCAGATTAGCAAGTTGTCCTCTCTAGAGACGCGAGTGGTGGTTTTGGGTCATATTCAGAGAGGCGGAACGCCTACGGCAAGGGATAGAATCCTAGCTACCCGCCTGGGACAGGCAGCGGTGGATGTACTCTTGCGCGGAGAGCGCGCGAAAGCAGTAGGAGTGATTTCTGACGCAGTTAAAGTTGTAGACCTGGAATTGGCTATTAGCAAAAAGGCAATAATGGTGGATAATTTTTATCGATTGATTCGCATATTAACTTAATCAGGATATGATTAAATTCAGGAAGGCATTGATTATTTGGTTAATATTGGGGATGGCAAGCCTTGCGATATTTATCTTGTTTTTTAATCACGCCTCACCGACTGCTTCAATCGATATAAAGATAGGCAAGGAAGATGCGGTCAAGAAAGCCGCTGATTTTATCGAGTCGCAGGGATTCGATTTAAGAGGTTACGATAAAACAGTAATATTTTATTCTGATTACGATGCCTCCGTTTATCTGCAGTATACACAGGGAATAAAGAGAACCAACGAGCTTATCCTCAGAGAAATTCCCGTCTGGTACTGGAGGGTAAGGTGGTTTAAGGAATTAGAAAAGAAGGGGTTTGTTGTCGGGGTTAATCCATCAACTGGCGAGATCGTACGTTTTTATTATTCTGTGCTTGACGATGAAGAAAGCACAAGCCTGACTGAATCTAGAGCCAGACAGATGGCCGAAGAGAAAATCGAAAACCAGGGAATAGATTTAAAAGATTATGCGTTAAAGGATAGTACTACGAAAAAACAGAAAAAGAGGACAGATTATTATTTTGAATGGGAGAAAAGGGACTATAAAATCGAGGATGCGACTTTGAGGGTGGGGGTGGATATCTATGGAGATAAAATAGGTCTTTACAAAATTTACCTTAAGGTTCCTGAGGCGTTTTCCCGATACCTGGACAGAGAAATTTCTTTTGGCAGGGCACTAACCATGATAAGCAGTATCTTCATCTTTTTATTGACCATAATAGCGATATTTGTACTGATTGTCCACTATAAACAGATTAAAGGCGAGTGGAAGTGGAAATTCGGGCTTATTGCTGCCTGTATTGTTTTTCCGGTGGAAATATTTGCTTTTTTTAATCGAATGCCGCTGCAATGGAGTTTTTATCCTGATACGATAAGTAAGTTCACATTTATTATCATGTCTTTAGAAAGGGCTCTGCTTAGCGCAACCTCGATAGGGCTTATGATATTTGCTTACGGCACCGTAGGTGAATTGCTGTCCTCTCATCTGTGGAAGAACAAGATACCTTTAATCAGTGCTCTGAAAAATAAGAATTATTCCGCTTCAGAAATTACGCCGGTATTTATAGTTGGCTATTCGTTGGGCTTCTTGTTCCTGGGGTATATCACCCTGTTTTATCTCATCGGTATGAAATTTTTCAATATCTGGATACCTCCTGATACGGAATACTCCAATATATTAGGCACGGCTATGCCATTCCTGTTTCCGTTAACCATTGCTGTGAGCTCTGCGATTAGAGAGGAATTTATGTACAGATTGTTTGCCATCTCTTTCTTAAAAAAGAGCGCAAGGCTGACGTGGTTAGCGCTTTTTTTGCCGGCATTATTCTGGGGGTTTGCGCACTCGAATTACCCTATTTTTCCCAATTATGTCAGGGGCATAGAACTGACCATCTTCGGGATTATATTAGGAATTGCGTTTTTAAAATACGGATTGGAGACGGTTATTATCGCGCACTTTGTCATTAATGCCTCTTTGGTAGGATTGCCGCTTTTAAAGTCGCATAACCCGTATTTTATTGTCTCTGGCCTAATCATTATTTCATTGGCGCTGATACCAATTTTGATTCTAATTCCGCTAATAAAGCTTAAATTAAAAAACAAAAACTACTATTGATTTTTCATTCCCATGGCCAGGTAGAGCCCGAACCAAGAGTTAAACATGCCGACCGCAATAAGAACGGGGTGGTTGATAGACGAGAGTTGCGCATGGAGAAGGAATGGAAAAAAAGACAGCGTTCCAATGTTAATACCTGGTGGGAATCCAGGGCAGATACCAATAAAGATGGAACAGTGGATGCTGTAGAGCTATCTGCCTGGAGGATTCTAGAAAGGGAGAGGCTTGATTTAAACGGCGATGGGGTAATTTCTCCCAGAGAAAGAAGGCGTTGCTGGATGTATGCCCGCTCCAGAGTCAATACTCCCCTGGAATCCACATATGATGAAAATGGCGATGGCTGGCTTCAACCCCAAGAGGTCAAAGAATTTCTTAAGGACAGATGTGCTCTGATAAAAACTCAAGGTAAAGCAATGGTGGATTCGCCTATAGAAGAAGAATACGACACTGACGGCGATGGCATTATTGATGCCCAGGAGGCAGAGGCGTTAATAGAAGATCTGGAGTGATTAAATATATGGTTTTGTATGGGAGAAATTCTGTTTTTGAAAGGCTCAAGAAAAACCCCGCAAGTATAAAAAGGATATTCTTACAGGATAATTTTAAAGCCCCGAATAGTATAGAAAAATTAATAACAGCGAATAATATTGCTGTGGAGTATTTATCCTTCAGGGGATTATCCAGGATTAAGCAGGCTGACAGTCTTCAGGGTATAATTGCCAGGGTGGAGGAATTCAAGTATGCCTCCTTTAACGGTTTACTGAGCCTACCACAGGATAAACAATTAACCCTTATATTCTTGGATAGGATATACGACCCGCAGAACCTGGGGTCAATTGTTCGCAGCGCTGCCTGTTTCGGCGGATTTGCCGTAATTATACCCAAGTTCAAGGCCTGCGAAGTTAATGAGACAGTTTTGCATGTGGCTTCCGGAGGCGAAAATTACGTTTTAGTCTCAAGGGTATCTAATCTTTCCAATGCTATAATCGCCGCAAAAAGGCACGGGTACTGGATTATAGGCGCTGAGATAAACCAGGATGCCGATAGCATAAATGAAGCTTCATTACCTCATCCTTTAGCATTTGTATTAGGTTCGGAAGGCGAGGGGATACGTTACGGGGTAGGAAAGCACTTGGATTTAAGAGTTCGTATTCCAATGAGCACAGCGAACTTCTCGCTTAACGTTGCTACTGCCTGTGCGATTTTCTGTCACGAGATATCCAAGATGCGCATGCCAAATGTTGAGCGAATAGAAAGGGTTTTACTTAAAAAAAATAATTGATATAATATGAAGTTAGGCATTATTTTATTTAGCAATTAACAACAATTAAATAAAATGTCAGGAAAAGGCAAGACAAAAAAACAACTGGAGAAGGAGCTGCTGGAGCTGCGCACCAAGATCGCCGAACGTGAGTTATTTGCTGTTCAGAGAGAATGGACCTTCAGAAGGATAAAAACCGAAATTGAGAAGTTGGATACCATTATTAATGGCTTACCTAACGGGGTAAGTATCGTATCTGACGATTGCAAGGTGCTCTTCCAAAATAAATGGTTAAACGATAGATTCGGAAATAAGGTAGGCCAGGTTTGTTATAAAGAATATATGAAGAAGGGCAGACTGTGTCCAGACTGTCCGGTCAAGAAAGCAATTAAAAGCAATAAGTCAGCAGAGTGTGAATTGTCTGGCGCAGATGGAAGATATTACAGGCTAACCGCTGTGCCTTTAGGAAAGTTCGAAGGCAGTATATCGGGAGTAGAGATTATAACAGACGTTACAGAGCAAAGACGCGCGGAAGAGGCCTTCATTCAATCACAACAAAAATATGCCGACTTAGTTAACAATTTAAACATTGGGGTATATCGAAGTACCCCGGGTGCCCATGGTCACTTCCTGGAAGCAAATCCAGCAATGGTTTCTATGTTTGCAGCCAAGTCAAAAAGGGAATTCTTAAAACACAGGGTTAGCGACCTCTATCAAGATCAAAATAAACGCAAACAGTTCAGCGAGAAGTTAATGAAATGCGGTTTTGTCAAAAATGAGGAATTGAAGCTCAAGACTCTGAAGGGCAAGAAATTCTGGGCCTCGATAACATCGGTAAGGAAAGAGGACAAACAGGGCAATGTATATTTTGACGGAATCGTCGAAGACATCACTGAACGCAAGTGGTCAGAGAGGGAACTCCTCAAGACAAACAGGATGCTTAAGCAATTAACCCTGAAGGACTCTCATACCGGTCTTTACAACCACCGTTATCTTGAAGATTTTATCGAATCGGAATTTCATCGCGCCCAGAGGTATGAATATCCCCTTTCAGTGATTATGTTTGATATAGATTATTTTAAATCGATCAATGATGTCTATGGTCACCATTTTGGCGACTTATTATTGAAACAATTGGCGCGTCAATTGAGGAAAGAGTTGCGACGAGGCGATATCATTGTCCGATTTGGCGGTGAGGAATTTATCATTATTTCTCCCAGGGTTAGCAGGTCCGATGTTATGCTTTTGGCCAGGCGGGTATTAAGGGCCATCAAATTATATAATTTCGGAAACAAAAAAAATACGGTTAAACTCAAGTTAAGCGGTGCAGTCGCATCATTCCCGGATGATAAAGCAACTAAGGGCATGGATTTGGTGCATCTTACAGACCATCTCCTAAAAAGGGTTAAGGAGGATGGTGGGGATAGAATTTACTCTTCTGTTGAGGTTAAAAAAGATAAGGCTCCCGTACCGGAGAGGGAAGAGGGCCATGATGTCGAGTTCATAAGAAATAAGATAAACAAGCTTACTAATCGGGTAAACCAGAGCCTGATAGAAGAGATTTCC